>OFLF01000034.1_pt1 | contig 10217 bp, 3 predicted proteins | sample 1540761 | NCBI WGS metagenome assembly OFLF01 (sample SAMEA104347430, study PRJEB22522) | marine metagenome | isolation source: melt pond | reverse complement strand
CAACAACAACAACAACAACAACAACAACAACAACAACAACAACAACAACAACAACAACAACAACAACAACAACACCACCACCAACAACAACAACAACAACAACAACAACAACACCACCAACAACAACAATATATTTTTTTTGTCAGGCAAACTCGCTGTGTCAAGAAGCTCAACTATAACACAATTACAGGAAAAGTGTTGCCGCCGAAGCAGGCAAGTTGTAGGAAGATGTACCCACCTGCAACAAATATCAGAGCCAACACAAGAACAAACGGCCTAATGAAAAAATGGAACACTTGGGCACATCTTCCTAACGCAACATCTCGAGCAGTTTGCCCGGCCCCGAGAAGGGCAGGGAGGTTGCGGGGTTGACAAAGTGCAGTGAGTTAGGTTCCAAATAATCACCATAGAGAAAACGAAAAATAACAACACACAATTATTGGAACCTAACTCTAGGAACGGAGGCAGTTGAGAACTGTACCTATTATTCTAGTCAAGGAAAAGGAGAACAGTAAAACTACAAGCCTAAAGTAAACACAAGCGACCAAACAGGGCCCAGCATTAGAACGAGCGTAGTAGCACAACAAGCAACGCATAGGCAACGAAACGTCCAGCAAAAGACCAAACATAAAAAGCAAGAAGAAAAACGCGAGCAAGCAAACACCAGGCAAGAAGATAATCTAAGTAACCACGAACAAGACCCACTGAACGGTCGAACATGTTTATGCTACCTGGCAAGATTCGTGACTCCAAATCGAATGGCCGCCAACACTGAAAATGAGCAGCAGGAAAAACAAGCAAGCAAGCAACAAAGCCAAACAAGGAGAACAACACATGTAAAAACAAAAAAAGACCACCAAGCAAACAACAACCCATTCTTCAGCCAAATGAAAAAGAGCAAGTCGATGGATCTAACGACTTGGTTATCAGGGGTTGAACACCAACACACAAACAAAGATAATACAGAGAACAAAGAACCAGAAACGAACGAACAAACAAAAACAAGAAAGAAAAAAGGCCCCTTTCGATAACCAAGCTCTGACGCGGATTTCGTGGTTAGGAAATTCAAGCTAAACTACATGTCGACCTAGAACCAGACACACAGGATCAACGACGACAACCAAAAAAGAAAACATAGAACCGCAAACCAACAACCAAAAAACATGGCGAGAACTAAGGTATTCAAAGGCCAATTTTGGATAAAGCTTAAATGTTCCTAAACCGCTATAGCTCCTAGGTTCAGGATCGAAATGCTAGCCGCCTACGCCCCTGCTAATGAAAGTCCTGGGACCGAGCTCGGTAATCTAAATCAGCAAGATCAGCACTAGAAGGAACAACAATCAGCCCCAACGAAATAAGAAAAAGCAAGAGCAAAACGAGAGAGAGAACAGCAACACAAAAATACAACAGCAAACACCAGTGAAGACAAACGTCCCACGACCGGATAAGCAAACAAAAACCTCCAAGGCACCATCCAAACAGAGACAAACAAGGAAACCAGAGAATAAGATAAACAACCAAGAATAAGACCAAAAAGCGTGAACCAAGAATGTGAGCAAAAGTTGTTAGAGCAAATCTGGATCTAAACTACCTCAGCCAGGAAACCCTAACCCTAACACTCAGGATCGAAGAATCAGCTCACCTGCGGCCTTGGTAACGTCGGTCACCGTGATGCCCAGAACTCCGACCGCGGACCGAAGAGGTAGAAGCAGGCGTTCTTGAGCGGTCTTGCCCTCCGCGACGTAACTGATTGTCACGCATTCGCACGAGGTCAGCCGTGGGCTCCCAGTTCCGCTGCATTGTGCAGGCCCTTCCACATATGTGGTCGGGTGGACTGTGCCCGATCAAAGCCTTCTGCGAGCCGCAGTGACCTGAGGACCAAAGATGTACGAGGCGCATCAGTTGCCCGGCCCACAACTTCCTGTCGCACGACTGCCACATCCTTTCGATCAAAAGGCCGCAGTTGATGCACAGGGGCTGGCCTCTGGGTGCGCACCATCCCCTCTCCGAGCACGGGTACTCGCTGTTGACGCGCTCCTCTTCTTCACGCCTTAGACCGAAGGTGCCCATCATGAAATCCCTGGGCAGGAAGTAGGTCACCTGCCCGCGATCGAACATCAGACCCAGAACGCCGTACTCTTCCAAAGGGTTCCTTGGCGGCCACATGCTAGAGGCCCTTCCACCAGCGTTAGTGTACTCGCTGTGCGCCTTTAGCGTCAGGACGTCGAACGCCGGTGGGAGCCAACGGTCTTCTCTGTAGAACCTGATTACGCCCGCCGCAAAGATGGGATCCAACAGTCTGATCTTGAGCTCAGAACTGGGGAAGGTACAGCCGCTGGGGATCGAATGAAGCTCAACTCTCCAAGGTAGAGGCGGAGCAGGCATGCCTGGAAACGTGAAGAGCAACCTATCCCTCGCCGAACCTCCTGCGAAGTGAGAACAAACGACATGACCCTGCCCCTCCATCGCAGTCATTTCCTCCAGGTCTTGGACGGCATCCGTTTTCTCCGTCTCCGTGATGGTCAAGTACCTATTGGCGCCGATGCAGGCGTTCAGCAGCGACTTCAATCTCTTTTGATCAAAGAAATTGCTCGACCTTCCGACGTGCAAACCAGCATTTGGCTGCGCCGTTCCCTGGACCGAAGAGGTCGAGATCACACCGTCTTCCGCCCTCTTTCTTCCCTCAGAGTAGCAGGGTGTGGACATGTACAGGGCGGCAGTTGGCCTGCTGTTGCCCAAGAAGTCCGGGATCGAAGGCATGATCTCATCCGTGCTTCTGTACCACCTGACGTCGATACCAGGGAACAGAATGCTCGGGGGGGCTAGCACCTTCTCAAAGGCCACCGCTACAGCACTCGCTTCCTGGATCAAAAGCTTTTTGAGCCTGAAGATCGCCGGAAACCTGTCCAGCATGTCCCACAACGCCAGCAAGCTCAAGCCCGCACCTGCTCCGTCCACGATGGCCACGAGATCGACCGGGAAGGCCTCGAGATCAAACGCGTTGAGATGCGCGGGCAGAAAGTAGTTCTGCCTGTGACCTTCGTCGTCCAGCTGCCAGTTCCTTTCCCAAGCCTTGCTTGCAGTGGAGATCACGGTGTTCATCCAGGGGACCCAATTCGCGATTTTCCTGATCTCGTTGTGAGATTCGCGTGCGATCAGGTTTTCGCCAATCCTCCTGGCCTGGAACCAACTGCAGTGCAACAGGTGCTCCCACGCTGTATGACCCATGTCATCGCGGTACCTCTCCAGCGCAATCACCCACCCCTGCGTGTAGTTGCGGGAGTGCATCTCGATAGCAGCCTGGTACCAGTGTTTGGGATGACTGGCACCAGGCTGTCGGATCCAAGAGAGAGCTCGTGTAGTCGAGCTCGTGTCCCCTGGATGGATCAAAACTGGGGCGGTGGAAGGATCCATCAGGTCGAGATCAAAGATGGAGGTGGTCTTGTTGTAGGAAGCCAGCATCCACATCGTCTCGTCATCTTGAGGATCTAAGGTGACGTCCAGCAGCACACTCCTCCCATCCCAAAAACCTGAAGGATAAGGCTTGTTCAGGGAGGGAAACCCACCACACCTTGTCAGTCCATCTGCACTTCTCTTTGGAGGACGAATGAATTGCCTCAGCTGCCCCAACTGGTCTTCGTTGATCAAAAGCATCGATGCCGCGTGCCACCCTCCTGATGTCCAAATGGCCCAAATGTTCTGATCGAAACGGCGCAGCTCTCCATAAGACTCCTGCACGTAGCCATAGGCAATGTGAGAACCAAGGTATCGGCCAGCTTCGAGCACGAACCGCTCAACCTGAATCTGCTCCAGGGGTCTCACCTGTAAGATCAAACGATCAAGAGTGAACTCCCATTCGCTTGGAATTCTGTCAGGATCGTAGATCGCCTCGGGAAAGGTGCATGGTAGGGGTTCACGAGGGCAAGTTGCCAATCCGGGTTTAGCAGCTTCCCCAAGACCCGTCTGCAGATCGAAGTTGTGCGCCAATCTTGTGTAATGGCTGTTGGTTGGCTCGGTGTCAACCACCATCACAGCATCGAGGTCCTGCTCGTTCTCCTCGCCCTCCTCGCTGGATCCAACCTCACAAATTCCCTGTTGCGTTGGAGCGAATAGGCTTCTGGCTCCCTCAGAGGCAAACGTCATTCCACCGACAGTGGTTTGGGACCTAACGTCTGTGAACACCGTTTCGTTGTCGGCTGACAGGTCCACTTCGCCTGTGGCTAGGATCGAAGGGTAAGCCGAGCGAAGACACTCGGCGCTTTCAAGGTCCCACCACGTCGCGCGAAACTCGCCAAATGGCATCCATTCGTTCTCCATGACGAGGTTCCATGGAGTGCAGTGTGACAACGAAGCTCCTCTTCTCCACACTCCTTCCTCATCCTGCTCCATCCGGACCAAAACTGCCATCAGCGAAGTCGGGTGATCTCGCAGTGGACCAGAGCTAGTCGGCGGGAGCAAACCTGACATATCGCTGCCGCTGCATGGGGATTTCGGGCATGAATCAGGATTCACGCCTTCAAAGATCAGATCGCATGGCCCGATCAGTGGGAACATCCCATAGAAGGAGCAAACGGCATCGTTGAAGAAATACCTGGCGACCGTCTCCTCCGTGAACTGTACCACTGGGAACAAATGCTGTGGTGTCACGATCCAAGAAGCCCGAAGGGGTTTTTCCTGAGTGTAGTCAGTCCAAGCACTGCGAGAGGCTTCTCCGTGCTTCTCGTAGAACCAACTATGCGAGTAGGCCATTTGAACAAACGACTGCAGCACCTTGGTTCCATCCCTTTCAGGGTGCACCAAGACAAAGGTGTTCGGCCAAACCTTCAACGCCACCCCTGGTGCCTCAGGTACAGGAACAGGCAAATACGTCGGAGACGTGAGCGGCTCCAGTGGTTGCATCACCGTCAGATCGAACGGCGCGAACTCTTGCAATTCCTGCTCAAGGAATTCGTACCCACCCTGAAATAGCCACTCTGGATGCTGGACCACTCTGGCCAAGATGTTTGGCGATGCCGTAGCCGCCCACCCTACCAGGATCAAACCTCGAAGACCTTCGCGCGTCGAAAGCAACCATGGTCTTGTTCCACAGGCCCTCCAGTAAGCAGACAACTGTGAGAACCAGTTGGCCAGATCGACCATCTCGTTCTTGTCGACCGCCCAGAACGTTCCTGGGATCAAAACGTCAGAAGGCCTCTGCGGTGTGCGTATCCAGAAGCAATAGCTCACCGCTGGAAGACATGTGTGCGCCATCTCCATCAACTGATCAAGCCTGTCCTCGATCAAAATGACCCTCATGCTCATTGCAATCGAGTTCGCCGCAGCCATGGCTTTGCGCAACAGCATAGGCGCAGCCTCTGCCTTGGTTCTGGCGCAATGAATCTGTGCCATTCTCGATGGGTTGTTTGGGACCGAAAAGATCTGTTCCCTTGTGAGTTCCGTACCTTGCCAGTGGTGGAAATTTGTCTCTGCTCTTTGGGCATTGTGAGCACCGCACTTGGTGAGAACGAACGTGGAAACCGGCTGCAATTCCAGGAGTGCCGTCATTATCTCAACCGCCCCCTGCTGTGGATCGAAACGCCCACCCGCGTCTTTGGCTGAAAGGACATCCCCATGGTCCACCACGTTGCAAATCTGCCCCTTTGTTGGGCTTACGCCGTTCGCGAACCAGAAAGAGGCTTCCTGATAACTTTGTGGCAACAGAGGTCCGCGCTCTTTCATGACCCGCCTCCAATCCCATGCGCCGTGAGACGCGTACAGGTTGACCTTGGGCATTTTCCACTTCAGGCCTGTCGGTCCGACCTGACCGGTCGAAGCTCGAGCCTTTGGTAGAGGCACCCTGGATCTAATCGGAGTGCGCGTAGGAACTCCCTCCCATGGGCTGGAGCCAATCGAGGCTGGTTGCGAACTCAGCGCAGTACCCACTGTCTTACCCATTTGCCTTAGTGCACAGTAGTGAGCACAGCGAATGGCCGCGTTAGGATCAAAGGTATAGATCTTGCAAGGACAATCCTCAACGCCGCAAGGAACCGTGAGCGTACTCGCTGGAAAGGCATCCGGAGTGGTAGTACAGCTCAGTTCCAATCGCATGAAGACCTCAGCCTGCTTTCCTGGATGGAACAAACTGTAAACCTCAGAATTTGGATCTAGTGGCGCACAAGGTTTAAGCCTCCAAAGGCGCCTCACTGCGCGCCCGTCCAGATCGAAGACGCAGTTGAGGTACTCCATGACCAAATCGTCATCAAGGTTGGCAAACCCCACCGTGAGAAGACCCACTCTTGCTGTCACTGACAAGTTGAATTCCGTCAGGGTGTCTTCAATTGGATCCAACTGCCCCTTAGTCATGTGCAACGACGTCAAATCCTCATCCACCTCCATGAGCGTGATGTTCCCTTCCAGTCCTCGCTTTCCACGCTTGTCCTTGGACTGGCTGCAGGTACCGACCAAAGTGCTCGGTCCCTCATATTTCCCTTCTCCGATGCGGAACACAGTCGAACGCCCGTATGCTCTAGGACGAACGACAGTTTCAGGATCAAGGAATGGTACGGCCTGCGCTGCTGGGGGATAGAACAAAGCACGCAATGACGCCGCGCCTTCCGCGCTGAACAAAGCAGGGGCCGTTGAAGGCTGGGCTTTGGAGGGAATAGCCTTCACCAACGGAGGTCCTTCGCCCAGTAGGTCTCGGATCAAATCACCTGGTCGCCCAGGAGCTGTCTTCGAAATCGTGGGCCTGTTCATGCTCACAGGCGGAAGCTCAAACCCTTTCGGAGGTGGAGCAAAGCCCTTTGCCTTCGCAGGATGAACAGACTTCGGTACCGCCACCGTGATCGAAGCGCTCAAGTGAGTTGCGCACAAACTCAGTCCCTGTACTGGCTTTTTATCGCATGTGAGGATCGAACATGTAGGACTTGGTGGTTCCGGCGTCACTTCCATCTGGTCCTCCTCCAGGTCATCCATGGTGTCCAGACTGCTTCTACGCTCCGTAATGAGCGGAAAAGGTGCCGACACTTTCGGCAATGTAGTCAGTGGGATCAAAGGGTTGGTCACCGCTGGTTCCGAACGGTCTTGATTGTCCACACAGATGTTGCAGAAGAAATCCGTGGAACCCGTTGCCAAGCCTTGGCATGTTGCCGTTAGACACCTAGCCACACCGGTGAACGCTGCTTTGCCTCTGGGCAATCTGTTCGAAAGTGCCTTTTCCTTGACCGAACAATGTATGCACCTGTGCAAACGGGGGCTTGCAGCCGCATTAGGCTCGAACGCATTCTTGCCACAGCCCATGTAGGTGCATAGGTATCCAGAGATCTCCTCCTCTCCAAAAGGTAGGATCAAAGGTAGGTGCCCAACCGATCTTGCCGCCAAGAGTTTGGGCACTGTGCCCAAGATAGGCAGAGTGCGCAAGATCCGGGACCAAAACAGAGCTGCTTCCGGTCCCACCATCGGGTTGTGCATGTGCGACATCACCTCTTCGTACTGAGACGCCTCGAGTGTCGGCAAAAGGCACCGTAGAAGGATCGAAAAATGAGGGTCCTCCAATTTTCCTTCCAGATAGCGTAGGCGCGCCGTCTCTGCCCCCACCGTCTGCAGTGTCTCAAAGCAACGATCAAAGATCGCGGCCAACTCTTTCACCACAGCGATGCTGGGATCCAATTGCGATGTACCCTGCACGGCCATCTCGTAGTCCGCCAGGTACTGCCTGGTCTCCAGCAACCAAGACCTAAGTTAGTTGTGACCCGAGCACGCCAAGTGCTCACCAGAATAAACTTGTCCACACAGCGCACAAGTTTGGATAGAGGATCGAAGCAAAGCCTTCTTCTGCCTGGAACGAAGCTTAGACTGTCTCCTAGCTGCTTTCTTCCTAGCTAACACAGTGTCAGTTTCCAAAGTGCTAGCACATGAGTTTTGTGCCTGCGAAAGCCAAACACCTTCTCTGAGCAAAACAATGTTCGAAATGGCACTGTCATTTCTGCCCCACCTAAGTTGGCAATGTACCGAATAAACAGCAGACAAAATCGAGGTCCAAACAGAGTCGCCGATTCCTGCGCTGAACCAGCCATCGCGAGGGATCGAAGGTAGAGGAAGCGACCTCTGTAATTGCATCCAAAGAACGGTGCATGGAAGTGGACCAAACCAATGCTTAACACTGTCGGTGTGAGCTCCGCAAAACCTGCAAACCGGGCAAGCCGAACCAGGTGCCAGAATATGTCTTAATCGCTGGCCCGTGGGCCACTCACCCAATAAAGCTGAGAACAAACACCATTTTAATCTAGGAGCAGCGTTGCGTAGTTGGAACATTAAAGCAGAAAACCAGGAGCATGTATGCGACACACCCCACCACTTGAGCAAACGCTTGCGTAAGGTAGCATGAACTTTACCTGTAAGCCATAATCTTCCTTTCCAGTGAGAATAGGCAGTAGACTGAGCTCCGTGCCGAGTCGGAACGACCAAACGTTCAGCGGGCCACTCGTTGAGGCGGGACAAACCCACAGCTGTATTGAGCAAATGAAAGGTCGAATTTTCACTTAGGATCGAAGCGGAGTGCAGATACATGTAAGTGCCTGGCTCCAAATCAAGACCTAAGGTAGCAAGCTCATCTGCAACAACATTCCCTGGTATGACAATGTGCGACGGAATCTGTTGTGCACCGATCGAAATGTCACAATCAGCTGCGAAAGAGCGCATTGTGTCGACAGTGACTGCACTTAATGCTGGCTCTGCACTTCCAACTGCGCTGCCCGATAGAACTTTAACCGCCGAAGAAGAATCGATACACATCAAAAGGTGCTTGGTAGGCCAGCAAGCGTTGTTACCCTGCGCACGTGTCCAAAGCCCTAATTGCGTAACCACTTGAACAAACAGCAATGGTGCAGCAATCTCTCCTGTGGTGGAACTGGCGTGTCTGGCCCCATTCCAATTTTGGCCCTTGGGATCAAATTGCACGTTACCCCATACTCTGAAAACTTCAACAGCACCAAGATACAGAACCGCTGCTGAACTAACTGAAGCGCCTTTACATCCCCCATCAGTGTAAAGTCTCCAAAGCAAGCCATCGAATGTTTGAAGACGATCAAAAACAGGTAATCGGCCAAGACCGTATGAAATGGCTTGCACTCTGTTACGCAAGTAGTGGAACGGAGTTTGCAGACTTGTCCACCTTGAGTGCAATTGGTTCTGCTGCCAGTCAATGCTACCCCTTGCGTAAGAACATCCTCCCAGTGCGTTCGCTAACTCTCGATCTGGCACAAATTGCTCAACCGCACGAAGCATCACAGAGGCTAACCACGCCTCAGCATCATAGGGTCCCATTTTAAGCTCCAACAACCAGTCAGAAAATGTGATCAAAAGGCCGGGAAAAGTCGGCGCAACTCTGTATAATCTTTTTAGCGAAAGCGCAAGATGCCTCAGAAGCTGCTTAGTTGGACCAAAAAATTGTGCCAAGTAGCACAGCCGTGGTAGTAGGAAAAAATTCCAAATCCAGGGAATGTCAGATTTGGCTAGTGGTTGGGTCATCCAAAAATCTAGTCCCTGATCAATTTTTTCTACTGCTTTCCTCATTACCACCGTTTCATTTAAGTTGGCTCCAACCGTAAGCCCAAGAGTCTCTCCTGTGCTGACAACCTGCACCTCTGGCCAACAGGCCGCTTTCCAGACCTGAATGCGGTGCTCTTCATAGTTAGGAATGATCAAAACCGTTTTGGACAGAGATGGTACCACCCCAGACCATTCTCCAAAGGCAGAAACGATGGACCGAAAGACGTAAAGCTGGTGCGGCGTGTGTACGAATGCGGTGAGATCGTCCGCAAAGCCATCGACCTTACCCGACGTGCTGTCTTCCCAATCAAAGCAGGCGTGCCTGTACAGTTCGCGCAACAATACATCGAGCAAACATAATAACAAAATGCAACTGGCACCCGAACCTGTCCATAGTCCAGCAAATTTTGGTGGCCCTTCAAAGGACTGACCGTGGATACGCGTTGTTTGTCTCATGTCCTGATGAAGGGATCGAAGCAGCACGATGTAATCTCTTCTCCAACCTTGTGCCGAGAGCACCTCCCACATAGAGGGCAAGAGAACCGATGGAAACGCCTTCAACAAAATCCAGCAACAAACAGGCAAAAGGACGCGCCTTGATCCTGGCCCAGTAGATCGCACGATTCGACTTGGTGATAGTCTGGTTGATCAAACGTCCTCTAACCCATCCTACGTTGTCAGGATGTAAG
>OFLF01000031.1_pt1 | contig 10245 bp, 6 predicted proteins | sample 1540761 | NCBI WGS metagenome assembly OFLF01 (sample SAMEA104347430, study PRJEB22522) | marine metagenome | isolation source: melt pond | reverse complement strand
GGACAGAGACACCACACGCAGCCACGCCGGGCCTGCGTGTGGTGTCTCTGTCCTGTTGGCGTGTCGTGTCGTGTGGTTCGATTTGTGCAGCGAAAAGCGAGAAGCAAAGTACAGCACTACCATCCAGATCTGGTCAAGCACGGTGCGGTCGATTGTTTTTCAACGGCGCCGACTCATTTGCCGTTCAATCTTATTCATTAACCTGAAGACTGCAATCGAGGAGAAACCTTTCTCTACATACTGTTGACACAGCAGTCCTGCTGCCTTTTTGGCATTGGATTTGGGAAAGGTTCCTCGGAAAATGATGTGGAGTCGGCTGCAAAGAGAGCCTAGCAATAATGTGCTCGTGCCTGCACTGTTGGGGGATCTAAACTGCCATGCTTCTGATGGTGGGACATACGATACTGTTCTCGTGCTCAGATCCACGGCAAACCCCAGGAACATGTTCCCCTCCACTTCTTCAAGTTGCACTGGTGGCCTGTAGAAGTCCAGTGAAATGAGTTGTGTGGTGGCCCGTGTCATATCTGACGAGTGGATGATGCATGCTCTGTTGTCCACATACCTGCTGAAGAAAGCCGGAAATCTCGTTGTTGAGGCCCAGGTCAGGTTGAAGGCTTTGATCCAGACAAACTCCTCAAATGCAGCCGTGATGTTGCAGATGACAGGTGAAGCTGGCGCTCCAATGCATGCTCCTCTTATCTGGCTGTAGCAAACGCCCAGGCTCGTGAAGAAGCTTAGTTCAAGCATGAGTTCGGTGAGGGCGACGATATCTCCGAGCCAAATCTCTCTGAGCATCACTCCTGGACGTCTCACTTTCCCTCTGAACGTCCGCAGGTCGTTCGACAACGAGTCTTCCAAGGTCCTTACTGAGAATTTCGTCGTTTCCAGCGGCTGTGGTGAGGGGTGGTTTCGAAGATATTCCGAAATCATATGGTTGACTGCTGCTTTGATTCGGTCATGTGGTACTGATGTGAAGAAGCCTACCAGGTCGTCATTGTGGAATTTCCATTGGTCAGTGAGCGTCGGCAAGTCCTTCATGAAGTCGTGTAGTTTGCGGAACGTTGACTGCGTGGAATCTTTATGTAGGTTTTCCGGATATGCTATTTTGCACATCTGAGTGAGGATTGTGCTGAGTGCCTGGCTGATGGTTCTGGCATAGGTCTTGTCGAATGTAATGACTGGTCTCGCTTTCAGGTAATTCTTCTTGGCTTTGGGGAAGATATAGCATTTTGGTAGTTCCGTGTTGGGATCCAAGCCCCATGCGTATCTGCTTCTGATCGATTCTGGTACCATTCCTGGGAGGCGTAATCGTAGTTCTGCTTGTCCGGTAGGCACTGTCCGGAACACTTCTGTGTTGTTGAAGGTGTTCATGAGCGTTTGGTGGTAGATCTTTGGGCAGAAAATGCATAGTTTGGTTGCCGCGTGGTCTTCACAGTGAGCGACTAACGGTTCCAAAATCTGTTTGAGGTGTTGCACGGTACTCCATTCCACTGCGTCTGTTTCCTCAATCGCTTGCAGGTGGATTGGCCATTGTGTTTCTACGAACGCTCTCCACAGGTGTGCTGCCTCTGACGGCATCCCGTGGTTCTTGAGCCACTTCCTGATCTCCAAGTCTGTGACCTCGAGATATTTCGTCTTGGCCATGTAAAAACAGTCCTTCATGCTTCCAGCTAAAATCCTATGCAGATCTTTGCCGATGGGGCCAATACTTTCTGCTCCTCCTGCCACGTGACCATCGACCTGGTTGGTGTTTGGGAATTTCTTCAAAAAGGCGTTGCATTTGCACACCGGTTCCTCTCCCGCAGTCCATCGCTTGGACCACTGTTTCCAGGAGTGCAGACTGTCCATGAGCTTCTGGTGCTGTCGTTGGCGTATCTGATTGCCAGGAACGTGCATCGGTGTGATGTTGTTGGGATTGTCCCGCACTAGCTGGTTGATCCACTGCTTCACTTCCTTGTTGAAATTTTGGTGTTTCAAGACTGGAATCATGAGAGGGTGGTTGTGGCTGGGCTTGTGTCCATGCTTGTACTTGACTACCTTCGTTAGCAGGGTCATGGCTCTGGTCTTAAAGGGTTGTTCGAGCTGGTTGGCGCTTCTGATCAGTGCGTAGATCTGTCTTGCCGGGATCCTTGGCTGTCTGAGTTGCCTGCACATGTTGTAGCTTCTGACGGTCAGGCTGGCCACTTCGAAGATCGTGTTCCATGCGTTTGATCGATCGCTTGGAGTCACTGCTGCACGGCTCGATTTTGGTAATGGCATGAATTGTGTGTTCGAATGTGCCAGCTTCTTTCGGACTTTCTGCCACATTTTGCGTCCGGTGGAAGTCATCTTGGTAGTTGGGATTGGTATCAATTTCTGCGCTGCTCTGCCTGAAGCTTTATTGTATAGTTCCGTAACGCGTGGGAGGTTCAACGTCGGCTGCCACTCTTCGATCAGCCTTTTCTCCTCAGTGAATCCTCTCAGACTGTCCTCCGGGTGGCTGAGCTGAATAGTGCACCAGTCGAAATATTCTGATGGAATGTGCCGGCTGCTGTCTCCTTTCTCCCCTATGGTTGCCCACCATCTCAATGCGGGCTCTGCGTTGACCAGCTTTCCTTGCATGATCTGTCTGAGTTTTCTCTTTCTCGAATTTTCCCGGTCTACCATGCTGCTGCAGGTACAGCCGATGTAGAAAGGTAACCGCGTGATGTGAATCTTGAGGTAGACGGCTTTGGTCTGGTTCAAGATGTGAAACTTGTAGTTGCTGGGGTGGATACTCAGGTCTTTGAATCGTTGTTTCCACAATCTGTCTCGTTCAGTTGTCTTGACGTTGAGGTAGATGGTACATAGGTAGGTTCGGGCCTGGATGTACATGATCACAGGAGAAAAGAAGGTCATCTCTTTTGTGCAGTGAATTGCTGCTAGCAGGCAGCCCATTTGCTCGTTCAAAACTTTCGCTCTACTGAAGAGTGATTGGCGGTCAGCCGTTGTTGGTTTCCCCCAGCATCCTTGGCTGAGTCACTCCGCCAGGATCGTTGCTGCGCACAGAGTCTTCACCAGGTCGATTGGTTTAATTCTGGAGGCTGTGTCGAAAGGCAGTCCCCATTCAGTGGCCCAGACTCGAACGTCAGGGCGATCCGAGGGCTTCATTTTGCTGAATGTCATCTCCATGTCTTTGATCAGACTCTCGAGGATTTTCCGGCGTTGTTTGTTTGGGATGCAGCTGTCGAGCCACTTGCTGACCTGGTTTGGTGTGGTGCCTGTTGGTCCCATCTTGTCCAGCATCGCCTTCCTGTCTCCTTTCTTCAACGTCTCGAGAGTCGAGTCGTTGGCATTTTCCGCTGGTTCCTCGTCCTCCTCCCCGTTCTTTGCGCAGCCGAAGTGTTCTCGAAGGTCCTTGGGTCCACCGGGTTTCTTCTTCTCCTTCTCTCCCGTTCTGAGGGCCGCATTTTCTTCTTCGAGTTGTCGAATGCGATTCATTGTCTCTGCTGGGATGGATTCCAGTTTTTCAGTTTGGACTGAGGCAACCATTTTCCTAGCCAACGCTTCATATTGCGGCTTTCCCACCTTGTTTGCCTTGTTGTAGGTCGGGTCCGCTTCAGCCGCTGCTAAATCCAAGTTGAAGTCTTTTATGGCTCGGAATTCTTGTAGAACGGCCTGCACGATCATGCTTTCCCGGACGTTCCTGGCAAATTCGACATTCACGGCTCGGCCTGCTGACAAGTTCCTGATGTACCAGTTGTCGAGTTTCTTGTAGGTGAGGTCAATCAGGCGAATGGATCTGATGTCCTTCCCCACGATGCCTTTGCTGCGTGCCCACTCGCTGTTGGCTATGAACCTGTAGAGTGGAGGTATTGGATCTTTTCTTCCTGGTACTTGTGATCCGCCTGCGTCGAGGTGAGTTTCATCCGAGACCCATGTCGGGTTGAGGTCTCGCCGGAATTCGTAGCATGTCGCCATGTCGAGGATGGAGTCTTGATGGTATCTGGTCGGAGTTGATTTGTCTGTTCTCGGACTGTCGCTCGTTGGTTTCTGCGTGTTCCATGACCAGAAGTTCTGCTCGCTCTTTGTGTCTTCCCATCTTTGTTCAATCCAGGAAGGTGAGTGCCATTTGTCCTGAAATTTCTGCGTGTTCCTTCCTGGCTCTGGCCATTCCTGACTGGCTTGAGATCTGTTCCATTGTCCTGCTGGAGGTGTCCTGCTCCTCGATCTGGTCCTTCGGCTTTGGTTGCTGTAGTGGAAGTCCGAATCTCTGCTGGTGTAAACACGTGATCCTTCGTGGGCTTGTCGTCTCGACTTGGATTCCCTCGACTCGTCCCGTACTGGTAGACGGTTTAATGGAGTTCCTCCAATGCTGCTGTGGCTGGCTCCTCCTCTCTGCCTGTTATCGGGCGTCCGTGGTTCCCTCTGGCTGCTGCTAGCGTTCGAGTGACGCTGGGACATTGTTGGGACTCCGTCTCGTGTTTCCGATGTGGTGTTTGAGCCTATGTGCTGAGCGGCGGTGAGTACAACCATGATTCGCTTCTGCTGCAGGGGTCCGCACGTTGTTATGTATCCGTCATGCATCTAGTTGTGGTTGTGAAGGAGCTTCTGGGAACTACTCGTCATGGTCAGAGTCTGACAACCAGTCGTCAGCCGGTGGTATCAGGTGATCATCATGCATGGTCGTGGATGTGCTTCATAACAGATACCAGTTTTGTCAATGGTTCTTTCTGATTCAGAGTTGTGTTCATGGCTTTATTCGGAGAACTTATTGGTAATTAGTACTGTGAGTTGCGTAAGGATGTGTAGTCTCAGGTTATGTGTGTTGGAGATTTGCCTGTCATGACACTGTAGCGAATCTTCTGGATGCAGCTCTTCGGTCAGGACATGTGGTCTGTTTATTCACTGCTACTCGTTCAATGAAAAGATGACCTGTTGTGCATTGTTTCTTTTTCACTCTGCCTCCTTCGATCTAGTCACTCGTGTTGCTCCCAGAGTGGCCGTGGCGTTCCGTGTTTCTCGGTCAGGCTCAGTTCGGTGAGTTCAGCGTGTTGTTGATCCATGTTGTGAGCCTCCTGGCTAAGGCGTCCATGTCTGAACTGGAGCTGGCCCACTTGTCTGGATGGAAGTTCTTCAAGAATGCATTTCTGGCTTTCTTCTTCGTTTCGATGGAGGGTTGATCGTTGTAGTGTTCTGTCATCTTGGTCTGGATCATTTCGGCTAGAACGTTCATGTCCGGCTGGGTCTTTGGTCTCGATGATCGTTGTCTGTCTTGGACTTCGGTCTGTGGTCTGTCTGAGGAGCTGGAAGACGACCCCTGTCTCTGAGGTCCCGCAAAGTGTTGGTGTCGTCCGTGTCTGCATCTCGACTGGTCGCTGCGGCACTGTCCCCTGGCGAATTTGTGGCAGTAGATCTCGTTCTCGGTGCATCCGAACTGGCATTCGTAGCCTGATTCCCGGTATTTGCACCAGGAGGACATGATGTCTCTGGCTACGCTGATGTTGCTTGCGATGTCACAAATGTTTGAATTGCAAAGTTCCTGCGGTTGGAGAGTGAACTGTTATTGTCTCTGTGAAGTTTACCTATGACCGAGAGTGGAGATGCCTTCGAAAGTGTTCTATGTTATTGTCACCACTCTGCAGTTCGATGTATTTTACAGGAGTTTATTGGTTTGTGCTGTTAATGGGATCGGTACCAATGTCAAAGGAAGCTGTGTCTGTAACAACGTCCTCCAAAGTGTCTGATGCCTGTGTGTCTCGTTATGGCAACCGCGATGGTTCAAGCTTGCCGCATGCAGTAAGACAGCAATATTGGTCTCCTTCTCGAGACACGATTCTAACGTGAAACAGCGCAGTTCAGCACAGGGTCAAAGCGAGTCGAGCAGTGGTTATTATTTTGAGTTGGTCGACGCAATGGTCGAGCTTGGGATCTCTGATTCTCGGTTGTACTATGTCATGTCTTGTGTGCTTCGCTAATTTCTTAGCCCCCAGTTGTCAGCACATTCTCGACATCTGGTGGTCTGGGCGTTCCCCCTGTAGTTCTCCGTGAGCTCGAAGCAGCTGTTGCAAGGCACATTCCATCGCTGTCTCCACGGTTCGCCTGTCTGGTGAAAGTCCGGCGACATGAATTCGGCCAGTAGGAATTGAGCTGCCAGAGTTTCGCAGCTTCTGCGGTGCTCGATGAGTGGTATTGAGCTCAGGAAGGGCATGAACATGGCCTTCTGGATTGGTTGCTGGTACTCGCGAGACCATCTGTGCCACCATTCACCGCAGAACTGGACGACTGGGATTTCTGGCCGTTGTCCTTTTCGCGTCACCAAGTTCATGGCATTGCCCGTGATTTTGGCTCTTACCAGGTTCAGTTTGCCTCTGAGTTGTGCCCGTTGGACATCTTCTGTCCAGTACTCGCCCATGTCGATGCCGTCGTCTATGCGGCTTTTTACCCATGTCAAGTTCAATACGTCCCAGGTAGCTTGTTCCATGACCTCATCCGTGTGAGTTGTCCGCTGTTCCTCGTGCGACAGATCATTGGGATTCTCTGGATCGCTCGACATCTGAAACAATCTGTCGAGTGCACTGGCCAGCAACAAGTTGTCCATCCAATCGTCGGCGTTGTTGTGGTTGATGATGTCTTGAGCCCACATCCAGGTGGTCTGCGCCTTCATGTTGTTTGAATCACGGAAAGATGTTCTGAAATCTTTCAGGACGTAGATGCCTCTCAGAAGGTCGTTGTCGAACAAGGCTCCGAGGTCTTGGAAGCTGCTGTATCGTGGGACAGGTTCACCATCAATGTGACGTGATAGTTCAGCAATGGAGTACGATGTTCTTGACCTGTCTGTCCTTCTGGCGCTGGTAGCTGGTTCGTCCGAGCTTGTGTCTCCTGCGGCAAGGGCTGTTCTGACAGCTGTCTGTTGTCTTTTCCATCTGGCTGCTTCGCGTTCATGTCGGTGATTCTCTGATCGGGCTTGGATCGAGATCTGTTGCTGCCTTCCACGATCTCGAAGTGGGTCGTTGATCGCCACGTCCCAAGAGGATGATGCGGTGCTTTCGGGGTCTGGTGCTTCCATGACGTGCTGGTTTTCGTTGACGGACTCCAGGTCTCTCTTGTCTTTTTCTCGTTGTTCATGGATCGATCTGGCAAATGCTTCGTCTCGGCGGTTGCTTTCCTGTTGTTCTTCCCATGCTTTGGGAAAAATCCTTTGAAGAGTCCATTCGCTGGCATCAAACACTTTGCGTCTCTTGGATCCCTGGGCTTCTCCGGATCTGCTGCGTTGGGTGCTTCTTTCCCGCTCAGGTTCTGGCTCGTCTCGTCTCCTTGATTCGGCAGGGGCCGCCGTCCTGAATACGGCAGGTGCTGGACTGGATGGGCCTGAAGGGCCTGGTGGGAATTGCTTTCTTGTTGGCGGCACCTCTCCCGGTACGACTGGATGAGGTCTGTCTGGAACTGACATGGGGCCCGGTGCTGTGGCGACTTCTCCGCGTTGTTCTGCAGCTCTCTTGCCTCTTTGGATGCGCAGTCGTTCTTTTGACTGAGCTTCGGTGCCTCCTGGTCCTTGGCACTTCAGTCTGCTGGCTGGTCTGCTGCAATTCCAGCATTTGTCGGCTTCGGAGCAGGTGGCCATGGCTGTCTGTTCTCGATGGTCTGGCCTGAGTCCGGGTGAGTGGTACAAGATTTGGCACCGAGTGGGCTCCGCTTGAACCCGAAGCTGCATTCTAGTTCGGTGGATTGATTGCTGTCTTAGGAATATCTCTGTTGTTTGTGTATTCATGTGACGGTGTGTATTGGCCGAGCTTTTGATAGGTCGTGTGAGCAATTTGGACCTAGGTTTCCTTGAAGTCTATTTTAGTATTGTCGTGTCTGATATCTGGTACGAGGACGGAGGGATTGGATCAATGATCATGAAGTTCCTGATCATGCACGTGCATGTGTCCATTGTCAATGTTGTTCCGTGGATTGTCTTTCAAATCTGTGTTTGGGTGTCTCGTCTGATTGGACAGTTCCGGTGTCATTGATGTGTTTCGGCTGCTCATGTAATTGTTTTGTGACCAGGTGAGCTCGAAGTTCGATTCTCTCCGGTCTCTGTGGTCTATGGTCCCCGATTCATTCCAGTCAGGTCGGAGTCTCGGATGGGTCGTCCCTCTCTTGTGTCTCTGTTCTCGAAGATGTTGATGCACTCCTGGCATCTTGGGACCTGGCGGCTGTCTTGGTATTGTGGCGTCAGCTGGAAGCATTTGTCGCATGGGACGGACCAGCGCTGTCTCCAAGGTCTGCTTGTGCCTTCGAAATCCGGTGACAGGAATTCTGCTAGTAGCAGCTGGGCCGCCAGGTTAGAGCACAACCTCAAATTCCTTGTCGAGGGTTTTGCGCTCAGAAATGGTCTTCTCACTGCATTGAGCATCGGCTTGTGGTATCGGTTTGACCACAGGTACCACCAGTTTGAGCAGAAGTCTGCCATGCCTGCTCTTTGCTGGCCCGGATCCATGATCTCTGCTCTGTGCTGGCCCGGATCCATGTTCTTCTTGCACGTCTTCCTTGCTACGAGGTTCATGGCATTGCTGCATAGCTTCGATCTCACCAGGTTGAGCTTGCCTCTGCACTCCCTCCAAGCAATGATCATCGCCCATGAATCAGGATCTCCGAGGCCATTGTCTATGTTTTGCTTGGCTTGCAGCAGATCCGTCAAATCTTGCAAAGAGCGATGCAGGACACTGTCGATGTCAGCTAGACCTTGGGAAGATCGTATCTCCGGGTGATCCGGGAAGAGGTCTCCGCGGTTGAGAGGGTCGTTGGACATCTGGAAGATTTGGTCCAGCACACTTGCTAGTAAGAGGTTGTCCATCCATTTTGCCTCATTTCCCTGGTTGATTATGTTTTGAGCCCACATCCAGGTGGTTTGAGAACGCTTGATGCTTTGGGCTCTAGGTTTGATCCTGAAGTCCTCCAGATAGTAAATTCCTTTGAGCAGTTCGTGGTTCAGCAGAACTCCGAGGTCTCCAAACCGTGAAAATGTCCCGCCTGGTCCGTCCAGGCGTTGTGAAAGCGTGAAGATGTCGTAGTCTGGTCTAGTGACCGGTTGCAAGCCTCCAGTAATCGATTCATCGGAGCTATCTTCCAGGGCGGCAATGGCGTCTTGCAGAGCTTCTGTTTTCTTGCCGTCTTGGTTCTTCTCCATTCTCCCTCTTCTTTGGTTGTCTGTATCATTTGATGACGAAGCATTACCTCCCGGGTTGGGAAGATCTCTGGTGTCTTGATGGCTTCCTCCTCTCTGGTTGTCCGTATCTTTCGATGACGATGCCTTACCTCCCGGGTTGGGAAGGTCCCTGGTGTCTTCACGGCTTCGCTTCTCTCCTTTGCCTTCTCTGTTAGTTTTCGTTCCTCGGTCTGGCAGTTCTGAGTCCCGGACTTGTCCTGGCATTGAATCTTTCTCCTCGGGGTCTGGAATTGCTGTCGGAATTGATGTCGGAGACTCATCTGGGTCTGTCCAGGGTGTCTCCGGTGCTGCCCTCTTGGTCTCTTGGTACCCCATCATAGGTGTCTCTGGTCTAGCTGAGGCTGCCTCGGTCTCTTGGTTCGGGTCTGCTGCAGTTCCTCTCTGGTTTTGGGCCAGCTGGGCTCGCTGAGCGTGAGTGTCTGGCCTTTCTGGAGCTGCCGCTGTGGCTAGGTTCAGGTCTTGCGCAGCCTGTCTCTTGTCTTGGACTCTTTGCGCTCGTTGAATGCGAGACCTTTGTTTGGACTGCTCTTCTGTGCCTCCGGGTCCTTGGCACTTCTGCCTGTTGGCAGGGTGGTTGCAGTTCCAGCACTTCGTTTCTAAAGTGCAGAATTCCATGGCCTTGTCTGGAAATGTCGGGCGAGTCTGTGTTAGGGCAGGGACTGTTCTTGTTTGATCCTCAATGACTCGGAAGTGAACATGTCGAGTGTGTTAGCCGCATGCGAACAGTGAAGAGTCACAACTAGTGACCGACTGGAAGTTTCGCTTGATGCACTTGTCGTGTCATTGATCATACTATGAGAGACTGAATCGTTTGCGTCATGAGTTCGCAGTCCCAACCTAAGGTGTCATTAGGATAGAGCGGTTAGACTAGTGTAGTAGGGGCTTTGGTGTCACATTTGTGAAGCGTCACATGATGGAATGGCTTCGAGTTCTTGACGTCATGGCGTTGTTTTCACTGAACGACTTTGTGATGAGCGATGGCTGAATGTTTCAATCCAGCGCTGGATGTTTTACCAACTGTCGGTTTTGATCGTTGCTGCATGTGAATTCGAAACTTGAGCCATGCGGTGCTA
>OFLF01000028.1_pt1 | contig 10415 bp, 6 predicted proteins | sample 1540761 | NCBI WGS metagenome assembly OFLF01 (sample SAMEA104347430, study PRJEB22522) | marine metagenome | isolation source: melt pond | reverse complement strand
GAGACGAACTGCTGCCAAAAAAATGCCGGTGCTTCTACACGTTCATGAAATTCACGTCAGGCCATGAAACCCAACATGACAAACGTAGCTTGCATCAGTCAATGAAACAGATTGCGGGGACGCGTGTCAGCCATGCAACTGTTAAACTTTAGTCCGTAGTTCACCTTGATTGTTGGGCCTTTGCCCTTCTCAACAACGAGGGGTTACAGTATCTGATTTTGTATCCTAAAAACAAGCAATTACATCATACATCTGAAAACCAGCTTAACAAGCTTGCTTCGTGCCTAAATCAAACCGAGTTCAGAATAACTGAGAAAGCCAACTGAAAAATACTTGAATGGTACATGTGCTGATGATGGAATGTGGGAACCAACGGCATACCAGTGACACTGAGAACGCCGACGGTGTAAAGATACTGTGTGTGTATGGATTAACAATTGCCAACATCCACATGTGGATGAACTACTTGAACCCAACTTATCTGTCAATTCCTGGCACGAAACTCGATGCATAGCGAACCTGTATATTCAAATGATGATGCTAGCAGTTGCACACTGATTGTAACAAAACCTCATGCACAAACACCGCAGTCATAGTCTGATCTGCATCACTACTAGAACGTCTTGCATAGTTACACGGAATGCCGAGACTCATTTCAATCAAACTGATGAAGATTTGTACATGGCAGTGACTTGGGTACTTGAGCAATGAATCACGACCTGAACTGCTTCAACGGCGTCCCCTTTCATAACCCAATAAAAATAATTACACATCTTGAATTCAAGTCCGGATTGCAACAACTCGTATCAGTCTTGCTGATGCATGTGCATATTTTGTCAAAATGCGGTTGAATAAGGGCGCACAGGCTGCCGCAATATCACATTACAAATCATCTCTCGATTCCCAACCATCATGCCCGTCAACTGTGTTAGCGTACAGAGCAGTCGCAACGCATGCTACAAAGCTCCAAACGCCGCAAGATTATGCTAATGACTTGCGCGCCGATCCAAGGCGCAACCTCCGCGATCTGAAAACAAATGGATCGTTCCCACGGAATTAACTGCGGTACCGCAATGAGCATCTCCACGAATGCTGCGCCCACGCGCGTGAGGGCCCTGAACGCTGTCAAGAGCTTAGCACGCTTCAACGATACAGCGGCGCTGCGAAGGAGTCGTATGCATAGCAACCGCCATTCTTGCCGAAGCAACAACCCATCAACAAAACACGTGTAGCCCGAAGCCGAGCTGCGCGCGGGCGGCAAACATGAGTACGCCAGCACAACCAGAGATGTGTTGACCAACTACCAGCGAACGACGGACCCAAGCGGCCTCGTCGGTGTCGACATCTCCTAACAGTGCAGGGGCAAGACCTGACACCACTGACAGCGCCGCGATGCAAGGCTACCTAAAGCTGAAGAAGCAAAGCCTCAAAGCCACAAACTCTCACGCGTTCCACAGACCGCTTGCTTCCGAACCTTGCAATGCGAACGCTTCCCCTGCGCATGCCATCGCTACGACTGAAACAAACTGTGTCGCTGCAAAGGCGAGCATGTGCAGAACGATAACTGATGCTGGAACGCAAACGAGCAGCTGCAACCGTGCCGTGCCGTGCTTTGCGCATGGCAACTGTGCGTTTGCGATACATAGGCGCACTGTTGGCACAACTAGCAACTACAACGCTCCGTCGCTCAAACAAATCCTGCGATTGGAAACACCCCAGCTGCGAGCGCGACACCACGCTTCAACGATACAGGAGCGCTGAGAAGAAAGGCGCATGCATGGCAACCGCCATTCTTGCTGTGGCAACAATCCATCAACAAGCAAGTGTAGCCCGAAGCCGAGCTGCGCGCGAGCGGCATTCATGAGAACGCCAGCACAACCAAGTGATGCCCAAACCAGCAACCGGCGGGCAACGGTCCCAAGTAGCTGCGTGAGAGTCGACCACTCTTGACACTGCATGGACCGGACCTAACAACACTGACACCGCAGCGATGCAAGAATACCGAATCCTGAAATGCAGCCTCTAAGCCAAGAACTATGATGCCTTCCAAAGACCGCTTGCTTCCGAATAATGCAGTGCGGACGCTTTCCCTGCGATTGCCATCGGAACGACTGACACAAACCACCATTGCAAGTGCGACCCTGTCCGAAGCATGAACAATAACTGGTCCGGAAGCTTGCGAACAACTGCAACCGTGCCGTGTCGTGCTTTGCGCCATGGCAACTGTTGGCTTGCGAAACCTAGGCACACTTTTTGAAACAACGAGCAACTACAACGCTCCACCTCTTAGACAAATCCTGACATGAGGAGCACCCAAGCTCCGAGCGCACCAACTTAACAAACGCTGCGCCTGCAATAACAATCTTGACCAACGCTGCGACTGCACAGCGAACAAGAAGAGCCAAGCTCACAGAAAAGCGTCGACATAGAATCCATTACGATGAACACTTGGAGCTAACTATAACTAACCACATGTGACCACTTGCGTCTATGCCATGAGTCGAGCTCAAATATTAACTGGCGGCAAAGAATACTGGCAATGTTACGCATAGATGCGCAAAGAAGCTGCATGAAATCATGCCTGCCTTTTCTTGCTGGTCGTGGACGCTTGTGCACTGTACCTTGGACCCACCTATATGAACAAAGACTAACCTAAAGTAAACAACTGCTGAATGACTATTCCTGAATCCTAGAAATTCGACTGTGAGCTGTGAAACAATAAACACTTCTCCCGAAGTTCAACAGAATCTGCAACGACCCCAAATTGGACAATGGTGGCTGCTTTGCAGAGCCGGATATAGCTTAGATGCATGAGACATGCCGACCATTTGGAAAATCGCGTGAAACAATGGGGACAGAAATAAACGGCGCGACCTAATGAACGAGAGGCCAAATCACACGAACCTGACTCAGAAGAATGGTCTGCACTTTGACCGCATGGGCTAGTGGAAACAATTGAAACTGATGAAGAACCGCCTCCTGGATTGAAACTGCTGGAACCCTGAGACATGCTGTACTGCCCGCGATTCTTGCAATAGATAGACCTTCGAAAATTGGAAACGCCGTGCTCTTGACGACCCCGACCTCTGGTGGAATAGGGAAACCACCGACCAACGACTGGATGACTGTAAAGAAGTTGAAACAATTCTCCGAGGCGGCTATTAGCAATGCGAATCCCATCTTCATCAAACACGTGAGGCCGCAATTGTGAGGCGATATGATTCTGGAATGATCCTTGCGAGTGATACCGAAACATATTTTCATGGAATCCTTGCGTCTCAGACCATGAACTCGTGAACGAAACAGAAACCTCTGACTGCATGCACCAAATACTACGTGCCTCGCCGTTGAAACACGCCAAGAACCCAAGAGCCAGGGAGTAACACCGGAAGTTGACTGTCGCATGACTAAAACAAGCTCTGGAATCCAGATCTGGCCTGAAGTAAAACAGGTCATAGCAACCTTTGTACGACCTATCGAGAATGTCTAGGAGCATCTCGACAGTGTAATGCCTAGAAATGCCTGTCCAATGAACTGTGCGATTAGATGGCAGAACTGGTGCGGAGCCTGAGTTTGATCTGCATGCAGGCTGCGCCGCAAAACTAACGGACCCTGATGACCTGAGACCGCTATAACATCCACTGCGAGTGATAAGAGGACGCTCGCGATCCAGCTCATGAGCCATGAGGCTTACTGATGATGACCAACAAATGCATGACCAAGCTGGAGCCAGATAACAAGCACACGGGATCAGAAGATGTGCGAATGAGCACTAATTGTTGCACACCTGGTCTCAGACTGCCTGTAAGAAACGCCTAAAACTAGTACTAACTGAACATGTCTTACCATGCATCGACACAGAATGCGACATGGACAGTGATGGTGCGAATATGAGTTGGCTGAACACGTCCAGCATAAACAAGCGAAATCAAAATAAAACAGGAAGACTTCAAAAGAAGTCGTGTGACCCGAACCAAGATGCTGGGAAAACCCTGAAACTAGTGCTAACTGACATATCTTAACATGCAGAACACAGAATACTACATAAACAGTTATGATGCGAAAGTGACTTTGCTGAACACGTACTCGAGAAAAGACGAACACACCATAACAACAGCAAGACTTCGAAAAAGGTCGTGTGACCAGAAACAAGATGCTGCGTTAGGAATCGGAGACTTATGAGTGGGCAGTAAAAAAACGGAACGAGCAACATGAGTGAAACTGAAAAACTGGATGTTGATGTTTGCACTGAACCCTGGCAAGAAACACCTGTGTTTTGACATTGACTACGCATCTGACTGAGAGTGCATGCGAATCTGTACATCAACACTACTAGAGCAGGACTGTGACCACGCAGAAATATACTGCTTGCTGAACATTTCTGGAAATGCATCCGTCTGCAACTGCGAGAAACCTATCTGGATATAACTGCTCAGCGCATCTGTACAACAACACTACTAGAGCAGGACTGTGACCACGCCGAAATATACTGCTCGCTGGACATTTCTGGACATGCATCCGTCTGCAAGTGCGAGAAACCTAATTGGACATGCATCCTCAGCAACCTGATCGTGCTGATATGAAAGAAAGATGAGCCTAAAACTTGAATGTATAATAATAATCTCACCTGATGTATGCTGTCACATGCTATTTACTTCTTAGCGACTGTGCTTGATGCTGAGAACGACTGGAGGCTTTAAATGAAACTCTTGTTGCGTAATTGGGGCAAGACGGAGAAAAAGACATAATTGCGAATGGTACCTAAATGTTCCACCGGGGTGCTGAATCCTAGCTTGCGAACTACTTTGAGGGGCAATGATACCGTGAAGCTTTGCGACACTGAAGATTTCTGTACGGATTGACTACGGAAACAAATGTCTTGAAATGCATTCATCAATTGCAATAAAGTGAAGGAGAGAACCTGCTCTGAACTGAGACCTGCATCAGAGAGATCCATGTCTAGAATCGCAGCACCATACGCAATGAATCCTTTGCAGATGGAAGGCTCTTGATGGCGAAGTAAGCACAGGAGCCTGGAAAGATAGAATACACTATCGAGATTCTGCCATTTCATCCAATACAAATGTGTGACAGCGACTAGCATTGAAGTGAAGAAAAGATCTCTGTCTAACTTGACCTCCATCTGAGAGTAGTGACAAAAGACTGAAAAAGTCTCCTCGACTGCAAGACGATCGACCAAGCTCTTGTACTTGACATAGTCAGGCCACTCGCAGATTCCAAAACATAAGACAAAGCGAATCCAATGTTCTTGAAGGCTCTCAAATCTGCTTTGGAATATGTGTACTAGTTGAGACGAAGAAAACCGACCGAGACGGAGCCCTTGCGATATGGCCATGAAATCTGCACTGTCAGTCGGAGAAACTACAGTTACATAGTACCAACAAGCTAAATCATCTTGAACAGCCTGAGAGCTGGTCAGATCAGAGAGATTGTCAACACCGCATCTGGCCAGAAAAAAACTTTGGAACCAATGTTCAGGTCGTCTGTGCGGAGTGCATAGTTCCAACTGAAGGCCATACATGCTTGTTAGTTGATATAGAAGCTCAGTGCGAATTATGACAATGCAGAACTCCCTAAGATTAAGCCGCCAGGTGCATATGTCATGGAAATCAGGATTTGATGCTAGTTGGTCCATTATCGTAACTGCAAATTGATCCAAACCTCGTGCAGACAGTGTGGCGCTCAGAATGTGGTCATAGACCTGGTATAATCCACAAATGTGCTCGAACACAAGATCTTCAGCTGAATCATAAGCGGAAGACGAACAGATGGAAGCTGACGGAATATAGGAATTCTGCGTCAAATCGACAACCTTTGATGACGAGGACGCCGACTGCCCTGCTGACTCGTAGGACATGTAACACTGCAGTCCTGATGGAATCTAAAATGATAGGGAGCTTTAACTTTGAACCAATGTTCTGCAAATGTGAAATTCCTTGAGATGCAGCTAACAAGCACGAATTAGATCCACCGGTCGAACTAAAACCTGCTTCGACCAAACATGAACTAGTGAACCACAGACACGCCGAAACAATTTTCCGTCGTGGTTACTTCAAAGACAGGCCCTAATAGCCTGAATACCTGGAAGCGCCATGTGTTTGGTCAAAATCCTGTTGTACGCCCCAGATGACTGACACCATATGATTCTTCAACTGGAATATACGCTGCTAGTCAAAGCTTGACCCTGAGTGGCGGAAAAATTGACAAATGAAACGCATACACATGGACAACTCAGCGACATGCCTGCTAGCTGGTCAGAAATGATGAGCCTGAAATGATATCCAACTTGTGACTGTGAACTAATAATTCTGCTAAGATGTTGTCACCCTGCGACAATCAATCAAACAGAATACTATCTTATCAAACGCGGCATCTTATAACCAGATTCAACCTGAGTTGAACTAGTATACAAAAAACGCCGAAACGACAACTGACCGAAATCTGTTTTCCAACCAATGGAATTACCCAGCTGTGCACTGCAGTGTAAGTCCTAACCAAAAAAACACACTGCTATGTCTGCATGATAGACAAGCCAAAAGACACAGACTACCCGTAACAAACAACTAAGAGATAACTTATGAAACAAAACCCAAATGACACAAACGACTTGAATGAAAATTTAACTGATTAATAACAACAACGAGTGACATTACGAGCTCAGAACCTTGGACTAATGTTGCATGTCTCACGCTGCATCTCTTCGGGTTTCCTAGTTGACATACTGCGACTGTGACCAACGAGTTTGTTTCGTCAAATGAACTAGCAACTGTGACTTCAACGCGAACATAGCTGTCATGCTGTTGATCATTCATCCTTAAACAATAGAATGAAACAAACACAAAACATGCGGATGTGTTACAATTCTGTCCACTGCAAGCAACAACAGCTAACAGGTTCCCACTGAATCACAACTCTGTGCAAAAGTGAGGGTGCTCAGGAAAAATACGGCCGGTCGAACTGATGTCAGAATGACCGTGAAACAAACGAGTTGAACCACAACTGAGAACAATGGAAGTTTTGCTTCTTTGGACCCCAACTGTGCAGAGCAGCGTGTCAACTTTGAACAAACAACAGAGTGTCTACAAAGATGGAAACGCTGATCGGAACACCACTAACAATTGAACGCGACCGACACATACATACAAATATTCAACTACATCGACAAGACTGAATATGGTAATGAGTATCACGCTGCATCTCTTCAGAATACCACGGTTAAATGTATTGCAACTCTCGCAGAAACGCAAGACCTGGGTGAAACAGGTATAAGACAACTTTTCAACAGTCGGTGCAAATGAAGTGTTGATAAAATACCCTGGATTTGAACAAAAGTGGTGATGTCAAACATGAACTGAATAAGCAGTGAGACGAAACAATGAACAAACAAATGTGACTACAATGTAGTTGACTCAAACCAACTGTATGCATGATAGTCAAGAACATGCATCCACCCGAAACTCTGACTGGAAAACAAAATTGAATGTGGATCATGTAAAATTTAGAGACATGCGTCTAAAAATAGCTGATGTTCCTTCTATGCCTCAGACATGCGTCCGATCCGAATCGTTGAATCATAGTTCTACCAAACGAAGACATGCGTCTGAACAGAAATGCTGAACAAAAAAGATTGTGAAGTAGACGCCGACTTCCAGTATCAACCCTTCCATTCATTCTTGGCCTTGCGGACCTCAGGCATCACAGCCATTGACAAATACCCCGCAAGACTGACACCACCAATGTCTGGCTGGTTATTCCATTTCCGCTTTTGCAGAAATTTCTGCGGCAGAGGGACCAAGAGAGTGTTGACCAAGTGATGATTGTCAACAACCGCCCTAACAGCTGTCGCGAAATGCTCGGACAAACTTAAGATGCCACCGGTGAGCACCGCATTGAGAGAAAGCCTGACCGCAGAAAAGTCCAAAAGGACGATAGCCGAAGCATAGCTGATGAAACCCTTCAGAAGGCTTTGTTCGTGAACCAGAAACAACGCGAGGAACCTGGATAGAAAGAACAAACTGCCACGATCACGGTAGTGTCTCCAGTGCATGAAGGTGAGAGCAGACACCATCGCGCTGTAAAAGCCATAATCGTCGAAAATGACAACCTCGCCTGTGAACTTGGACAACAAGGGGACAGAAGACGTTCCTGGATGTAGTTGCTGGGCCACATTCTGGTACTCATTTAACTTGGGCCAGCTGCTCGAAGAAAACAAATGCAAGTACAAGATCCAATGACCCTGAAGAGCTTCAAACCTTCCCTTGAATAGACTCAATACCTCCGACGAAGACGAGGAGCCTTCCAAGATGGCCTTGACGTACCCTAAGCTTTCAGATCCATCAATATGCGATACTACCGTAACCTGGAACCATCCGGCTATCTCCAGACAATGTAATGGGACTGTAGCCATGGAAGCGAGGTTTGTGCCTTGGAGCTGGTGCTCTAAAAACGCACGAGACCAACCATCTGCCCTCAAATGCGGCGTCGCTAGAGCGAGATTGATTCCGAACATGGCGCTGAGTTGATACAGAACCTCCTGGCTAACTATAGCGTAGAGCAACTTCTTGTTCTTGGGGCCACCCAGGTGTAAATGAGCAAGACTCGAATGATGAATGAGGTGCTGATAATGACCGTCGACTAAATCTTCCCAAGCAAGTCGAGTAGCGGACTTGGTATCAACCATGTTTTCAACGCCAGCGCAACGCCACATGAGAAAAGGAGCAATTGCCTGCTCAAGCTGGTGGGTGTTGGATTTGATGTCTCGCTGGGAACAATAATTTCTGTAAGACAGTTCATACATCTCCAATTCTTTTGGGTCAGCTTTCAAAAATTGAAGAACCATACCATGCTGAGGTGTAGAAAATAACTTGTCCAACTCAATCCCAACCGGACGGGCTTGAAATTCTTGCGAAGATGACGGTCCTTCCGGAAGACTCGCATACCACTGAACTGCCACGCCACTAATGATGCCAAGACTAGACAAAGCCCAGGCAGAGAACAAATTGTCTAAAAACGCCTTGATGCGAGGGACATGGTGATGAGCCATGCCTGAGAGCCATTAAAAGAAATGAAAGCACATGCAAGTGAATAAACAAAAACAAAAAACACACCCAAAAATACACACAGCCACAAATACTAGATTTGAAACCAATTAACTCTGAGTTAAGACAAGACACAAGCCACAGTGATCGCTTCGAGAAGATTAGTCCTCCGGCAATGCTGATTGTTGTGGACACTGTGGCAGATACATAGCGGGTCAACAACAAGACAGTTGATCAGATCAGGATTGCTGATGTCCACCATAGCGTTTTTTTCTTGGAGGTTCGAAGTTGGAATCAGGTACTCTTCGGCATGAAGCAAAATGAAACACAAAACAGACCCGGCTGCATTACCAAAGTCTTCATAGCCTGATTCGGATCCAACCTGACCATATGCCCACTCTCCCGCTTTTTCTCTCAATTGTCTCAGATAGAAATTAGCCTTGAAAGTCGCAAACACACCCTTAGGACAATCTTCAAATGAGCGGGTGTAAATGGCGGAGATATCTGCCAGGAGACTGGCGAGAAGAGCTCTCCAGTTTTCACCAGTGATAGGAAGCTCTATAGCCGCACCAGCTATCTGACCGAGCTGAAGAACCTTGTACGTGTTGGAAACTGAAGTCGGCGGAGCAACATGTGTTAATGCTGATGACGCAACAACATCACCGACTACAGGTGCTGCCACCACAGAGGCATGCAACTGATCTAACTGCTCTTTCAAGCCTTCCTCTGTCTGCGGAGGGAGCGGGATGACGAGAGCTGAAAGAGTGTTGTTCACCGATGTCCTCAAAAACCTCGTGCCTGATGTGCCGGCTGATATTGCCTTGCAGGTGTACTTGAGAAAATCATCAACAATCGCCCGGGAAACGTGCGGCCACTGCGTGATCAGAAAGTCTACATACTGTGTGCACCACTTGTTGAACGTCTTCCACAAACCAATCACCATGTTGGCTGCAGCCATTGTCTTTTTGTGGCCCCGAGTGAAGGCGATTTGTTGCGCAGGAGAAGCGAAGGTGGCACCGCTGTCGTCGAGGTTGAACCCGTGAGGCGCCGCACACTCACGACAATGACTCTGACCACTGGAGAATGTCTGTGAAAACATGCTGATATGACCATGCGTCTCCGGCGAAAAGCACGGCACCCCGCCAAGAGCCTTCAAACAAAACGCGAAATTGAATGCTTGACTCAACGAACCCTTCCTGCCAGTCTCGTCAACATACACCACACAAATTCTGAACTTCTTGCCTGAATCTATGGCAAGACATTGGTGGTGTAGAATCAGCAAGAAATTCGCAAGGTGAGCGGCTTGCGTCTCTTTGTCCTGGCCCCTGGTTAAATCCTGATGCCATGGCTGAGGAT
>OFLF01000026.1_pt1 | contig 10667 bp, 16 predicted proteins | sample 1540761 | NCBI WGS metagenome assembly OFLF01 (sample SAMEA104347430, study PRJEB22522) | marine metagenome | isolation source: melt pond | reverse complement strand
ACTTCAAAAGAGGGTGTCACCACTAAGGTTCGCATCGCTAAGAAGAGTGGGAAGGAGTTCTAATGGCAACCGGATATAAAAAAGCAGGCGCCGAGACCACTCCTCGTCTAAAACTTCAGTACCGCACCGAGATCGTGAAGACTCTGACCGAAGAGTTCTCCTTCACCAACCCAATGCAGGTTCCTGGTCTGACCAAGATCCGTCTAAACATGGGTGTTGGTCAAGCTGCCAGAGACGGCAAGCTGATTGAGGGAGCGATTCGCGACCTAATTGCGATTACTGGGCAGAAGCCTCAGGTCAACATTGCAAAGAAGTCAATCGCGCAGTTCAAGCTTCGTGAGGGTCAGCCAATTGGCGCCCACGTTACTTTGCGTGGCGACCGCATGTGGGAGTTCCTAGACCGCTTGCTTTCACTTTCACTTCCTCGTATTCGCGACTTCCGTGGACTTTCGCCAAAGCAGTTCGATGGCAACGGAAACTACACATTTGGTCTAGCCGAGCAGTCAATGTTCCACGAAATAGACATCGACAAGATTGACCACGTCCGCGGTATGGACATCACAGTTGTAACGACAGCAAAATCTGACGACGAGGGTCGCGCGCTTCTCAAGGCGCTCGGTTTCCCGTTCCAGGCCTAAAAACACGATTGAGGTAGGTCCCTGTGCTTGTAAAGCACTTGGAAACCGCTTCGAGAAAGCAGACACATTATGACAATGACAGATCCGGTAGCAGACTTTCTGACCCGGCTGCGCAATGCGAACATGGCACACCACGAATCACTGAACGTTCCTTTTTCCAAACTAAAAGGAACAATCGCTGAGATCTTGAAGTCAGAGGGATACATTGCTTCTTACACGGTTGAGGATGCAAAGGTCGGTAAGACCATGCACATCACCATGAAGTACGGCCCAAATCGCGAGACCAGCATCGTTGGTATCAAGCGTGTATCCAAGCCAGGTCTTCGCGTTTACGCAAAGTCCACCGAGCTACCCAAGGTGCTTGGCGGCTTGGGCGTTGCAATCCTGTCCACCTCTAGCGGTCTTCTAACTGACCGCCAGGCTTCAAAGAAGGGAGTGGGTGGGGAAGTCCTCGCCTACGTCTGGTAAGCAATAATGTCGAGAATTGGAAAACTACCCATTCCACTGCCAGCAGGCGTGACTGTTGAAATCAACGGTCAGGATGTTGCAGTCAAGGGCCCAAAGGGTGAGCTAAAGCTCACCGTTTCTAAACCAATCACTGTTTCACAAGAAGACGGCAGCGTTATTGTTGCTCGTCCAGATGACGAGGCAGTTTCTAAGTCACTTCACGGACTAACTCGTTCGCTAATTGCTAACAATGTTCACGGCGTTTCTGAGGGCTTCACCAAAGCACTCGAGATCGTTGGAACTGGTTATCGCGCAGCGCTCAAGGGTACGACCGTGGAAATGTCTCTTGGCTTCAGCCACCCAGTGCTTGTAACTCCTCCGGAGGGCATCACGTTGGTAGTCGAAGGAAACACCAAGATCATCGTGTCGGGAATCGACAAGCAGGCTGTCGGAGAGATGGCAGCTAACATTCGCAAGCTTCGTAAGCCTGAGCCTTATAAGGGCAAGGGAGTTCGTTACGAAGGCGAGCGAGTCCGTCGCAAGGCTGGAAAGGCTGGTAAGTAATCATGGCTCTAGGAATTAGAGGCAAGTCAAAGTCAGCCGCTCGTGGCCGTCGTCACGTTCGCCTGCGCAAGAAGATCGAGGGCACTGCAATGCGTCCTCGTCTAGTTGTCACGCGCTCAGCGCGTCACCTGTTCGTCCAGCTGGTTGATGACGGCGTGGGTCAGACCCTCGCCTCGGCATCGACAATGGAAGCGGACATGCGCGTAGTAGCCGGCACCAAGACCGACAAGGCCACAATGGTAGGCAAGCTAATTGCTGAGCGTGCCAAGAAGGCCGGCGTTTCCGAAGTGGTCTTTGACCGCGGTGGTAACCGCTATGCAGGCCGCGTCGCAGCTGTTGCTGCTGCGGCTCGCGAGGAAGGACTAGTGCTTTGAGCGAAGAAAAGAAGGAAGTGCCAGTGGCTGAAGCTACCGCAACTACCGAAACTCCAGCAGCTACCGATGCCGCAGTAATCACTGAGGCACCAATAACTACTGTCGACCCGAACGAGCGCGAGCAGCGTCGTGGTTCACGTGATCGTGGACCAAAGAACGACCGTCGTGAGCGCGAAGAGCCTAAGAGCCAGTTCTTGGAGCGTGTTGTGACAATCAACCGTGTTTCCAAGGTGGTCAAGGGTGGTCGTCGTTTCTCCTTCACCGCACTTGTTGTGGTCGGAGATGGCGATGGAACCGTTGGTGTTGGTTACGGTAAGGCCAAGGAAGTTCCAGCGGCAATTGCCAAGGGCGTCGAGGATGCGAAGAAGAACTTCTTCCGCGTTCCACGTGCTGGCTCGACCATTCCTCACCCTGTCCAGGGCGAGGCTGCAGCCGGTGTTGTTCTACTGCGTCCAGCGTCTGAAGGTACCGGTGTTATCGCCGGTGGTCCAGTTCGTGCCGTTTTGGAGTGCGCAGGAGTCCACGACGTACTTTCAAAGTCGCTCGGATCTTCCAACACACTAAACATTGTGCATGCAACCGTCCAGGCGTTGCGTCAACTAGAGGAACCAGCCGCCGTGGCAGCACGACGTGGCAAGACTCTTGCCGAGGTAGCTCCAGCACGTCTGTTGCCAGCAAAGACTGAAAAGACTGAAAAGACTGAAAAGGCTGGTGTCTAATGGCTGCTCGTCTCAAAGTGACCCAATTGAAAAGTTCAAACGGTGGAAAGCAAAACCAGCGCGATTCACTTCGCACCCTGGGACTGAAGCGCATCGGTGACATCGTGGTACGCGAGGACACTAAGTCCAATCGCGGCCTCGTAAACACAGTTGCCCACCTCGTTAAAGTTGAGGAGATCGACTAAATGGCTGAAGAGAAGAAGCCAGCCGCTGCAAAGCCAGCCGCTGCAAAGCCAGCTACCAAGGCTGCTGCAAAGCCAGCAACTAAGGCTGCCGCACCGAAAGCTGCCGCGCCAAAGGCTGCTGCAAAGCCAGCAACTAAGGCTGCCGCACCGAAGGCAGATGCTGCTGCAAAGCCAGCTGTTGAAAAGGCTCCGGTTGTCGCTGCTGCAAAGCCAGCGGTAGCCAAGTCAAAGAAGAAGCCAGCTGAAAAGATTGAGAAGTCTCAGATCTTGCGTCTTCACCACCTTCGCCCTGCAAAGGGTGCCAAGAAGGACAAGACTCGTAAGGGTCTTGGTGAGGGTTCAAAGGGTAAGACTGCAGGTAGAGGTACCAAGGGTACCGGTGCTCGCACAACTACTCGTCTGGGCTTTGAAGGTGGTGGCGTGAACCTAGTTATGCGCACACCGAAGCTACGTGGATTCAAGAATCCATTCCGCGTGGAATACCAGGTTGTAAACCTCGAGAAGCTAACTGAGCTTTATCCAAAGGGTGGAGCTGTGACAATTTCAGATCTAGTGGCCAAGGGTGCTGTTCGTAAGAACAAGCCAGTCAAGGTTCTAGGCAACGGCGACCTCTCGGTTAAGCTAGAAATTAGTGTTGACAAGGTTTCCGAGTCAGCAAAGACCAAGATTGAAGCTGCCGGCGGCAGCGTCAACGCCTAATCATCTAGGGGAGTAGGTTCACTTTTGTTTAGTGCAATAGCTCGCGCATTCCGTACTCCGGATCTGCGTAACAAGCTGGCGTTTACGCTCGGCATGATTGCAATCTTCCGATTGGGCTCGTTCATTCCAGCCCCGAACGTTGATTATTCGAATGTTCAGCAATGTCTCGCACAGAGCCAGTCGACTTCTGGGCTCTATGAACTAGTGAACCTGTTTTCCGGTGGAGCGCTCTTGCAGCTTTCCATCTTTGCCCTGGGAATCATGCCGTACATTACGGCTTCGATTATTACCCAGTTGCTTCGAGTTGTAATTCCTCGCTTTGAGACCCTTCACAAAGAAGGGCCTTCTGGCCAGGCAAAACTTACGCAGTACACCCGTTACCTAACAATCGCTCTTGGACTACTCCAGGCAACCACTTTGGTTACTGTTGCCAGACAGGGCGCACTGTTCGGAGCCGATTGTACTCTTCCGATTCTGGTTGACACCGGGCCGCTTTCCATCACATTGATGGTGATGACAATGACAGCCGGAACCGGTTTGATTATGTGGATCGGTGAGCTCATCACCGAGCGCGGCGTTGGAAACGGCATGTCGCTTTTGATCTTCACCTCAATCGCTTCAACCTTCCCATCCAGCTTGCTTCAGATTCTGCAGACCAGAAGCATAGAGATCTTCGTCATGGTTATGGCGGTCGGATTTATCGTGGTGGGACTAGTTGTTCTTGTGGAGCAATCGCAACGACGGATTCCTGTCCAATATGCAAAGCGCATGGTTGGCCGCAAGGCCTACGGTGGTCAGGCAACTTACATTCCAGTGAAGGTAAACACCGCTGGAGTTATCCCGGTTATCTTCGCCTCTTCAATGCTTTATTTGCCGGCTCTATTGGCTCAGTTCAACCAGCCGGATGCAACAACCGGTCAGGTCTCTCCTTGGGTTCGTTTTATCTCCACTTATCTAACCTCTGGAGACAACCCGCTGTACATGGCAATGTACTTCTTGCTGATCGTCGGGTTCACTTATTTCTACGTTGCTATTACCTTGAACCCAGAGGAAATTAGCGACAACATGAAGCGCTACGGCGGATTCATACCTGGTATTCGGGCTGGTCGTCCGACCACTGAGTACTTGCAGTATGTGATCAGCCGCATCACTTTCCCGGGCGCTATCTACCTCGGTTTGATCGCGCTAATTCCGTTGGTTGCATTCACTGCTATTGGAACCAATCAAAACTTCCCATTCGGAGGAACATCGATCTTGATCATCGTTGGTGTTGGTCTGGACACTGTGAAGCAAATCAGTGCTCAGATGCAGCAACGAAACTACGAGGGCCTCCTCAAGTGATCGGCATCCTTTTGATCGGCCCCCCGGGTGCCGGCAAGGGGACTCAGGCGGCGCTCCTTGCAACTCGTTACTCGATACCTGCAATCTCAACGGGTGACATTTTTCGTAAAAACGTCGCGGATGAGACTCCTCTTGGCGTTGAGGCTAAGGGTTACATGGATCGTGGCGAATACGTGCCTGACTCTCTGACCAACGCGTTGGTGAAAGATCGACTGTCCCAGTCGGATGTTCTAAATGGCTTTTTGCTAGACGGTTATCCAAGAACCCTCGATCAGGTTGAAAAACTAGACGAATTTTTGGCCCAGAACGGCACGAAACTGGATGTAGTCGTTCAGCTAACGGCCGACAGGGAAGAACTGGTTTCCAGGCTCGCGAACAGAGCTGAAGAGCAGGGTCGAACCGACGATACCCCTGAGGTTATTCGTAAACGCCAGACAATTTACGAGCAGCAAACTGCACCCCTGATTGATGTCTACGCATCGCGTTCGCTAGTTGCAAAGGTGGATGGGCTTGGCGAGGTAAATGTCGTCACTGCTCGAATTTCCGAGGTCTTGAATGCCCGCGGCCTAAGTGAAGATGCGTAAAAGTTACGAGCTAAAAACGCCGGACCAGATTCTTAAAATGCGAGCGGCAGGCCTGCTCACTGCCAAGGCCCTTGCGAGCGTCAAGGCCGCCATTAGGCCAGGCGTGACCACCCTTGAACTTGATGAAATAGCGGAAAAAACTATTCGCGCCGGCGGGGGAGTTCCAAACTTTCAGCTGGTGCCTGGATATTCGCACACCGTATGCGCGTCTGTAAATTCGACCGTGGTCCACGGAATACCGTCCAATCTTGTTTTGGAAGCCGGTGATTTGGTTTCAATTGACTGCGGGGCCGAAATTGACGGCTGGAATGGCGACAGTGCCTTTTCGATGGTGGTGCCGGGTGCAACCGGTGAGCGGGCTCTAAGGCGCCAGCAACTCTCGGATGTGTGTGAGGGTTCTCTCTGGGCCGGGATAGCTGCCCTGGCCACTGCAAAGAAGCTAAATGAAGTCGGAGTCGCGGTTCAGGATTACGTCCTTGGCGAGGGGTCCTACGGGATTTTAGAGCAGTACGTCGGCCACGGTATCGGGCGATCGATGCATGAAGATCCGGCTGTATTCAATTATCGAGTCCGTGATGCTGGACCCAAGGTGCAGTCTGGGCTTTGCGTCGCGATCGAACCGATGATTACTTCCGGTGACCAAAACACCTTTGTTCTCGATGATGACTGGGGTGTAGCCACAACCGATAATTCGGACGGGGCTCATTGGGAGCACTCCGTTGCGGTTCATGACGGTGGTATTTGGGTTCTGACAGCAGTCGATGGTGGTGCCGAGGGTCTAAAGCCCTTTGGGATTACCCCCGTCTCTCTGGATTAGCCACTAGCTTTCGTGGCGAAAACCCCTTAGAATTACGACTTGGCGTTTCTGCGTGAAAACCTTTGCGATTTTTGGATAGTTTTTGCGCGTTCGTAACGCTAAACCAGTAGTGATTAAGTGAGTGCATGGCCAACAAAGATGGCGTTATCGAGATCGAGGGATCGGTCGTTGAAGCCCTACCCAACGCAATGTTCCGGGTGGAGCTAACCAACGCCCACCTGGTTTTAGCCCACATCTCGGGAAAGATGCGTCAGCACTATATCCGCATTCTCCCCGGAGACCGCGTGATAGTTGAGCTGTCGACATACGATCTGACTCGCGGCCGCATAATTTACCGCTACAAGTAGAAAGAAAAAGCATGAAGGTTAATCCAAGCGTCAAGAAAATCTGCGATAAGTGCAAGGTCATTCGTCGTCACGGAAACGTGATGGTTATTTGCGAGAACCCTCGTCACAAGCAGCGCCAGGGCTAACAAGCCCCAGCTAAAAACTAAATAGTAAAAGCCAGCACCAAGCGAAAGCTAACCCTCGGTTTGAAGGCCGGGGCTCAACTTGCCAAGTTGAGATGGAGCTGTCCCAGACCTTCAAAAAAACGAAAGACAAATAATGGCACGTATCTCCGGAGTGGACATCCCTCGCGATAAGCGAGTGTTGATTTCCCTTACCTACATCTATGGCATTGGCCCAACTCGTTCACGCGAGATTCTGACGGCCACCAACATCTCAGAAGACATAAGAGTTAAAGACTTGACCGATGATCAGTTGATCGCACTTCGCGACAACATTGATCAGAACTTCAAGGTTGAGGGTGACCTTCGCCGTGAAGTTGCAGCAGACATTCGCCGCAAGGTTGAGATCGGCTCATACGAAGGAATTCGTCACCGTAAGGGCCTTCCGGTCCGCGGACAGCGCACCAAGACCAACGCAAGAACACGCAAGGGTCCAAAGCGCACCGTAGCAGGCAAGAAGAAGGCAGCCCGCTAGTCGCGGCTCAAGGATCTAGGAGAAAATCACATGGCAGCCCCTAAAGCATCCGCGGCAGCACGTAAGCCTCGTCGCAAGGACAAGAAAAATATTCCAGTAGGTCAAGCGCACATCCGCTCGACCTTCAACAACACCAGCATCACCAGCACCGACCTAACCGGAGCAGTTATCTCTTGGTCGTCTTCTGGAGATGTTGGCTTCAAGGGTTCACGTAAGTCAACCCCTTTTGCAGCCCAAATGGCAGCTGAATCGGCCGCCCGCAAGGCGCAAGAACACGGCATCCGCAAGGTTGATGTTTTCGTGAAGGGCCCCGGCTCTGGACGAGAGACAGCAATTCGTTCGCTGCAGGCCGCCGGCTTGGAGGTTGGCTCAATTAGTGATGTGACCCCACAGGCTCACAACGGTTGCCGCCCGCCAAAGCGTCGCCGCGTATAACTAAAAAAATCTAACGCCTCACGCACACAGGTGCCCGCCTGAGTGTTTCCATGACGAACATCAAATAGTGGATGTTCAGATGAAAGGAACCAATAGTGCTAATTGCACAGCGCCCCACATTGCACGAAGAAGTTCTAGGTCCAAACCGTTCACGATTCATTTTGGATCCGCTAGAGCCAGGTTTCGGCTACACCCTCGGTAACTCGATGCGACGCACCTTGCTTAGCTCGATTCCAGGTGCAGCTGTAACAAACATTCGCATCCAAGGTGTCAGCCACGAGTTTTCAACAATCGCAGGTGTCAAGGAGGACGTTGTTGAGGTAATTCTTAACATCAAGAACCTAGTGGTTTCCTCAGAGCACGACGCTCCGGTAGTTGCTCACTTGACCAAGAGTGCTGCAGGCCCAGTAACCGCCGCGGACATTCAGGTCCCTGCCGGTGTCGAAGTTCACAACCCAGAGCTAGTACTTGCGACTTTGAACGCCAAGGGCAAGCTAGAGATCGAGTTCATCATTGAGCGCGGTCGCGGCTATGTTCAGGCATCTCAAAACCGCAACCCAGACGCCGAAGCCGGAGTAATCCCAGTTGACTCCATCTACAGCCCAGTGCTAAAGGTGTCTTACCGCGTCGAGGCTACTCGTGCCGGTGAGTTCACTAACTTTGACAAGCTAATTGTTGACGTGGAGACCAAGCAGTCGGTTGAGCCCCGCGATGCAGTTGCTTCCGCCGGTTCGACACTGGTTGAGTTGTTTGGCCTAGCCAAGGAACTAAACGATGAGGCCGAAGGAATTGAAATTGGCCCAGCACCGGTAGAAATAGCCGCTTCCAATGAACTAAGCACTCCAATTGAAGACCTGGACCTAACCGTTCGTTCTTACAACTGCCTTAAGCGCGAGGGAATCAACACCGTTCTAGAGCTAATTGCTTTGAGCGAAGACCAGTTGATGAACATTCGCAACTTCGGCTCCAAGTCCGTTGATGAAGTACGCGATAAGCTCACCGAGCTTGGGCTGAAGTTCAAGGACGCCGTCCCGGGTTTTGATTCCGCTTACTTCGGTGGCGGCTTCGACGAAGACCAGATCTAACCTTTAGAAATACAAGGAGAAACAAATGCCCACACCAACTAAGGGACCACGCCTAGGAGGCGGACCTGCCCACGAGCGATTGATGCTTCGTAACATGGCCACCTCACTGTTCATGCACAAGCGAATCGTTACAACTGAGACCAAGGCCAAGCGCCTGCGTCCGGTTGCCGAGCGTTTGGTTTCGTTCGCAAAGCGCGGAGACCTGGCGGCTAGAAGACGAGTCATGCGACAGATCACGGACAAGAACATTGTCCACGAGCTCTTCACCGAGATCGCGCCTCTAGTTGCTGACCGTGAGGGCGGTTACACCCGCATCACCAAGCTTGGCTTCCGTAAGGGCGACAACGCCCCTATGGCGGTCATCGAGCTTGTGTTGGAGCAGGTACAGCCCAAGCCAAAGACTTCCAAGTCAAAGCCAGTCAACAACGTAGCAACCAATGCAGTAGCTGAGCCAGTTACTGAAGAGGTTGTTGAGGAAGTTGTTGAGGAAGTAGCCGAGGCCCCAGTAGCCGAAGCAGCCGTGGCCGAAGTGACCGAAGTTCCAGCCGAAGAGGCTGAAGAGCCAAAGGCTTAGAGCCACGAAGAAGATTGACATGAACAAGCCCGCTAGTGATTCTGGCGGGCTTGTTCGCTTTCGGGTAGACCTTGCATATGACGGAACCGACTTTGCTGGGTGGGCAAAGCAGCCAGGGCTGCGAACCGTCGAGGGCGACTTGGTCAAAATGTTTGAAAAGGTTTTTGGAAAAAGTAAAACTGATTTCGACATGCGGGTTGCCGGGAGAACCGATTCCGGGGTGCACGCAAAGCACCAAGTTTGCCACCTAGACATCCCTCAGAAGCGACTGTCTCGCATAGGTCGAGATCCATTGAATGCCTTTAGGCTGAACACTCTTATCGCCGATGATCTGATTATTCTCGATGTTGACCAGATAACTTCTGATTTTGATGCCAGGTTTAGCGCAGTGGGAAGACGATATCGCTACACGATTGCCGATCCCAAGTTTAAAAAAGACCCAATGATGGTTCGCTACACCCTTACTCACAAGCGACTACTCGATGTTGAACTTATGAACTCGGCAGCCAAAAAACTAATCGGCCTGAAGGACTTCGCTGCATTTTGCAGACCCAGAGCCGGCGCCAGCACAATTCGGAATCTCACGATTTTTGAGGTTTTAAGGCAAGAAGATGGTCTGATCACAATAGATATTCACGCGGATGCTTTTTGCCACAACATGATTAGGTCGCTAGTGGGCTCGATTATCGCTGTCGCCGATGGACGGCTAAGTATTCAAGACCTTGTCACCGTTCAGGAAACAGGCAAGCGCGCCAATAAATTCAAGACAATCGATGCCAAGGGCTTGAGTTTGGAGTCAATTGACTACCCGGAACCAGCGGAGTATGCCAAGCAGGCGATCTTAAACCGCGTGATGCGAGAAACCAGTGATAATTCTGTTTGACCAGGCGGCTATCAATCCCCTAGACTTAGCCCTTGGTCCGGCATTGCCGGCAGGTTTGAAACCGCTTTCTACAAAGCGGAATCACACAAACGAAACTATGAGGTAATTTAGCGTGCGTACTTATTCGCCAAAGGCCAGCGAGCTGAGCCACGAGTGGTTTGTCATTGACGCCACAGACATCGTGCTGGGACGCCTTGCGTCTCACGCAGCAATTTTGCTGCGTGGAAAGCACAAGCCAACTTTCGCAGCTCACATGGACAACGGTGACTTTGTCATCATCGTCAACGCTGACAAGGTAGTGCTAACCGGCGACAAGCTGGCACAGAAGAAGGCTTACCG
>OFLF01000022.1_pt1 | contig 11492 bp, 12 predicted proteins | sample 1540761 | NCBI WGS metagenome assembly OFLF01 (sample SAMEA104347430, study PRJEB22522) | marine metagenome | isolation source: melt pond | reverse complement strand
GTGTATAAGAGGCAGCCGGTGGTACGGGTGGGGGGCGCGGCGCTGCTGGTGCAGGCGGTCAAGCAAATGCCGGAGCTAACCCTCGTCCCGGTGGCCCCGGCGGTGCAGCGGGATACTATATTATTGGCGGCGGCAATGTTACGTGGTCGGCTACCGGCACACGGCAAGGCCCAGCAGGTTAACTGGAGTAAACATGAACAGCGTTAAATTTAAGATCAAGGGCTACGACGAGACTAGCAACTCGCTCGTTATTTCATTTGCTTCGGACACAACGGCAAGCCAAGACCCGGAAGCCTACACCGCGTATGCGTTTCAGCCGCTAACCATGTGGCCGGACGTGACCAACATAGAAGAGCTAAAGAAAAAAATTGCTGCTGCCGGTATACACCACGCAGGTATGCAAGAGGCTAAAGAGAAGTTTGTTGCTGATCCGGCGCGGGTTGCTGCGTTGAAGACGTTAGTAGGTCAGACATATGAGTTTACGGTTGCTGCGCTAACTGCAACAGACAATCAAACCCCCTTTGATACGGTGTAAATATGATCCGCAAACCCTTTGCCGCCTTTGGCCGCGTCCTCTACGCCAACTACTACGAGGCTGGATATACAGTAGAGGCTTCCACCTTTGCGGATAGCAAGACGGTATTGCTATTTACTGAAGGCAGCATCACGGTACGGGATAAGGAAACGGGCGCGGTTATATACCAGTGCATCCCCGGATGGATTAAAGACGGGGACTACCAAGAACGCGCATTTACCTGCACGGCTAATGCGCCCAGCGTTTCTTGGTGCTACGACCCAAAAGTAAATCAGGGGTACGTACCGCCGATTGAGCTACTTACGGTAGAGCAGGCGAAATCTGTTACGCTGCCAGAAGGAACGAACTTGTTTCTTTGTTTGGGTACGTTGCAAATCAACGGCGCTACCTACACGGCCCCTCGTCAAATCACAGTGCGCTCCGCAGGAGTAACGGCAACAGCAACCGCAGACGTATACGGGCTGTTGTTTAAATGAGACACTCGGCGCAACTTGACTACCACATAGACATGAGTCACCTCATGGAGTCAACTGTGGCCCCGCTTCGGGACTACGACAAGTTGCAGCGGTACGGCAAGAACTTACCGGGGGATCACGTTGCTCAAAGAGCGCAGGGCTGGACGGCAAAGAACAAAAGTATTGATAACGCCGAGAGATTCATTGAACAACTACCGAGCAAGCTGCTGGAGTTGGAGCGCCCGTACGTCATTCTGCTGGAACTCCCGGCCTCCGATGTAGCCAACCCAATCCTTCCCGCGCACCGGGACTACAACAAGACTTGTGGCATCAACGTTTACATTGAAGCAAATGGGGAAGTGACAAAGTTCTATCATTGGGATCGTGAGACACGTGCGTCTGTGTACGACGAAGAGTTTTGCTCCTCCACAGGCGAGGTTTGGCTTATGAATACCGATGTCCCACACTCCGTGACTTTGACGCCAAACAAATCTAGGCGTATGCTTTCTTTTTCCTTTACCAAACTGACATACAACGAGGTGCTTGAATGCTTCGCAACCAGATGATTATGGAGATCGAGGTAGACCACGGCAGGAAACTACGCGTATACGACAACGTACTGGACATGCAGTACCGGCACAGCTTATACACCTTTGCGCAGGCGTCAAAGTTTCAAATCGGCTGGGCGGATGGCCCCATAGCAGAGAACCAGAAATACCAGTTCTTGCACTCGGTGTACTCCGGTGAGGACTTAGCGCGGCTCCAGATCGTTGAGCACCTACAGAATACTCCAGTGGCGCAGGAGATGGTGGGACACACCCTGACAAAGTGCATCTTAAATCTGTCCATCCCCTCCGATGCAAACTTTGTCCATGCGCATCCTGAAGACAAAATTATCCTGTGCTACATCAACCTTGAGTGGCGCGATGGCTGGCATGGTGAAACGCTGTTCTTCGATGAGTCGGGCAAGGACATTGTGTTCGCCAGCGCTTACACGCCGGGTCGCGTTATTGTGTTTGACGCAAAGATACCGCACACTATCCGCCCCCAGTCATACATTGCACCCGCCTACCGCTTTACCCTAGCGCTGGTATACACCAAAGATACGGCCTGATATGGACACTCTGCTCAACCTACTCAAAACGCTGGCCCCAACTCTAGCTACTGCCGTAGCTGGCCCTCTGGGCGGCGCAGCAATCACGGCGCTGGCATCCAAGTTTGGCGTATCCGACACGGTTTCCGCAGTGGCCGAAGCAATTGCGGGTGACCCCCAAGCTGCGCAGAAGCTGCGCGAGATGGAGTTTGAGTACGCCAAGCTAACCGCTGCTGACCTTGGTAATGCGCGGGCCATGCAGATTGTCGCCATGCAGTCGGAAGACCCGTTTGTGCGCAGGTTCACGTACTACTTCATCATGATGTGGACAGCGTTCGCTGTGATATTTATCCCCTGCATCATTTTTCTTGCCATACCCGCAGACAACGTGCGCTTTGCCGATACTATTTTGGGCTTCTTGCTGGGCACCGTGATTGCTAGCACCTTCTCGTTCTTGCTTGGCTCTAGCTTTGGTAGCCGCGCCAAAGACCGCAAATGAACCAAAACCTGATCCCCTCAATGGTGGCCCTGATGAAACACGAAGGGGGGTTTGTGAACCACCCCCTCGATCCGGGCGGCATGACTAACCTAGGCGTTACGCAGCGTGTGTGGGAGGAGTGGGTCGGCCACCCTGTCTCAGAGAAAGAAATGCGTGCGCTAACACCAGCCATTGTGGCCCCGATGTACAAGAAGAAGTACTGGGATAAGGTAGCGGGAGACGCGCTCCCCTCTGGTGTTGACCTCGCGGTCTTTGACTTCGCGGTTAATTCTGGGCCGGGGCGTGCAGCCAAAACGCTGCAAAAGGTACTCGGTGCCGTTGAAGATGGCGCTATTGGCCCGAATACGCTTGGCAAGGTGCTGTCGGTAGATAGCAGTAAACTCGTTGCCGATTACAATACCGCAAGGCTTGCGTTTCTTATGGCGCTCCCGACATGGGATACTTTTGGCAAGGGCTGGGGTCGCCGCGTTGCAGAAGTGACAACTGAAGCCACCAATATGACCGCGTAAGGAGTCACCGTGCCACTACAGAAACTTCAGTTTAGACCGGGTATTAACCGCGAATCGACTACGCTTGCCAATGAGGGCGGCTGGTTTGAGAGCGACAAGATCCGTTTCCGTTCTGGCTCCCCCGAGAAGATTGGCGGTTGGGTTCAAGACGCCGGTACGCCTGCCTCGCCTTTATTGCCGCCGCACGCAGGTTCGTACTGGGGCGTTGCGCGTTCTATGTGGAACTGGAATAACCTGACCAGCTACAACTTGCTGGCGCTCGGCACCAATCTCAAATACTACATCCAGAACGGCGTCGGCGGCACGTTCCACGATATTACGCCCCTGCGTTTTACTACCACTGCGGGGGAAGCTACGTTCGTAGCCACTCCAGCTTCGACAACACTGACCGTTACTGATGCAGGACACGGCGCACAAACCAACGACTTTGTTACCTACAACGGGGCTACGGGTCTTGGTGGCGCTATTACGGCGGGCGTACTTAACGCTGAGTTTCAGATCCTAAATATTCTAAGCAACAACAGCTACACGGTTACATCTCCCGTGGCAGCAAACGGCTCCGATGTCGATAATGGGGGCGCGTCTACGGTGGCGGCTTACCAAATTACTACGGGCTCCGATATATACACCGTCAGCGTTGGCTGGGGCGCGGGTGGCTGGGGCGGCGTAACTACTGGATACACGTCAACCGGTTGGGGCTCCCCGGCTCCTGCTGGCGTCGGCCTCGGCACGCAGTTGCGTATGTGGAGCCAGTCAAACTACGGCGAAGATCTGATCTTGAACCCCCGTGGCGGCGCTCTGTACTACTGGGCCAACAACGCCAACCCAAACATTTACGATCGTGGCGTGCAGATCACAGCCGCTGACTGCCCTACGGTTAGCAACTACGTAATGGTGTCCGACGCCTCTAGGTTTGTTATTACCTTTGGCGCGAACGACTACGGGTCAGCCGTACAGAACCCATTGCTTATCCGGTGGTCAGATCAAGGAGACTACACGTCGTGGACACCCGCAATCACCAATCAGGCGGGCAGCTATCAGCTAAGTCACGGTTCTAATATCATCACGGCCATGCAGTCTCGCCAAGAAATTTTGGTTTGGACGGACGCGGCGCTGTACTCTATGCAGTACCTTGGCCCCCCGTACGTTTGGGGTTTGCAGATTCTTGCGGACAACATCTCTATCGCTGGCCCCAATGCTGCTGCTAGCGCGAGTAACATCACGTACTGGATGGGCGCGGATAAGTTCTACATGTATTCCGGGCGCGTAGAAACCCTGCCGTGCACACTGCGCTCGTACGTATTTAACGACATCAACATGTCGCAGGCGTATCAGTTCTTTGCGGGTACGAACGAGGGCTTTAACGAGATCTGGTGGTATTACTGCTCGGCAAACTCGACCACTGTTGATAAATACGTGGTGTACAACCACCTTGAGCGCATCTGGTATTACGGAACGCTTAACCGGACAGCGTGGCTCGATAGCCCCCTGCGTACGCAGCCAATGGCAACCACGTACAACGCCCAGCTTCTCTACCATGAGACAGGCGTAGATGATGGCACGACCAACCCACCTTCGCCTATTACGGCGTACGTACAGTCTTCGGACTTTGATATTGGTGATGGTCACAACTTCGGGTTTGTGAACCGGATCATCCCCGACGTTACGTTCGACGGCTCCACGGTTACATCGCCCACACTGAACTTCACCGTTCGGCCTCGGCAGTTCCCCGGCTCTAGCTACGGGCAGTCTGAAAACCCTGCGGTTATTAGCTCAATCAGCTACGCGGGGCAGCGTACGTACAATGTGCAGCAGTTCACAGAGCAGGTCTACGTGCGAATCCGAGGGCGTCAAATGGCTCTTAAAGTTGGCTCCGCTACGCTCGGCACCCAGTGGCAGCTTGGGGTTCCCCGGATTGAAGTCCGACCGGACGGCAGGAAATGAGCAACCCACTCTTTCAGTCTCCGCGTCTTCCATCGCCTACGGTGGACTACGACCATCAGTACATGGGGCAGTTGCTTAACATTCTGCGCCTGTACTTCAACCAGCTAGATAACCCCGGCGCTATTGTTGCGTCTACCCAGAACGTCAATAACATCATCACTACGGCGCTTAGCTTTAGCCAACCCGGCGCAACACCCGGAACTTTGCGCATTAGCTTACCGACACAAGTAGATCAGGCTGCGGGCCGTTTAAAAACTGGCGACGTTTACTATGATACCGCTACGTTTGTGCTAAAGGTGGCCCCGTGATACGATCCTACAACCCCCGATTCCAGAGGCATCCATGAAACAAACTGCACAAGGGCTTGCTTCGCTTGGCCGAGGCCCAGACACCGAATTAGTCCACATGACCAAGGGCGAAGTCGCGGGTCTTCAACAGCTTGCTCTAGCGCACGGCGGTTCACTCACACTTAACCCACACACAGGTCTGGCAGAGGCTGGCTTCTTGTCGTCGATCTTGCCTATGGCTATTGGCTTTGGCTTGGCCCCCTTTACTGGCGGGTTATCTGCGGCAATGATAGTGGGTGCTGGCTACACAGCGGCTACCGGCAGTTTAAAGAAGGGCTTGATGGCGGGCTTGGGTGCGTACGGCGGTGCTGGTTTAGCGGGCGGTCTTTCAGCGGCTGGGGCTGCTGCGGGCGCTGCGGAGGGTGTCGCTGGTGCGGGTGCTGGGGCTGGTGCGGCTGCGGAAGGTGTTGCTAGTGCGGCGGGTACTAACATGGCAGGGTTCCAGACTGCTGGTGCGGGGCTCCAAAATGCCACCACTATGTTCCCGACTGCTCCTACACTGGGTTCCGGCACGTACGGTATGCTGAGCCCCGGCGCAGCTACCACGCTCCCATCTACCATTACCGCTGGCGCAGCAGCCCCTGCGGCTATCGGCCCTACCGGAGTTTCAGTAGCCACCCCGACCTTTCAAAATATGGCAGCGGGCGCAAAGAATGTGACTAGCGATATGGCGGCGTTCAAGAACTTCGCTGGCAACAATAAAATGGCGCTTGGCGCACTGGGTATTTCTGCGCTTTCTGGCATGGGCCAAGACCCGCTTCAAGCGCCAGAAGCTAACCAAGGCATGATCCGCCCCTACACATCCGATCGCACGCAAGTCACTCCGACAGATATGATCGGCGCTAACTTTGTTCCCGGCCAGAACCCGGACACTTCTGCCCGTCAGTACTTTGCCAACAACAACCAATACACTGCCCAGACGCCGTACAAGGCTCCCGGCCCTGAATACATGGCTGCGGGTGGCCCCGTTGATGCTATGTCGGACGCAAACGCTGTTGGGGCTAACACTGGTTACCCGATGGCAAATGCCCGCTCGGGCGCGTACGCTACGCCTACTCAAGTGCCTATCTCTCAAAACGTTATCACCGGTGCGCAAGACGCGGCTGCTGACCCGTATACCGGCCAAGCGCAGTTTGCCGAGGGCGGCGATGTCTCCAGTGGGATTATTGAAAGCATTTTCGCGCAAGCCGCGCCGCCCGCACCACCCCAGTATCAGAATGGGAGCGTGGGTGGATATGACTTCAACCGAGACACCGGAGTGTTTTCTCGATCCCCCGTTGTGCCGCCCCCAATGCAGGAGCCAAGTTCCCGCTTTCGTGGTGGGTTTGATGGAATTGCAGAGGCAATGAGAAATATAGGGGGTATGCAGAGTCAGCCGCAGTATGCAAATGGAAGTGTTGGCGGCTACACATACGACGGCAACAATCAGTTCACTAAACAGAAAGCTATGGCTGCTGGTGGCGGCATCTCAACCCTTGGCGGCAAGTCCGATCTCGGCGGTTACTCGGATGGTGGTCAGCTTCTGCGCGGCCCCGGTGACGGTGTGTCGGACAACATTCCTGCAATGATCGGGGGTAAGCAACACGCCCGCCTTGCCGATGGTGAGTTTGTGGTTCCAGCGCGTATCGTGTCAGAGTTGGGTAACGGCTCGACCGAAGCAGGCTCCCGCCAGTTGTACGCCATGATGGATAGAATCCAAAAGTCCCGCAGTAAAAGCATGGGCAAGGGCAAGGTAGCAGTCAATACTCGCGCCGCCAAGCAACTACCAGCATGACCTACGCCATTACCATAGAGCGCTTCTCGGACACCTACGCGGAGCTTGAGCCCCTTTATCGGGAGCACTACAAGGAAATGGCAGATCGTCTGGCGCTTAGCGGTGTTGTGTACCCTCCATACAACCCGAGGCTGGATCTCTATAATAAGTCCGGCGATGAGGGCTGGTTACTGACTTTTGTACTGCGTTCGGACGGTGTTGTGTGTGGGTACTCCAACGTGTATATCACCAACGATATGCACAACAACGATCTTATTTCGCAGGAAGACACCATCTTTGTGCTCAAAGCACACCGCAACGGCATTGGAAAAAAGCTAGTCCAGTTTGTACTCCAAGAGCTAAAATCTCGGGGTGTTAAGCGGTTGATGGTGTCCGCGGTAACCGATCTACGGGTTGCAAAACTATGGGGCCGTATGGGCTTTAAAGAAGCGGCCACGCAAATGATTTACGAATTCTAAGGAGCACGCTATGTGCAGTTCATCCCCCGCCCCGGCACCCTCCAGTCAGACAGTTACCCAGACGAGCATCCCCGACTACGCTAAGCCGTATGTGGAGAATATGCTGGGTAAGACTGAAGCCCTGACAAACTCCCCGACACCTATCTATCCGGGTCAGCAGAACGCTAACTTTACGGGGCTGCAACAGCAGGCGCAGAGCGCAGTGGGCGGCATGATGCCTTCGGCTCAGATAGGCGCTGCTACAGGCTTGGCTAATCAAGCAGGTCTTGGTGCGCTCAACGCGCAGTACAACGCTCCTACCCTTCAGGCAAACCAGTTTGGTCAAAGCGATGCGCAGCAGTACATGTCTCCGTATATGCAGGGTGTTGTAAACGTACAACAACAAGAAGCCCAGCGTCAGGCAGACATCGCTGGAACACAGCGCAACGCCCAAGCTACCGGTGCTGGTGCCTTTGGTGGCTCCCGTCAAGCAATCATGGACGCAGAGGCAGCGCGTAATCTGGCTACCCAACAGGGCTCTATCCAAGCCACCGGCTTGCAGAACGCGTTCTCGCAGGCTCAGTCACAGTTCAACGCTGACCAAGGCCGTCAGATGCAGACCGATCAGCTTAATGCTCAACAGCAGCAGTATGGCGCTGGCCTTGGTATGCAGGGTCTTCAAACGGCTACGCAAGCAGCGGGGCAGCTTGGCGCTCTCGGGTCGCAGGACTACACGCAGAACATGGGCATCAACCAACTGCAACAGCAGACGGGCGCAACGCAGCAGCAACAGCAACAGCGGCTGCTCGACACCCAGTACCAAGACTACCTGCGCCAGCAGCAGGCTCCTTACCAGCAGTTGAGCTACATGTCCGACATGCTGCGCGGCTTGCCGATGAGCCAGTCCACCCAGTCCCTATTCCAAGCACCCCCATCTACGATGTCCACGCTGACTGGTCTGGGTACCGCCGCGATCGGTGCGTCAAAGCTCATGGCAAAAGGCGGCAAGGTCAAAGAGCCCCGCCGCCCTGCCGGTCTGGCTGAGTTGGCAATCTCTAAAATGGCGTAAGGAATTGCTATGATGAACATGAACGTCAACCAAATGACCTCGGCGTTTTCAAAGATGCCCGACGCTGCTCTGAAGCAGTACGCCATGATGCACAAAAACGACCCGTACACGATGTCGTTGGTAATGAGCGAGTCCAATCGTCGCAAGCAGCTTCGTGATGGTGCCCAAGGCCAAGCCCCACAGCAGCCAACAGTAGTGGATCAGGAACTCGCGCAGATGGGCGCTCAGCCCCAAGCTATGCCAGAAAACACGGGCATCGGCACGCTCCCACAACAACCTATGCAGATGGCCGAAGGCGGCATTATTGCTTTTGCTAAGGGGGGCTCACCGGAAGATGAACAGGCAGAAGAAGACCGGGCGAAGGCGCTGGGCCTTTTTGACTACCTCAAGTCGGCCAACCGCAATGCAGGCGCGGCTATTGCCGACATCGCTTCTATGCCTGTGCGGGGGTTGGCGGGGGCGTACGACTCAGCCGTAGTGCGTCCAATGCGTGCTATGGGGGCTAACGCCTCGTACCTATCTCCTTTCTTGACCCCAGCAGGCGCGGATGTCGATAGTGCCACGCCTTTCGCTGACCTACAACGCACTAGAGACGCCGCGCCCAACCCTGCTGCTATGGGTGCTAGTTCTAACGCGGATAGAGGTACCTTTGCGGGTCAAGGCGCTACCGGTACAAATACCCCTGCTGTTCCTGATACTACCGGTGCGGCTGATAAAGGTGGCATCAAAGACCTCACAGTTGCTCCACGGGCTGCTGCGGCTCCCGCTGCGCCACAGAAACGGTTTGAAGACTACTTCAAGTCCTCAATGGACAAGGCTAAAAACGAAAAAGACCCGTTTGAGCAGGACACCAAGAACATCACCGCAACAGCAAAAAAAGGCAAAGAAGACGAGCTTACTGCTTTTCGCAAAGAGATTCTTGCGGAGAATGCCGAAATGTTTAAGGGCCGCGAAGAGCGTATTGGTAAGCGCGAAGCATCGCTGGAAAAATCCAAAGACACCAACACAGGCATGGCGTTCTTGCAGGCTGGTCTGGCTATGATGCAGGCACGTGGCCCCGGTCTGGCTGGTATCGCCCAAGGCGCTGGCGTCGGCCTTTCTGCGTACGGCGCGGGTATCGACAAGATTAAGTCTGCCCAAGAGAAACTCGATGAGTCACGCGATCGCATAGACGAGCTTCGTCAGAACAAATCCTCAATGGATAAGCGCACCGAGCGGGCTAAAGAAAGTGGCATTAACGACCTCGTTACCCAAGGTGAGCGTGACCTACTGGCCGGTAAAAAAGCCTTGGACGCTCAAGCTAGGGCACTGGCCGGTACAGCCGCAGCCAGCAATGTCGCAACAGACCAATCCGCACTGGAGCGTCAGAGCCGCATAACTGCTGCGGGCATTGCAGCGGCTCCGGGATTGGAGCGCAACAAGATTCTTCAGGCATCGCAAGATGACCAAGCCAAGATACGCACCGCCTACGGGACGTTGCAGACAAAAGTAATGGCAGAGCTAGCTAAAGATCCGACGTATTCCCTTGCAACAGATGCCCAAAAAGATCAGATGCAAACCACTCGACTTCGGCAGGCGCTCCAGAACAATCCGTTCTTGTCTATGTACGCGTCGGGTGTTGGGTTCCCTTCCACGCCGGTAGGCGCAGTTCGGGAGCTAGACCCGGAGGGTTAAACGTGCGAGAATGAAGCACGCGCTCCTGAACTTGACCTGTCGGGAGTAGCGCAAAAACAACGGTCGCACAATTCGATTGATATGGCTAAATATCTACCTTTGCCGGATGGCTCCTCGCTTAAAGTCCCCAATGACATGTCGTACGAGGAGGCTATGTCAAAGGCGCAAGCCAAATTCCCCGAACTGTTTGCACCCCCCGGCGAAGGGCCAAAGTCGGGCTTTATGCCCGCGCTCAAGTCGGGCTTCTCCGGGCTCAAGTCGGGCATTGCCGCGCTGGCAGGCAAGACTGGGATCATAGATGACGCTACTGCCGAGCAGTACCTGAAGGAGCAGGAAGCCTATCAGGCTAAGACCTTCAAGCCAACGGAGACGTTTGGCGAAGCGCCTCTCACAAAAACAGCGGAACTCCTTGGGGGCTCCCTGCCGTATATGGCGGCTCCGGTGATTGCTGGTGGCTTAGCTGCGTCTGCTCCTGTTTCCGGTGCGCTGGGGCTAGGGGCTGCTGGGGCTACGGCATTAGGGCTCGGTGCTACCGGCCTTGCATCCGCCACTCAATTTACCGGATCTAATTTGCAGCGGCAGATGGGAGAAGGCAAGAAGCTGTCTGAGACAGACCTCGGCTCTGCCGCACTGGCGGCTATCCCCCAAGCAGCGTTGGATGTAGTTAGCTTGAAAATGCTGCCCGGTATTCGCGGTATCTTGGCTGCGGGCGGTAAAGAAGTCTCCGAAGTCGCGGCTAAGCGCATTGCCGAACAAGGCATCAAAGACGCTGCGAAAGACTACGCCCTGTCTACGGGTAAGGCAATGGGGGCTGAAGGCTTAACGGAAGCTGCACAACAGGTTCTGGAGCGTGCGCAAGCAGGCTTAAAGCTGACCGACCCCGCAGCCCGAGCAGAATACTTTGAGAGTTTTATTGGCGGCGCAATCCTTGGGGGCGCTATCGCCCCTATCGGTCGTCGCTTGGAGCGCGGCGCAGAAGCCAGTCAGCAAGCAGCCGAAGACGCGGCGGCAAACCAAGTCACACCTGTTACGGCGGACACCGAAGTCGCCAGCAACGAACCAGAAGCGCTGGCTCCCCCGGCTGCGCTGTCCATGCCGAAGTTGATGGAGAGTTACGATCAGATTCGCAGTGACCTTGGGGCTGTTGAAGACAAGC
>OFLF01000021.1_pt1 | contig 11620 bp, 25 predicted proteins | sample 1540761 | NCBI WGS metagenome assembly OFLF01 (sample SAMEA104347430, study PRJEB22522) | marine metagenome | isolation source: melt pond | reverse complement strand
AAAAATCGTCGCCAGCTGAAGATGGTACTAAGAGAACGAATAAGTTATGTTGTACCAACAGTATTTAGAGGACATCGTCGTCATCAATACTACCACCACCCACTGCGTACTCAACCAGATCGGTGATGATCAACTTACGCAGTGAAGGACTGACACCCTTCTTGTTTTTATAAGTCCACTCGTATGAGCTAACCAGTGCTTTGGCTTTGCTGCCATTGCCAATCTGAGTGTCAGTAATCTCATCACCGTCTGTATCGTATACCCGAATAGGTTTCTCAGACTTGCACGTAATGTACTTACCCATGTCAGCCTTACCGCCATCACCGACTTGAACGCTGATACCCATGCCCTCGAACGCGGCAGCAGCAGCGTCTGAAAGGTTACAGAGATTCAGTTGGAACTTGCCACTCATCTCATTAATCTTGTCATTCTGACACCAGAACACATCAGCTTTAATCTTAACTGCTTTAACATCTTCGCTCATATCATTTCCTTTTTTAAACCAACAGCGCTGTCGAGGCTGTCTATGCCGCTTCTTTTACTAAAGAAGAAAACCTATTGTACAACAAGCTTCTCAGCCTCTGCAATGTAGTAGTCGTAGTCTACGTCATCTGCAAAGTCTTTGATGTGGTTGCACGTCTTAACATTCCAGTTGCTATCGATTGACAATCGTCTGTCTTCACCACCCTCAATCAGTGCTGGCATTATTTTAACCAACTTACCACCTGTCTTGCAAGCATAGTATCGGCAGATGTTTTGCTGTTGTATTTCAGCACCATCTTCCATCACCAGCATAAGCTTGCTGCTGCGTGGAACCTTTGTTCTCAGCATGAAATCATATTTATTTGCATGGCTTTGCACAAATTCTTTAACGTCAATACCACGCATCATCTTAGCTTCAGCAGCCATAGGTATGACTAGCCCTCCCTGATTCTGATGCCAACCCAAACCCTCGTACTGATAAGCACCCTTGCGCTTAACCTTACCGTCTGTGTAGAAAGCAAGATAGTTATTGACATCGCGGATGATCATCTTTGAATAGTTAGCGTACTCAAGTTGCAACCCAACCTGCTGTTGCCATGCCTCACAAATTGCGTTGTATCTATCCATGCTATCGCGTGGGCACAATACAGTGACACCGTCTGTGTTGACCTGCACTATCGACAACCCATCAATCGCAATCAACTTCTCAGCCAACAAGCACAGGCTAAGCTGTCCATTGATGGTGATGGTCATGGTGTATTGCGGATCATAGAACGGACTGTACTGGTTGTTACTGTCACCATACACACCGTTCAATGCCAGCTTCAACATGGCGTTCTCAGCGCTTGTCTTTGGATAGCTCTTGCGCTGCTCATACACATCCTTGTAGATGTCGCAGAACGCATCGGTAAGATGTTCAGGGAACGCACGATTGGCGATGGCAATATTCGGATACATAGAGCTAACGTCAGCATCAATCATCAGGTGTGTATCACTCTCAGACACAACACACGATGACAGACTACCGTGAATGCCACCAGTACCGAAGTCAAAGCGAAAGCCATCGACCATTACATTCAACGTCTCAGCCTCATGCCAGCAGTACCAGTATGAGTACACAGGCAAGCCCTTCTTCTTCGCCTTCAACTCTACCTTGCTAACCCAGCCGTCAGGATATGCTGCTTTGAATACAGCAAGCTCTTCACCATCGGGGTCTGCCTTGAACTTCTTACGCATGACAGACATGTCAGCAAACATAGCCACCCGACCCAGCTTGTCCTCTGTAATGTCAGAGAATACACCTTTAGTTTCCGATATGATTTGCTTCTTAAACCAATCATGTATTGCTTGAAACTCAGGGCGCTGAAAGTCATAGTAGTTAAACAAACAATCCTTGATGGCAATCGTTGGTCGCTTGGTTTGATTGATTACGCGAGAGCCATTGGCATCTTTCTTGTAGCATGAGTCAGGCATTGTCTTCTCAAGCTGCATGATGAAGTAGTCTTTACCAATCTTTGTGTCGTTGTGATTGGTGAAGTCACGCTTGTACTTCCTTGAAAGCTCATCACGAAACCTGATAGCGCTCAGTGATATGTTAAAAAAGTCCAGAGTTTTTAACACGTCATGCATGTTGTATATTAACAACACATCAATCTGCTCATCGGATAGTTCCATACCTACCGGGAATGGCAAGTCCTCAATCGTATCGCTCTTCATATTAAACTCAATCATCTTCAGACTAGTGGCTCGTGCCTTGTTGTCGAAGTGATGAATCTTGTACAGGTCAACCTGCTTGACATACTCCTTGATGCGCACACCGTTATGCTCACCGCCCTGTGCAGCAATCAAGTCCTGAGCAACCTTGTAAGCCTTCTTAGCCACGGCCCTGCCTGACACTGTGACAGCCTTCTTCCTAACATCAAGCAACGAATGAAGAACAGGGTAGTCAAAGCCTTTGTTATTAAAGCCCACCATCCTGTCCTTCTTCTTATGCAACGTGTCTAAGAAGTCGAACAACATCGACACATCATTCTTACGTGATGAACACTCGTACACATGAGTACGTGAGTTATCAGCACATACAGCAGTGAGGGTTAGGCAGTTAGGATAAGTCTCAATATCGTATACCCAATCCATTTACTTCCCCTTGAATAGTTTATCTGAATAAGCATACATCAACAGACGGAAACAATAATCTTTACCCCATGATTCTGAGCAAGGACACACATTGTCTCATGTGACATCTCATCAAATACAGAATCAGCTGCTTCCTTGTAGATGGCATACTCAAACAAACTAGCCCACATCGATTGCTCTGGTTCTTTTGACTTAAACACACGGTATGCTTCTTCTAATGAGGCAAACTGTTCAGCACGAAAATCAAAGTAGCAGCGCACCGCAGCGTATTGTATCGACTCTCTACTCATAACAATTCTCCATCTGGTTCTGGTTCAACTTCCAACATCCTACCAGTGTGCTTGTTGTAATGCAAGTGACAAGCTGGCCCTGTCTGTCCACTGTAACGGTTCTTAAGAACACGCACCTTCGTAGTGTTGCGTTCAATCTCATCTTCGGATTGTCCATTACGCTCAAGACCAATCACCATGTCAGACAGCTGTGCGATTGATGCACTACCACGCAGCTGAGACAGTGATGTAAGCGCACCTTCTTCATGCCCCTTGTCCGATGGTCGCTTCAAGTGGCTGACGATGATAAGTGCGATGTTAGTTTCCTGAACCATCATACGCAGCTTGGTCATGATCTCATCGATTGCCTTACGCTCATCGCCATTGTCCTGTGCTGACACAATGATGGACAAGTGATCAAGAAAAATATACTTACAACTCTTACCTTTAGCCATGTAGCGAACCCTGTTGATAATGTTTTCAATGGATGTGCTGCCGAAGTGATCAAACAAAAACAGCCTGTCTGTGCCAAGTGTATCAGCGAATGCCCGTTCACGTTCTTCATCAGATATGACAGCGTTGGGTAGATGCAACGGCGCGTTAGCAGCTAAGCTCATCACAGACAGCGCAGTTTTACGCACACTCTCTTCAAGAAACATCAGGCCGATGTTGTCATTTGTCTTCTGCAACAGATGCCAAGCAATCTCACGCAGCACTTGACTCTTACCCAAGCCACTACCGGCAGTGATGGTGACAAGTTCTCCGAAGCGAATGCCGTAGGTAATCTCATTCAACCCAGCCCAAGGATAGTTGCAATCAGAAGGAGCCATCGGTGTAGACACTGTATCCCACAAACTGCTACCGGCAATGATGCCATCGGGGATGAACGACTCAGCCTTCCACCAGCGATCAACGAAGCCAGCCTCCTTGCTGTCAGACAACCAATCACATGCGTCCTTGTAGTCAGCGACGGGCTTGAACACCTTGCACTTAGCACCGAACAACTCAGCCACTTCTTTAGCAGCCTTGATGCCGGGAGCATCACCGTCAAAGCAAATGACAATGTTCTCAAAACTGTTTATGTATTCATAGTTGGCACGGCAATCACCGACAGCAGAGGCAGCACCCGTTCGAATGGAAACGACGGGCCACTTGCTACCAGTCATCTGATACGCAGCCAACGCATCGAACTCACCCTCAACAACAGTGATGTACTTGCCACCCGTGGGGAATAAGTTCTGTCCAAACAGCGTACCCTTAGACCATGCGCCAGCAGCGAGGAAGCTCTTGTCCTTTACACCCCTGACCTTAGCGGCAACAAGCTGCAAGTCTTTGTCGTAGTATGGGAAGTAGTACTTGTCGCCGTCACGAACAACGCCGAACCTTTCCATTGTTGTTTTGGTAATGCGTCGATCAACGACAGACACAGCATTGCCATTGGTGTAGCTCTTGAGAAAGCTCATGTCTGGCACTTTAATTTCTACATCAATCACAGCGTGTTCTTTCTCATCGGTTGGTGGAGTGTATGTTGCACAGGCAAAGCAATAACGAGAGGTGTCTTGATTGACAGCACACCCGTCACTACTGCCACAGCCCTCACATCTGGTGTGTATCTTTACGAATGCCATGTCTATCGCCTAGCAATAGTTTTGTTGAAGATGCTGAACAGTTTGCTGCGAAGCATTGCGGCGTCCCTGTCCTTGCTTAACCCGTAGACTGTGCCATGATTTATATTCTCTTCTCGCTTCTTCCTAACAACCTCAGTCATTAGCTGACCCGTTGACTTCCCACTTGACATCTTAGCCTTGTACATGGGGTCATTGGCAAAGGATGATGGTCTGCGATTCTTGTTCCACAGAAACGGATTGTCACTGGCACAACTACAGGTCATGATAATTCCTTTGGAAAGAAAACGTCAGTCGTTAGGGGTGCTGATTGTCGCATGATGTCCAGCACTTGCTGAGCTACGATGCGATGTTCTTTCTGAGTGGAACTGTGCAAGCGGCTGTTCAGGTAGTGAATCCAGCTACGCATGTTGCCGTTCATGTACATACGGCTGGTGGTTAAACCTTCAGGCAGCAGCGCTCGTGCTTGCTCTTTGGCAATGCCAATGCTCAGCGCTCTGGTGTAGTTCAACAATGAGATGCTATCAACTTCGTCTTGCAACCTAGCCCACTCCGATTCAAGCAGAGCGTCGCTGACCACAATGCTGTTCTGCCTGTCCTTTGTATCCTGCATGCGACACTCGCGCATCTCAGCGGGTGGCAGCACAGAAGTATCGGCATAGCGCTGGCTAAATTCTTGAAAGCTAAAGCTTCTGTGTCGCAACACTTGTCGTGCGATGTCACGGGTTGTCGTAATTTCCACACACATGTTGCACATCTCAAAGGGACTGACATGACCTTCGCGCATCATGAACTTGAACAAGCCTTCCTTCTTTGGATTGTTTTGATTGTCGGGGTTGGACACCCTAGCGATGTACGCCAGATGAATGTCAAGATCGGGCGTTGCCCATACCAGTTTAACTGTGCTCACAATACGTTCCTTGCAGCTATGCATAGACCTAAATTACCTAAGCTATACCCTATGAAGGTGATGCCTAGTCCTACATTGCCCTTGATGATTAGATCAGTGGCAATGACCAAATATACCACGCCGATGACGGCGATCAACCACGTTGACATGTGCTACTGCTCCAACGAGTTGATGTGAAGTGACATAGCTTCGACAGTTCGATACGCCTTCATCGACTGGTAAGAATCATCCCAGCCATATGTCTGACACATGTCGCGTAGCTGTTGACCTGACAAGTGCACTGGTTCTTTCGGCGACGGGTCGTTGATGACATGCTTGCGGCCATTTGAATCTACAAAAATTCTATCAGTCATGTGTTCTTCTCCTTTAGCATTTCAGCGACCCGAATCATGGGCCAGTTTTCATTACCGCACCATTGAAACTCATCATCCGTCAGCCCTACCCATTCGCGCTTGTAGATATGAGCTTCAGGTATCGTGACAGTGATAAGCTTACCGTCTTCAACCCACGTCTTTGTGGTGTGTGCGGTCATGTCTTATCTACTATGCCGTGGGCGGCTTCGATGGCTCGGGCAAGCCGCATATAGTAGCCAGCACCTGCGACTGTTGCTGGCATGAGCGCCTCCACAATCTCATCATCAGTCAGCGGCTGGCGCTGGGGTGGTGATGTGTAGAGCGGTTCCTCCCCTACCCGATGGCCTTCGCTTGGCCGATTCAGCCAGTAACGCACATCCCAATGACCATAGGCCCTTGGGTATCTCCAAGCCACAGGCTCCTGCTCTGGCTGTACTGGCTGCGTGGTGGGCAATATCTCGTCATCGGCCCACTTTTTACCGCACTGCGTACAGTGCATCCAGATTGCACCAAGACGCTCAGTTTCGTCGTGCAAGCACTCTGGCTGTACTGGCTGCGAGACTTTCCCAGCTGCAAAGCCTTTTGCATAACCCCTGCGCTCATGGGTTGCAAATTCTTGCTCCATTGTATCGGTCGGTATTTTGATCGACTGAAGCACAGCTTCCTGATCTGGTCGTTGGTTGGTCATGTGTTCTTCTCCTTCAGTAGTTCTTCAATTACTTCTGCTGCGTCGTACACGTCAGCATAGTAGATGCGTAGGATGTTTTCCCGCTCGTCAGTTGTCAGCCCTACCCATTCGCGCTCTGGCTGTACTAGATGCGCTAAGGCAGCTAATGCTCGGTCAATAATTAAGCGATCTTCGTCTGCGCCGGCAATGCAGCACTGGCCATCTGGGCCGCACAGGACGGATTTAAGTTGCTCAATTGCATTCATTTTGTTTTTCCTGAGTTTCTTGTGCTGCATAAAGAGCGTACATTAAGCGGCGCTCGATCAAATCTTTTAAATGTTCGTCTGTAGTGTTGGCTAAAGCCGCTGTCAGCCCTTCTACTTCGGCGGCGTGAAAGCATCCAATTACCTCTTGAGCCAACACTAGCTGCTCTGGCTGTGCCAAGGCTTCGCGCAGAGCAACAACGGCTAAGTGACACGGATCCCACTTAGCCCAATCAATTACCGACCCTACGCCCTCTAAGCCGTAGAGCGCATCAAGCGCCTGCTGCATTAGTTCGCGGTTCATGATTGGCTCCTTGCGCGGATGATATCTGCTGCGGCATCCAGTTCTATATGGCCACAGTTTTGATCGCTAATCTTGTCACAAATCAAAGCACAAGCCTCACGCTCAGCTAGCACAGGGTCTGGGAAGGCCAAGGCTGCTTTGATCGAGGTGATGGCTTCTTCGCATTCAATGCTGTACCCTGCGTCAGATGCTCGTTCCAACACCTCAAGCGCCAATTTCAATGCTTCGCGGGTCATGCTGTCACCTCGGGGTAGTACAGGGTGAAGAACGAAGTCCACTGCCCGTCGTTGAACTTGTTAACAATCTCAAACGAGCCGCCAAGCTCAGTCACCCGCTGGCATTCGGCCATGACGGCGGCGTGTTCTTGCGCGTAGCGGTTGCTCCAGATCAGTTGATGTTTGCGGGTCATGACTGGCTCCCAAGTTCAGCAGCAGCGCGGACGATGACTCGGCGGGTTGCGGCGTAGGGGTCAGCTCCAAAACCCTCTGTAACATTCTCCCCGTTATCACCAAAGCAAACAGCGAGGTCGCCATCAAAGTTCGGGCCAAAACACAGCTTCAGCTTCACAGCCAGCCGCAGCGCATGACCATCATCTGTGAGGGGCGCCCAGCGGCGGTTATCGCCGTAAAAATAATTACCATCCATGTAAGTTTTGCCCCAAAGGTCAACCCCGGCAGCCTTCGCAGCTAGTTCCAGTAATTCGCGGTCTGTTTTCATGCTTGTCTCCTTATCGCGTCAACAGTTCGTTGAGCTACGTTGTCTGACCCACACTGACCGTAGATGATTCCGATGCAGCGCTTCTGTTCAGCAGCGGCTACAAGGTTGGCGAAGATAATAAGTTCAGCATGTTCAAAATGAATCACGCCCTCGTCGTGCGGATATTTTGCTGCTTGCTCTGCCATCCTGATAATGTCGTCTTTGGTCATTCTTTTTCTCCGGTTGCTTTGTCGAGTGCTGCTTTAGCTTTATTTAGCCCAGAAATCCAATAGTCGTTGTACTCATTCCACGATGCGCCACCAAGCGATTCAACTGGGTCGTCTCCTTCGTTTGTATCGTCGTTTTCAACCATCCACTTCAAAGCCTCAAGCAACTCCGCGTTCACTTCATGTAGGCGGCGTAGTTCTTTGGAAGCCCTGAACTCAACCTGAGTACTAGCAGCACCGTAGTTGTCTCTGTCAATACATTCAGCAAGGAAAAGTGCTTCAGGTTGTTTGGTCATTCTGTTTTCCGGTAACATAATTGATGCATTTAATAGCGTATGCATGCATTTGATCGCTGGTGTAGCCTTCGTCATGGCTTGTCCATTCACGCTCGTATTCTTGTGCTGGCATGTGGAGAACCCAATCGGTATCAGGCAAGGGTGGCAGGTGTATTTGTTTAGTCATTCTGTTTCTCCTGTTGCTTTGACCCCACAAAACGGGCAGTAAGAAAAGAACATTGACATTTTTGTTGTCTTTACTTTATGCGTTCCGTTTTTTAGCGTGTGGTTTGCCGTCAAGTTAACACCCATCATGGCCCGCATTTGCAAAGAGTTTCCAGTCATCGCAATACCGTAGCCTTGTAACTTGGCGCTGTGATTTTTTGCATCAGTGTCTTTCAACTTAAAATTATCCAGAAGCATGGCTTCAATTCTTTCTTTGCATTCACATTTCATTCTGTTTCTCCTTCAAAGATTAACATATCAAACTCCTGTAAGACTACTAAGAGAAACGGACACAGAAACCACTGTGATAATAAGAACTAGAAGGTAGGTACAAACTATAACGACTTGAGTTCTAGTCATGATCGGCCCCCTTCATCCCACGAATAGTAATAGCTACAGAAATTACTGAGCTGATAATAGCCACAAGAGAAAGACAAACTACAGCGATTTGAATCCAAGTCATGACACACCTTCTGTTTCGGCTTCTGCAAACCCAAGCTCTTCTTTAAATGCTGACAGTGCCAGCACCAAATCACGAGCCTGTGAATAGTCTAGGCAAACGTAGTAGTCTTGATAACAAGGGGAGTGCGATGGGAAGTGTGCGATGTACCCATTCTCTGTGTTCTTAAGTGAGCACAACATCATGCCGGGTTCAACGTAACCACAGTATCCACGTACATGTGCAGTGTCCCCTTCTCTGGTTACAAATTCTTCAACGCATAAGTTAGTCATAATATCTTTCCGATAACGTAAGCCAAGCCCAACATCAGGCCAACTACCACAGACAAAACAAACGCCCAAGTTGCCCACACCAATTTTGTTTGTGTGGTTTCCCAATGGGCTGACCGATCTTCGTCATTCATATCATGTCCCTCATTCCTTGTGCAACGGATGCACTCTTAAGTGTGTTCTTAATATAAGGTGTCAAACTGTGTGTTGTTGCATGCCCTGTTACAGACATCACATTGGTCAGCGGTACACCGGCTTCAATCATCTCAGTCACAGCAGTACGCCGCATGTCCATCATCTTCAGGTGATCAGGAAGACCAGCAGCGTTCATGATTATGCCACCCTGCTTTGCCAGTTGCAACAGTGTGTATGGCACAAAGCCACCGCAGCCGTCACCCTTCGTCGAAGGAACGATGTACTTCTGCCAGCCAAGGTCATCCTTCTGCTGCTTAAGCATGTCCCTCAAGCCTGAGCTAGTTGGTATCTCCACCCTTGCCCTGCGCTTGCTCTGCTCAAGCTTCATCACCCCTGTGTCAGCATCATAGTTGTCCCATGTAAGCATCCTCATGTCACCCAAGCGCTGACCCCATGAGTAGGCCATGTACACCAGCAGCCCAACATTGCGCCACTCGTACTTGGTGAATGCCTTATCCATGAACTGCTTGATGTGTTTCTTTTCCCACACTACACGGCGTGGCTTGTCTGGTCGCTTGCTAACCTCAGTGAAGGGGTTGTGCTTAGTGAAGCCATTACGAATGGCATAGCTAAACAACAAGCGATAAATTGCAAGTGAATGATTGGCAAGGCTCACACTATTCCCGGCATGCTTGTCATAGATACGCTGACATGACGGGGTGGATATGTCACCCAGCCTTGTGTTCGACAGCTGCTGCACCACAGTGTTGTCTGTGTACCATTGCTCTAGGTAGTAGACGTAGTCATGTTGACTCTTCACTGACAGCGCCCTGTATCCAATGCTGTTAACGTATGACGATATCAAGCCTGACAACCTAGACTTCTCAGAGAGATTCTTAAGGTAGCGATGATGCTCACGCCAATCGTCAATGATTGCGTTGTTCTTATTCGCATGCTCAACAGCAAGCTTGTAGTCTGTGCCACAACTAACACGCTCAGTGATACCGGCATCAATAGCAGATGGTGGAGGGTTGTAACGATACAACACTTTGTTGTCGCGTGTCACCTCCAGCAAGTAGCGAGGTAGTTTCATGTTGTCTTTGCTTTCTTTGGTAGAGGACACCAGTGCGTCCAGAATGGGTCGCCGTCGTATGAGGCATAGATGGCTACACCACCCTTGCCTAACAGCTGCACCTTCATGCCTCGCGGCGTGTCGGCATCGACCGCTATCCAGAAATACTCTGTGTCAACGACAGCAGAGCCGTCGCTTGTCACCTTCACAGACATATCATTCTCCTTCGTAAAGATCGTACAGGTCGTTAGCCATAGCCAGCAACTCATCATGCTGCACCAGCTTGTCAATCCAACGAGCAGGGATGGAACTGTAGCCATACATACGGCCAGCTATCATGCCAGTGACAGCACCAACAGTGTCAGCGTCACCACCCTTGTTGATGGCATGCACAACAGCGTCTTCAAAGTTGTCAGTCTTGTTGATGCTGTCCCATGCTGAAGCATAGCAGCCTTGCACAGAGCCATCAACCTTGAGAGCACCCTTAGCACGAAGCTTGTCGTAGTCTGGCAACAATACACCGCAGTACAGTTCTTCAGCAAGTGCAGACACATACTGAACAGTGTCTCTTGAGCCATGTGTAATCAGTGCAGTGGCAACAGACTCACCAATAGCAAGTGCAGAGCAGCGATGATTGACCAGCACATTACTTGCCATTCGCATGATGGAACCGTTGCCACTGGTCATGTATCCTGTGTCACCACCGTATACACGAGAGCCTTCAATGCTCGACAGTGCATCAATAGTTACGCGGCCAATGTCAAAGCAATAGTCACGAGTACCGAACTCGCCATAGTTTTTCCAGCGAAGGAAATTGTCAGCGATGATCTTCGGTGCGAAGCCTTTGAAGTTGAGGTAGGCATCAGCAATACACACCATCATGGCTGTGTCATCTGTCCACTCGCCGACAGCTGTATCATGGAAGCCACCGCCCACCATGTCTCGCAACGGGTGGCCGGTGTTAGGCTGTGTAAATTCCAATGGTGCACCAAGTGCATCGCCAATGGCTGTGCCAATGAACATACCAAGCGCAAATTCTTTATTCATGTGTAGCCCTGTATAGTTGTCAATGCACACTGTGTTTAAACAATGTGCATCAAGCACTACATTAGGCGGCTGTCATCTCATCTGCAATATTCCACAGGGCAGTGTTGATACGAATGCCCTCCTTCACACTGTTGACAGGTCGAGCCTTACGCATTGTGCCTTGTGGTGTAGCAGCAGTCAGGCTCTTAACGAATGCCTTACCAC
>OFLF01000019.1_pt1 | contig 11871 bp, 4 predicted proteins | sample 1540761 | NCBI WGS metagenome assembly OFLF01 (sample SAMEA104347430, study PRJEB22522) | marine metagenome | isolation source: melt pond | reverse complement strand
CTCCAGGTCACCTCAGGAAGCACTGGGCCGCCTTGTGTCGCCGGAGTGACCTCACACACGGTCGTAACACAGCTCAGGTGGACAGCGTCCCGGCGTCAAAGTTACTACTATTCTAAATCTACTAGCAAGCTAGAATAGAAAAGCTCCCTAAAACGGAGGCGGCGACAGCCGCGCTAGCAACACCGCATAGCGGGGTTCTAGTGCGCCGGTATATTGCTTATGGCTATGCATGGTGGTTCTTATGTATTGTAATGGATGGAGGTGCCGGTACCACAGGCGCACTGTCAATCCCAAGTGTTACCAAGTGTGCCCCCAGCTATCGCTCTCGTATGCCTGGTCGTCAATGCAAGCAAGCAGCGCTTCCTCGGTTCCGTCGCGGTCGGATCCTGCGCCGTCATCTGCAGCGTATGTGTCCTCGTTGTTGTGGGCGTAATTGCTGTCGCTGTCACCGGCCGCAGCAGAGGCGCGCTGGTGGCTGGCAAAGTCCATGGCGCTGTATTCGGCGCCGATGTCGCCGAGCAAGTTACGCAGGTCGAGACCGGGTCTTTCCGCCATGAGATCGCTGGCAAAGGCCATGTCTTGGTCGGCTTCTTGGCGCTCTGTGCTTAATAGCTCAGTGCGAGACAGGAGCTCGTGCTCGTCAATGCCGAGCTGGTCCGCGCGTGCGGAAAGGTAGTTGGTTTCCCACGGGAACAGTTCCCAGTCTGCGGGGAGGCCAGTGGGTGCTGCTGCAAGCGAGGCGGTGTTCGGTTGCGCGGCCGGAGGTTCAGCTAACCGCAGTTCTGTGCTGAGGGGTGGCCCGCTGGTACGTTGCTCCTTTGGGGCGCGAACAACGGTGCTGCACTGTTTGCGGCGGTGGTGTTCCTTGCTGCGTTTAGCGTCGCGAACCGGTCTGGTGCATGCAGTGCAGATTGCGTACCGCACAGGTGGGTCCTGTGGGATGCACTTGGTGCAGTGGTAGCGCGCTCCGTGCCAGTTGGAGCCGCTCGAAGGTGCCATGTGATGTAGGGACAGTTCCGCCGAGCAGGTTGGGCACGGCACTGGAGGTTTGTCCATGGGTGGGGCGCCCTTGCACTGTTTGCGGAGGTGGTCGTACTTGCTGTATTTAGCGTCGCGGACCGGTTTGGTGCATGCAGTGCAGATTGCGTACAGCTTGGGTGGTTCCTGCGTGTTGCACTTGGTGCAGTGGTAGCGCGCTCCGGGCCATTTGGAGCTGTTCGAGAGTTTCGTGGAATGTACGGTCAGGCCCTCCGAGCAGGTTGGGCACGGCACTGGAGGTTTGTCCATGGGTGGGGCGCCCTTGCACTGTTTGCGGAGGTGGTCGGCCGTGCTCGCTGCGGCGTCGCGGACCGGTTTGGCGCATGCAGTGCAGATTGCGTACAGCGCGGGTGGGTTCTGCGGATTGCACTTGGCGCAGTAGTAGCGCGCTCCCGGCCACTTGTGGCAGTTCGGTGGCGCCACGGTGTGGTGTTTGGAAAATTCTGACGAGCAGCCCGGGCACCGAGGTTTGCCGGGAGCTTCCTTTGGAGGTTGCACACGCGGCGCAACCGGAGGCAAAGGCGCCAGAGGGCCAGCAGGTAGTGCACGCAGCGCAGGCGGAGGCAAAGGCGCCGGAGGGCCAGCAGGTAGGACGGGCGGTGTTGCAGGGGGGCGCCTGATGCGCTTCTTGTTGTCCATATGGCGGAACTGCGCGTGTGTGAGCGCGGCGCTTGCGGTGCACAGCGAGTCGAAGTGCCCGACGTCGGTGAACTTGGCGCCAGGTTGAGGGGTGCCCGGGCGGCCGTTGTGAATCAGCACGGCAGCTCCGGCGTACGCGGCCTGCTGCGCTTCGGCCATAGTCAGAGTTCTGTACCGTCCAGGGGTCGCATAGTACGCGACGCAGATGTGTTCCGTTTGCTCGTCTGCCGGCGGCTCACTGCCGCTTTGGTGGCCATGCATCGCAAACGGGGTCAGCACCAAGACGGTAGCGCCGAGTATGCTCGCGGCCCAGTGAACGTGGTCAGGCGTGGAGAACCAGCCGTCATGAAGTGAGTTGCCTGCGCGCAGGCGTTCCTGCGCTGCTGTGAGCTCATTTTTGAGAGTGCGCCCGCTCTTTTCCTCGTACACCCGGATGCTGGTGCAGGTGTGTGCGCAGGCGTGGGCGGCGGCCGAGAACTCGATCATCTTGTCGTAGTAGGCGTCGACGGTGCACTGAACGCCGGTGAGTGCAGTTTCTTGCATGGCCATTGCACGGAAACCGCAATGACCGTCGCCGTTCGCGGCCACGTGCTGCCGCCCCATGGCCGACATGAACCGCGTCAGGGTACCACGTGTCGCGCGGCGTGCGCTGGGAGGCCCGAGGGAGATTAGCGCCGGCCCATGCGGCTCCTTGCGTTTCTTGGGGCCGCCCTTCGATTTCTTACTCCTAGGGCTGGGGCGCTGGGTTGCAGTCGTTTTGGGTTTCGGTGTCGGTTTGGGTGTATTCGCTCTGTGCCTCGGGTTCTGTGTGGTCTTCGGCGGTGCATTCCGGGAAGGCCCCGCAGGCGCAGTGGAACCGCCGTCGCTGTTGTCGTCGCTGACGCCGTCGCTGTCATTCTTCCCGATGTTCCGGATGATGACGGGGTTGACGACGTTTTCGGTTTCGGACGTTTGTCTCCCATCTGCGTCCAGGGCGAGGACCTTCACCCCAGCGGCCGACTCTGTCCGTGTAATCGCGACATAAAGCTGGCCGTGCGTGAAGCACGGTGACGGCAGGTACACGGCGGTGCTTTGGAGCGACTGCCCCTGCGATTTCATGATTGTTGACGCCAGACACGGCATCAGAGGAAACTGTCGCCGACGAAACATGAAAGGGCAGTAGTCCTGTTCGTCCGGGAGGAAGATGATCCTTGGGATGCGGATTTCTTGGTTCGGGCGGAGGTGTCTGCTGCCGGGGACGGTGGCGCTGACGCAAGTTACGTTGCACTGACATTCGTCTGTGCAGCTGCTGTCACAGCTGCAGTCGAACCCTGTCAGCACCACGACGGTTCCGTTGCTCAGGCCGAGGCCCTTGTCGTAGTTGCGCGTCAGCGAGTATGGCATACCGACTTGCAGCTTGAGTTCGTGCGGCGGCATTCCTGGCGGTTTGTAGGCGTGCATTACTTTTTCAGGGATGGCGCTGCGTTCCGTCTCTTCACCGGGTTCCATTGTGTCGATGCTGTGGGACGTCCAACAGCGCCCCTTGAACCGGCTCATGGCAATTTGGTTGATCTCCGCGACGTGCACGTTCTTAGGGGTCACGATGCGGCGCGAAGCGAGCCACTCGTGCCGCTTGGGCCCTGGGGCAGGGGGGTCGGCATATATGTGATCTACCATCCGCTCGATTTGGGCTTCTTTCGTGTCCGCGTTGCGGCAGTCCAGCATGAGCCCCTCTGGGAGGCGGATGGTGCGTTCGGTGCCGTCCACGATTGGCTCGGTGCCGCGCCCGACTCGGTCGCAGAACTGCTGGTAGGCCTCGGTTTCGTTGCGGAGCCGGCGGGAAGCCTCGGAGTCATCGAGCGCAGGCGGTAAGCGCATACGGTGGTTCGTAGACAGACGCAGCTTGATCCTGCTGTTCCAGCACTCTGCATTCAGCAGCGTCGCCTCTTGGACATCGAGCTCGTTTCCTTTACGAACAACGGGCAGCTGCTGTTGGTAGTCACCGGCCAGCAGGATGACCTTGCCGGCAAACGGCGTCTGGCTGGCTGGAGAGCCGCGAGATTCGAGCGAGCGAAGGGTCAGGTCGAGGGAGTCGAGCAGGACGTGGTGCAGCATCGTCGCTTCGTCGACCACCACCACCGTAGCCGGTTTGAGCACCGCCGCCAGACGAGACTCGGCGCCGAAACCGAATTCTCGTGCGTGGGCCGGTATTTTCAGTGGAGCTCCGGTCGCCGAGTGGAATGTAGTTGCCCGGTGTAGTAGCTCCGCGGCTATACCCGTCGTTGCAGTCGCTACCGCAGGGACCCCGCGGACAATGCAGAAGTCGAGGATGGCATTGACCACGGTGGTTTTGCCCGCTCCTGCAATCGCGTTCAACCAGAACAGCTCGGGTTCCTTGCGGTCGATGCTTCTGGTGATCCGGTCGTACGCGAACTGCTGCTCTTTGTCGGTCTCGATCCGCTCGAGCGCAGCGTCCAGCCTTTGCTGCGCGCTCTCGACGTCTCGCTGGTTAGCTTGAGCCGCCACCCACGTCTGGTCCGGCCGGTCAGGAATGGGGCGCCTGTCGTCGTCCCCGAACTCACTTTGGTCCATCAGGCGGTGCAACTCGCCGAGGAGGAGACGCTGGCAGTCCCCCGAAGTTGCGTCCTTTTGTAAACGCCGTGCGTAGTCGCTGGCCATTGAAGCTTTGTGTTTCTCAAACAGCGCCTCCGGGCGCGCCGGCATTCCGTGTTGCAGCACCATGACGAACATGTGGCGGTACTGGCTCTGGGAGTCAATGAGCTTCGACTCCTCGAGCAGTTCGTCGGGAGTGCTGCGCGCGCCCTCCTTGTCGAGCACGTCGTCCCAGTAAGCATCGTCGTCGGTGATGTAGCTCCCTGCGTCGCGAGACGCGTAACATGCCTCGCGATACGTCTCCGCAGTGGTACCGTCGTCGAGGCGCTTCAGGTCCTCGAAGCACGTCGCTCCCTTGACCTTTGTCAGAAGGACTCTGGCGTAGTATGGCTCCCCGGTCTTCAGTGGCACACGGTGCATACGACCGTACTGTTGACTGACGCGCGACCTGCGCACCCAACCGCCTTTGGGGCCGCACCACGTGTAGTGCCTTGGGAATTGCTCGTAGGTGAGCTCTGTGCACCGTGTCGTGTCAGTAGCGGGCGGCTCCTGGCACCCTCGGAACTCTTTGGACTTACCGACAGGCAGTGTGCAGTACCCGTTGCAACTCCCGTCGCGATGGGATGCGCAGTAGCCAAGGTACCGAGTCAGCTTGGTTGTGGTGGGGTCTGAGAGCGCGGCGTCGATCGCATCAGCCATGTCTCCGTCGTCGCCTACGTCACCCTCTTTGATGCTCACCGGGGTGGTATCTTCTGTGTGCACCTCGAGCGGGAGGATCTTCGGATACATGTGGAACCGCTGATTCGGAAATCGGATACAGAAGTATGACTCGCACCCAGTCAGGATCCGTGCTGCTCGGTACTCTTGCACGCTGTTCTCCTCATCACCGGCGGAAAGGGCCTCACGCAGCTTGTAGATAACGCGGTCGTTGCCTTTATAGACATACTTGAACAGGTACTTGACGCAGTTGATGCTGGATGTGACTTCTACGTTGACGTGGCAATCCATCAGCATAAGCAGCGCTGGGTTGTATGGGACTACCCATTCGTTCGTGACGCGTGTATTCCTCGGCGTGTAACCGACGCCGAGAGTGGCGTCACGCACCCTGGAATCGCTGGGAAGAGGGACCTGCTGCCCGTCTGCGGCCTTGTACTGGAACTTCGGGTGCTTGTCGGTGTGGCCGGGAGCCTCAGTGACGGCGAGCGACCGGCCGTCAATTTCAGTTCGCCGGGTAACTTCGGGCCCTCGGCGACGATATTGCGGGTAAGCCTCGATGTCATCCGCAATCCCGGTGCTCTCACGCAGCTCCTTCGGGAAATGCTTCTGGCAGGTAGTGGTAGGGGCGACACCGCGGTCATCCTCCGCCCCTTTCCGGCACGGGCAGAGTGCATCGTTGGTGCACGGCCTGTGAATCATGTGTCGGACAACCATGTCGTGCAGCTTTTTTGCCTTGATACTGCACGGGAGCTCTGCGCACACCACGGAGTCGAACTGATCGGGCGTCTCGAGCTTCTGCTCTAAGCAGACCAATATATGGCAGTGGGGCAGTGCGCATTTCTGGTACTCCGTAACGCCGACCACAACGGCCGGTTGGCCGAATGCATGGTGATTTTCAATGAGGTCGATGAGCATCAGCATCTTCATGCGGTACACGCGGCACACGAGATCGGGCCTATTCTCCCAGCTCTCCCCGGGCAGCAGTTCGCGCTGGATCTCAGGCCAGTTTGCATTCGTTGTCATGGTGATGAAAAGGTCGGGTTTGCCTTTGAGCTGGATGAGCTTCATGGCGTCGTTGTACCGAGAACGAAAGTCAGCCGGGCTCCCAATCATGGACTTCGGGCAGATGACTCGCTTGCTGCCGATCTTTGAAATTCCCTTCGCCTGCGCCGCACGGCACGCGCCAGCCGTGGTGCGGTAGCGCACAAGCTTCTCTTGTGTGTCGTTGCGCTCGACGAACTCGCAGTTGTTGTCGAGCACCTTCGTGTACGACTCAATGATAAACTCCTGGAACGCTTTCCCAGAGGTGAACAGGTGCTCTTGCAGTGAGATGTCGCGCTGCCGCAGCTGCTCGTCGGTGACGTCGGATGGTCTGGCTCCGCCATGGTCGCGTGTGTTAAACCGCTGAGTCAGACGTGCTTTCTGGAAATCAAGGCACGTCTCGTTCACGGGCGGTGCACCGCCTTTACATGGGGTCGTCGTGTTCAAGCGGTCCCATCCAGCCATTGCGGTAGGGAACAGCAGCGGGTAATGAAGGGGGTCAAAGTTTGGGTTGTCGTAGCGGACGCGCTGTGTCTTTCTGTTCGAGCGTGCGTTCAAGACCACCGCGCGGTCGGAAGCCCTGACGCTGCTCTTCTCGTAGTCGTCCGACAAGATACCAATGACGCCGGTTTGCCCTTCGCGCCCACCAGGCGCCTGCATGGTCCCTTTATGCACGGAGGGTGGAATGCGCTTGGCGTCATACAGGACCTCAAAGGTGGCCTCTGCGTGATCTTCAAGCAGCTGGTCAGCGCTTTCCAGTGTGTCCTTGACGAACTTGTTGTGCTTCTTCAGCACGGCATAAACGTACTCGATACACTCGCGGGCTACCTTGTCGTGCTTCGCAGCACGCAAATCGGTCTGTTCGTCTCCCACGAAGTACAGCTGCGCAAACGCTGGAACTACACCGGGTGGCGGTTTCGCAGCGCCCGAGCAGTAGCGGTGGATGCGACCTTGGATCCGAATCACGCGGGCTTCTCCTCCTTTCGTGTAGTTCATTTCGGCGGAAGCGAAGGAGAACATGTGGTTCAATTCGCGCCAGTTCTCGTACAGCTCTTTGCCTTGCTTGGATTGCGTGTGCATTTCGTTGAGCTCGCGTGGTAGGATGCCGTCGAGCCTCGCCTCGGCCGACGGCAGGCGTGGAGCCGACGGAACACCGGCAGTGCAACACGGCCACTTGTCCTTTTTGAACCCTTTGGTCTCGGGCGCGTAGTACTGGGCATTGCACGTTACGCCGTCGTGGGTTTGGGTGCATGCCTTGGTCATCTCACCGTGGTCGTGGTAATCCAGCCACAGGTGTCCGCGGAAGTACTCTTGTGACCGCCGGAAACTGGCGTCCTCGTGAGCTTGCGCGCGATGGGCTTCTCGAAATGCCAGCTTCATGGTCTTTTCGGGGCCCTCCGGCAAGGCAAGGACGTCGTCGTGGACCAGCCTCTTCAGCTCTGTCTTGGTGAGGGCACCCATGACGCTCAACAGGTGCACAGCAACAACAGGCGTGCCAGACCGTTCGTGTTCAGCACACCCATGAGCTAGACGTGCTTTGCATCACATTTCGCATCCGCCTCCGTCACAGCACGACCACCGCTACCGACGCTACCACCACCGCCGCTGTTGTGCACTCAGGGCACCGTGTGTTTCAAATCGTCCGCAACACGCGCGCGTCAACCGTTTTCAAAGCGTTTTCAAAGCGTTCGGAACGCTTTGAAAGTCAACGTTCTGATTTTTTCATAAAGCGCGGTGGGGCTATTACAGAAATGCCTTATACCCGGCGTGGTGTGTATGTGGGTCCCACTTTGATACTCTTATTTTTGTCCGTTCAGAGGAGAGGCCTGGTGCTCGATCTTCTCGTCTGCCTGTGGGCGGCGAGTGGACATCGGTGGGCTTCTGCATCGGGTCGCATCGTACTCTCATCACGTCCATTGCTGTACGCTGCGGGAGCCTTGGTGCGGGGTCGTATTGGTGCCTGTTTGAGGGCAGAAGATCCTGCGGACGACGCGCGACGATGGCGTCCGCTTGACGTACTTTCCCCGATGTCCGCGCACAAAGTGAGCGTCGGGGGGTGGGAGGGAGAAGGTCGTCCACATCGTCGGCGGTGGTGTGTGACGTTCCGTCGGGCCGGCGTGTCTGGCGCTGGAAATGGTGCTCATCGGGCATTCGACGGTGCGGTCATGGCTTTGCCCATGAGCTGCGCACCGCCGGAATATAACTTCGGCAGTGGATAGTTATATTCCGGCGGTGTCCAGACCTGATGGGGTCTGGTGTCCGCTTGTACTGAGTAGTGCAGGTGGGTTTCCTCGCGCTCGGGGTATATGTCTCGTTGGTTTGCATTAAGAAATCAATCCACGCAGAGTTGACATCATGTCTGACGCGGAATAGCGCTGCACGCCAGCGTTCACGTTCATTTCAATCGATGCAAGTGGATTGGGCGCCACAGCTGTAGCACATGTAGTTTTATTAATAAGCGTGCTTAAGTTCGACCATGTATAAAGATTTCCGGCCGTCGGGTTGCGTACGCGGGTGATTAGAGCGCCCAGAAGCGAGGCGCGCCTGTGCACTTGAGTATGTTGTCGTCTGAGTGAGATTCGCTCAATTTCTTGCAAATGCGTTCGATGACGCTCTCATCCTGAACTGCGGCAATGAGAGCGGTATGGGTCCCTGTGGCAGTTGCGGTGTGGTCCTTGTGCTTGTCGACCCCGTAGGTCTGCAAACCACATGTCCGAACTGGTTAGTGTTGGGCACGCATGTGGTCGCGATTACCTGTCCTTTGATGGACCCAGTCAGCAACAGGTGCACTTTGTGCACCTCAAGACCGAAATACAAAGCACCATGCTTTTCGGAAACTGCATTCCACAACACCTCTCTGACGCGGCCTTGCAGTTCAGCATCCTTGCAATCAGACCCTAGGATCATGCCGACCTTCAGACCTTCTCCAAACGTTGAAGTTCTGTACTCCAACAGATGAGTCTTGTCAGCAATGTCGTTCGCTATACTTGTCAACTGAGCGATGTCGACTGCAGTGTGCGTTTTCAACTCTTTTCTCCTGCTTGGTTCGCCAACTGTGAACAGCGCCTGAATGCTCAGTGTGGCTTTGCCGAATGTGTGGTGTTCACGGGAGGGGGAGCTTGCGAAGAAGCTGGAATGATATGTGAACACTGAGAAGGTTGCGATGCTCCCAACTGCCCTTTCACCTGTCAAACACAAAGTCAGGGCGTGTACAATGGCGTTGCGGTGGCCACCCACCGGTTTTTCGAACTTTTTCCCCGCATGTACACACATCCCAGGACTTCCAAGTCGTTGTCTTGCACGTACAGCCAAAGACCAGGAGCTGACACCCACCGCGCACCACGAAGCTTATGTACTCCGCTGATGTTATCCCCGTCGCGCTAGTGCCGCCGCCGGCCGCCGCAGCTGCGCCGCTGCTGCTGCTGTCGCAGAAGCTTTCGCTGCTGTTCGAAGCGACTTCTGCGGACGCAGAGCTAGTAGACGAACCACCTGGCGACGCAGCTGCCTCTGGGCTGCCTGGTGATCCTTCTGCAGTTTCTTGCACTTGCGGCGCGCACACCTTGGGGCTTTCGTTCACTGCCAGCGCCATCTCGGGCGACGAACCACCTGGCGACGCAGCTGCCTCTGGGCTGCCTGGTGATCCTTCTGCAGTTTCTTGCACTTGCGGCGCGCACACCTTGGGGCTTTCGTTCACTGCCAGCGCCATCTCGGGCGCTGGTTTTACGTACAATTTAACTGCGCTGATGCGCTTCTCCCATGCGGCCATGCCAGCCTCGCTCATGTCGTCCAGGTCTAATACGTCTTCAATGCCTGTGTTGACTCTGTCGTCTGCAAATGGCACTTTGCAAGCGGCGTCTCTCCACTTCTGCATTTTGAACGCGAAATCGTGCGCTTGCAACTCCCCTGCAGCAAGACTGCTGTCTCTGGTCTCGAATCCTCCTGGCATCATTAAGTACTGTCCAGAACTGTACATGGGTTCATGGCCGGCCGGCCACAGTCCTGCCGCGAACTTGGTGACTTTGTCGCCTTTGCGTTCTTCAAACACAAAGGCGTTTTCTACGGACAGCTCATATGCAATATAGGTACAGCGCGAAGAAGGGCGGCTAAATTTGAACTTCGTCTCTTCACCGTCTTTTGGTATTGGACCAGTCTCCCAAAGGACTGTCAGGTGAACTCCGTCATCTTGTTGTCTGGATGCGGCGATTTTTCCCAAGAACCATTGGAAGTTACCGTCGACGACCTGTAACACCTCGAACAGGCAGTCTTTCGGATACCGGGCGTGGTCTGTAGTCGACTCGGGTCCTGCAGTCCCTAGTACCAACACGCGCGTAACACCAATAGCAGGCCCAAGAAATTGGCCCGCGCTCTTTTTTGATTTCAGCTTGACTCTTTTTGGTTTTGCTACTTGCCGCGCTACGGAGTCCTGTGTTGCTGACTTCCTTGGTCTTTTCTTTTCAGGTTTTGTCTGCTCTGGTGCGTCTGCCAGACTGTCTGCAGCATCGTCTGCTCCAATCTGGCCGTTCTCAATGGCCGTAGACGGAGGGAGCAGGCCTCGTTCAGCATCTGAATCGCGGTACGCAACAGTTCCAACCGTGATCATACAACCAATCTTGACATTGAGTTGTCTTTTCTCAGCTTTAGTCAGCTCACGTCTGGATATCATGTCAGTTCTTTGCCGTAGAAGCGAATTGATACATTCTCGTGCCTTGCTTTCATTTTTTTTTGACAATGGAAACTCCTGGAAGTCTATGTACAGCTTCAGAAAAGCGCGTTGCTGAGAAATCGCATCAGCGTTTGCCGTGCACATGAAATCGTCCACCCAAGTTGGTTGCATCATCATGTCACCGACTGCGCGGCCTTCGCACACCATCCGCAGAATTCTGTTCTGCTTGGTCTCCTGTTTCTGCTCTGACATGGCCATACGCGCTTCACAGGATTCAGAACGGGCGTGAAGAGTTTGCACCAGCTGAGACAGCACCAATAGTGTGGTGGACGGAACAAATCCTCCATGTGATGCTTCAAGCAGTGCCTCCAAAATGATATCTGCCAGCATGATTGCGTGTACACCTGTAACATGCTTAACCACCCAGGCTCGAAGTGTCTGGTATTGAACGAGAACCTCGGGTTCAGTACTCGTCCCAATGACGTTATCGAACTCGTGACGTATAATCGACCTGCAATCAGCAAAGTCAACGCGTCGTGAGTTGACCTCGTCAATCACCACAGCAAACGGTGACGCATGATTGGCGGTGGTGTACACGAGGGTTCCTTCACTGGTTGCCTGCACCGAGATTCTGCTGTTCTCCAGAACGTCATGAGTGATGCGATGCACGTCGTCAAGATCAGCGATCTCGCTTTCCAGCACGGAGTGCAGTAGTTGCCCGTCGTTCTGCAAGCGACAGCGCTGTGAGATTCGACACGGCACGTAGCAACATATCTCTACCTTAACGAGCAAGCCGAAAAATTTCGTCCGTAGCGAAGCGTCGCTGGACTGGATTGCTGAAACGTGCTCAACAACGATGTCGACGCGGGTGCTCATTTCCTCGCCGACGTGGTCAGGCGCCGCAGAGATCCCCGAGATAGCACCACTACCGTCACCACCACCGCCGCTACTACTACCGCCCTCATGGCTCGGTACGACCGGAGCATCACTCATTGTGTGCGCTGCTCAAACCAACGCTGTCCAACGGACCAAAGCGTCAGGCGAATCGTTGGTCTACGCTTGCAAAACGCTTTGATTTTTTTTCCATAAAGCGCCACCCAGGCAGCGGCTTTGTTGCGGCTTGATGGTGAGTATTCGTTCTTGTTGTTGTGTGGCATTTAGAAACACCAGAAACGCCAGGT
>OFLF01000017.1_pt1 | contig 12599 bp, 10 predicted proteins | sample 1540761 | NCBI WGS metagenome assembly OFLF01 (sample SAMEA104347430, study PRJEB22522) | marine metagenome | isolation source: melt pond | reverse complement strand
CCCAAGACCTCTCTGAGTCGTGTCTCGTTGGTCACTTCCCCTTCACCGTTGACCGACGTAGAAAGAGAGGAGATCGTCCACTGACCGTCCCTATCCAGCTGGTAGGCCTCACCTGAGATCTCCATCAAGGTCTGGCGCCCCCCAGATCCAACCACACCACCACCTTCCAAGAGGCTGGCCAGGACCTTTCGTTTGACCTCTCTCACCCTTTCTACTTCTGTCAAAGCAGAGGAGACCATGATTTGCCCGATTCCGAGCTGATTCACAGGTAACGTCGACGGTCTGAGATAGGCGACTCCACCAGCCCTCGTGCCGCTGACTAGAACAGGCACATTGACGACGTATTCTGTATATTTGTCTTTGAAAAAACGACGACCCAATGCCGTGAGTGTCGTCTCCCCCGTTGGCTGGAGAGTTCTCACAACCTTCTCCTGGCCATTTCGTAGTCTGATGTAATCGCTGCCGTTGCGATGGATCAAGGCCTGGTTTCTATCTATTCCAGTACCGTCGGGGCGAGTTTCCCCTGTGGCCGTGTAGTACTGCCTCCCTGCCTCTGTTAAAGTGCCAAAGTTGTCGGCCAAAACCACATAGGAGGAATTCCTCCCTGTAGCTTGGCCGGCCAACACCCGCTGCCCCAGTTGGTCCCTGCGCTGGTTAGTAGGGAGAATCGTCTGACTCCCTCGCTGACGTGCTCGGAGACCCGCTGCCACAGCGATGTCGACCAGTTGCTTGTTTTGGTTTCGTGACATAATATATAATTTATATTAGGAAACAAAAAAAAAGACCGACCAGTGAACGAAGGGTTCACGGTCGGTCGAAAAGTGGGTCACCCCTCACCAGTTTTTGGTGATGAGAGACCTGTTAATGGTGAGGTGTGACCCACTTTTGGTGAGGGAGTTTAACTACATGAAAGGACACTTCTTAGCGGTCTCACAGATCTGTGCGGCTTGTAGATCGTAGACCACACCGAATTCCTTGTTCATCATCCAAATGCTTTTTATGATGACATGTGGTCTTATGGAGGCATCCACCCAGCATTCGGGTGCCTCCCTCACTTCTCGATTTTCGTCGTAGCAGGTGCACTTCATCCTTCCAGAAATGTTCATCTTGAGACGCCAGCTTTTGTGGCCTTTGTCGGAGATTCGCAATGATGGTTGTAACCTTTCTTTTATCTGCTCCAGGGTCAGATTTTGACCAAAGTATTTCTGGGAGTCTTTTGCCAAAAGATCGCAGATAGTTGCGTCCAACAGATTCAACTCACTTTCTACATAACCTGTGCTTATGAGTGAAAGGTTCACGCGCGACGCTGTAGGGTCGTTGAAAGCACTAGGCTCAAAGCATGGCACATAGTCACCTGATGGTTGCCACGAGATTACGTTTCCGTAGGACGTCAGTGGAATTGTCTTCGCCCCCTTGCTCGAGGTCACGAGGTCTCCGAGATTGATTTTTGTCGGGTCGATGTTGAAGATGGTCATGGTTCAGGTTTTATATTCCCAAATATTTTTATTCGACAGACGAAGGATTTTTGAACGCACCGGCTCACCCCGGCCTGTCTCCGTAGGCCCCCCGGATGCCTTGTAGACGTGCGCTGGCCCTTTGGCGTCTCAGGCCCTCCTCAATGGTCCTCTGAACGACGGGGTCCTCACCACCGGTTAAGGTGAGGCGTTTCCTGCCACCCTGACGTCTCAATGCATCAGCCACCCTCTGTTCGACTATTGGGTCGTCTCCACCCACCAAAGTGATTCGCCTTCTCCTGGCTGGCGCTGGGGGTTCTGGTGCCTCTGGTTCTGGTGCCGCTGGCTCTGGTGCCGCCGCTTGGGCCTTGAGTTTTACGATACCATTTCTGACCACAAAGAGCTCGGGATAGATTCTCAAAAAACCTCGGATTGTGATATTGTTTCTTCGTAGGAGTTTGATCAATCCCTCAGCGTCACCCGCGCGAATGGCTGAATCGAAGGCCACAAGCGTCATCTGAGACCCGCGACCGGCAAGCATCTCGACCACATCGTTCGCCCTCTCTTGGTACCGCGACTTCCTAGGTATGCTGGCATCTGTCAAGCGTCCCAGCGGCGCTGTGCTATTTTTTGGGACCGCCTGTGTGTGTTTTAAAAGAAAGCTGTTATTGGAGGTGTTTGTCACCTGGTCGCCTTTCACGTTTTTCAAATTATAGGATTTATCAGACCATTGAGGGTTAAAACTTCGGGCGTTCGGTTGTGAGACCCTGAAAGCGCCCGCTTCACGAAGTTGCGTCTGTTTCGCGACCGTCTGCGATTGGTTGACCACAAAATTCGCCGCGTTCTTTTGCAGGAGCTTAAACTGTGCAACTTCGTTTTCGGAGACTTCTCCTGGAGCTACGATGGTCTGACTATGTGGTCTGTCGTTGTATGAATTCGTCACAGCCTCAATCTTTTCATCCCACCTCCCTCCACCATCTGCGATATCAGCTGAGATATCTTTTTTGATAGTTTGAATGCCTCTGTCAATGACCGCAATGGCGTTTTTGTCGTTTGCCTGCTTGGCCACGTGTATCAATTTACGGTCTGGTAGGGCTGCCTCCAAATTTGAGAATTCACCTCCTTTATCTGTGGTGACCTTGATGGGGCCAGCCGGGACGTCCACGATGTCTTTGAAAGCTTGGTTGACAGTTCCCGGTTTCTTGTCGTCGATGGCCTTTGTGTTGATTTCGCGCGTGAAGACGTCCTGCACCACCAAAGCATACTTCTTTTTGCCATCACTTGAGCGGGCGTTGGAGCTGAAGTCAATTAAATCAGATTGAAAGATTCTGCCCATGTCTTCTGCAGCAGACTTGCCTGTACTTCGCGCACCTGGCGCCATGGTCTGTCGGCTGGTCACGCCTTCGAGGGCCGCTGCCGCCAATTTGCCCGTTGCTCCAGCGATCTTGCCACGAGCGGCTTGCAACAATTTGGTGGCACTTCGGATCCGAAGCTCTCCCGCCAGCTTAAATAGCGCCATGATTATGTCAGAGGTATTTCTCTGCGCAGGATCTAGGGCCTGTAACCCTTCCATGCCTTTTACAAGGAGCTTGTTTCAGATGATGCACTCTTTGCTCTTTTGCGCTTTCTTGCTGCTAGAACTTTGTCCATGAACCGAACGACCTTCATGATGCATTCGTCGTAATTGCTTGAGACCATCGTGTCCCAGCCTGCTTCGTCGAGTGCTGACAGAAACGTCTTCTGCTTAGGCGCCGGTTCTCTGTGATAAGCGGGTGTCTTCAATTCCAGGGCGAGTCCACAGTACTTGCCTGACCGATAGGGCAAAGAAATATCAGGCTGACCAGCTGTGTACCCTTTCGCCCAGGAGCTGATTCTGAGGGCGTCCGTACATTGCAGCTCGCCAAGCCCTGCCACGATCAAGGTGTCAGGGTACTGGGACCGAATGAATCGAACAACGGCCTCATGTAGATCAGTCTCGTTAAAGAGCGCCATTTGATTGGATTTCACTGTAAATGATCCCTTTTGTCGAAGCGTGGGTAGAAGCTCTTCAAAGCACCATTTTTTGAAGCGAATTGCCTCGACTTTCTTGGAGGAGAGGGCGAGCTGATAGAGCCCAGGTTCCGAGACCCATAGTTCTCGAGCGCTGTTTGCCTTCTCCAAATTCAGGAGATGCGTTTCTGTCGGCGGAGTAAAAACAACCGGGCCGGTCAGATTGGCTGTAACCTCACTCTGGTGGATTTTAGCCATTGTGGTCAAATACTCGGCGTCAACGTGGAGCCTCGCTGCTTGGCTCCCGTCTTTGTATTGTAAGGCCGCTCCTATCTCTTTTACGGCGAAGTAGCTCTGTCCGGCGTGCGTGAAGGACCTGACCCGCAGGTCGTCGAATCGGAAAAGTCTGATTGCCATCTTGTTGATTTATATAACCCAACATTTTAATTGATTCGAGCCTCTAGGATTTCAACGCGAGCCTTGAGGTCTTTACAGACTCCCCAGAGCACAGTGACCAGACGGCTATAATCTACGGTCTTGAATGATGTCTGTGGCTGTTCTTCTACAGGCTCCCCACCATCTACCGCTGCGGTGGCTGTGGACTGAATCGTGCCCTCTCCAACGATGTGAGCGAAGTTTCCGGTACAAACGACCTGCAAATCTTGAGCAATAAACCCCACTCGCGGCTGCCCTAGAAGATCGTTTCTGTCATAGGTCTTGACCTCCACTGCGTCAAAAATGGCCATCATTTGGGTCAAACTGGCTGCGGCCTGGTTGTCCTTAAGTCGCGAGTCGGAGTTGTTTGTAAAGCTGGTTGAGCAGACCACGGCACCGGATGTCTCAATGGTCAGGCTGGTCCCGTTGACAAAACGGTTGGTGGCAAATCGCATGGGGTGTGCACTGTTAGTGCCCAAAAACAGCTGGGACCCCCCAACAAAAAATTGACTAGACACGCCGGCCGAATTCATCATATTTGAGACAAAGCCGGTCCCACTCGTGTTTGTGGTATTGATGACCGATCCTAGGACCGTTAAATCCTTCAGTATAGTAACCCCCGCGGTGCTCGCTTCGATCAGTAGGTTGCCACTTGCGTCCAAAGTTTGTACACCACTGGAACCCCCACGCAGCTTCAGGATGGAACCGTTGGCCTGGACTTGTGGTGTAAAAAGGCCTTCCACCGAATGTGTGAACAACCTGAAGGGATTGATGTAGATTCCGCTGGGCGCCGCGGTCTGGATGGTTCCCGAAAATTCAAAGGCGCCAGAAGTGACCACGGTGAAAAATCCAACACCGGCGGCGCTGTGCAATTTGACCCAGACTTGATACTGCTGTATCGTCGTTTGGATCACCCGTACTTCTGGGAACAGGTTTGAACCTCGTAGGGTGCACGCAAAATTCACAGCACCACCCCCCGTCCCAGGTTGTGAGGAACCGCCAGAACGTATCATCTCCAAGGTCGCTTGCAACATGTTATCTGAGTTCGCGTTGTAGCTCTTGTTCGTGCAAATTTTCATCGTGAACCCAAAACTCGCGGAGTTCAACTGAAAGGTGCCAAGCCTCTGCCAATTTGTTGAATCGGTCATCAAGAACCGCTGTGGCAGGAAAAGCGAATCAACTTCGGTTTTTGTGTAGATGTTGGGACAGTCAATCTCCCCCCCTACCGTGAGATTTTGGTCGACCGTCAAACTCGTTTGGATACCAATGCCGCTGCCCACGTCCATGCTCATCAACACTGTGCCCACCGCTGGCGGCTGAGCGCTTGTAACCGCAAATTGCATGCCAAAGGGGTGACTGATCACGCCGCTTGTAAAATTTCCATAGTTGTGATCGTACAATTTGAGGTTGCCCGTAGAACTGCCTGACAAACCGTCGATCCGATCTGAGAGGGCCAGGTCTTTGGCATCCACCTGCGCCTTCGTGTACAAAGCGCCCGCTACAACCACATCGGACCCATTGATCTGCAACACGCCCTGCCCAGAATCGTTCAAATTAAAAGCACAGACCGGTGTGTAAGCATCCGTCGGCGTGTTGCCAAAATCGTAGAGCTGCTGGATTGTCAACAGACCGGCGCCAGCCACCAACCTGAATTTATCTAATGTCAAAATCGTCTGTCCCCCACTCACAGTCTTGCTGAAATAATTTCCAAGATTGGAAAAAAGATCGGCGAATTTTACGTAAGAGGATAACAATGAGAGTTGGGCCAAATTTGGTGCATACACGTTGCCAACAAAGGTGGTGTTCCCAGACGAGTCAATTGACATACGGCTGGCACCCGCCAAGCTCTGCAACAGAAACCCATTAAGGCCACCCTTGAGCACCAATTGGTCGCCAAAGGCGCTGAGACTTGATAGCGCCAAATCTCGTGTGAAATCCATCTTGTTGTCGAGCTGTGCGGTGCTCTCGGCTTTGCTGAAAACATCCGCTGTCAATAGGAGTGTGTTGTCGCCATTTTCTTCCGTCAAACTTAAAGGCCCCGCCACAGAAATGTTGCGAACGATGGAACCGGCAATTAGGTCCACCACGACGTTCCCAAGCCACTCGGCGCCATTGCTCAACGAGGTGCCGCCGTCACCCATGTTGGCAAGGATGGCGTTGATCGAGGCTTGGAAGGCCGCCTGCACACTCTGCAAAACACTCGTTGTCACATAGGCCCCGAGGGTTGCATTGACATTGGCTTGTGAAACCTTCTGCGAGAGATCGCTCTGAATTTGCAGAACCAGAGCATTCAAAGACTGTGTGGTGGTCGAGGTAGTGTAAGACAAAAGAAGGGACACGAGCTCCGCCATCGTCACACCAGGGTATGGAATGGAGGATTGCATCTGGGTCAAGGCAGCGTGAACTGCGGTGAGTGCTGTCGTGGTTGCATAAGGGCTCAGTGCCAATATGAGTTCCGAATTTGACGTCTTACTACCTAGATCACTCGCCAACTGCAGCACACTCGCCGTTGAAGCCTTTCCGTCCAGCTGTGTGCTATGTAGAATTGAGGTCGTTTGCAGCGAGTCCAAACTCGATTGCAGTTTTACCTCTAAAACACTTGTGGCGGTGTCAATTGCGGCTATCGTCTGCGAGGTGTTGCTGTAGCTGGCCAAAGCCTGTGTGAGCTCTGCTTGGGTGGTTTTAGCTGCAACTTCCACGCTGAGCTGTGTCACTTGGTTTTGTGTTGCATAGGTTGCCGCCGCAGTGCTTTCGATCACCCCTTTGTTCACGGCAATCGCCTGGTTGGTTTGTGCCGTCGTGCTGTAAGGGACCAATAAGGCGTCTAGGAGATCTCTTGTAACAGCAGAAAGGAGGAGCAGGTTGATGGCCTCAAGTGCGCTTTGGTCAGCTTTGAGGCTCAAAGAGTTGGCGACAGAAGTTTGTAGATTCACCACGGCAAGCTGAGCAAGCTGAGCTGCCGAAGCGTTGATGGAAACCGTCTGACCGAGATCTGTCAAGGAACTTTGTGTCGCATATGGCACCAGATCTGTTGAAGAAAGTTTTGTGGCCATCTCAGCTGTGACTCGTTGGTCGAGCGCCAAGATGACCGAGGTGTTGCCGTCGGCTCTGGTCAAAGCCTGGTTTGTCGAATTTTGTGTCGAACCCAAGTCCACATTACTGGCAAAGTTCAGCAGAGCAGCGTTGAGCTGGGAACGGGTCACCAGGTCGTTGTCCAAAATGTCGTCACCAGTGGTTGTACTTGTAAACATCTTTTACCTTAACCACGGTTTAATCGAGGACAGACACCCCACTTTCCCGAATTTCGATGAGCTGTTCCGAGAGCATGTGCAGATAAATCGTTCCAACTCCACGGCCCAAGGTTGTCTCCAGGTTTTTGGCCGTGAACGTCAGTAGGTCACCGGATCTCGTGGAGTAGCCTGAAGAGAACACACCGGCCTGTGTCTGCAACGGGATGCCAATCACAAACCCGGTGTCGCCGTAGCTCTGTGTCGTCATGTTGAGGCTTCTAATGTCACTATCGTAGACGCCAAGCGCCTGACGTAGCAACGAGAACGTTTCCGGAACACTGGTTGCAGGGCTATCTGGGAACTTTTTCGAGCCGATCTGGAGCTGCCACTCCATGAGGCTTTCGTTGTTGTCTGACCTACCTGGGTTTAGAAACGAGACACACTCCTGATTGTAATTTGGCAGCACATTTTGTAGCACACCATCTGCATTCACAAACGTCTGTGCACCTTTAAAAGTTACAAAAACTGCATTTAGGCGAGATAGGGCACGCACAGCCGACATGGTCAGGCTCGCCCCTAGAGGCACGGCCTGGTGTTGTGTGGTTATTGTGTTGCAAGAAAACACGAGGGCTCGCGAGGAGGTCAAAAGAGAAGCAAAGCTCGATTCCAGCGCACTGTCCAGACGAACGGTGGCACCCCTCAAGGCAAGCTGTTCGACCACAAAAGTACGACCAGGGCTCTCGACAGACAGGGCGTCGTCAAAATCCGCAAATTCTATATAAAGCTGTAATCCCCCCAAATACCTCAATGGGATCAGCTTTTTGCAGCTCAAAAATCCCAATAGAGGGGTTAAACTCAACGTTACGGTCCCTGGCTCGATGACGATCGGACGCTCTCTTGGCAATGTGGCGTTGGTGACGTCACCCTGATATATCGTCCCGGACTCGATCCCATCGTTCATGCACATATCAGGTGTCTGAAGCATTCGTTGAAAAAGCTGGGCATTCCTCGAGTAAGAATCGATGTCCTCAATGGTCACACCACCTACCATAAGGCGCATTCTGCGGCAAATCGAGTGTGCCGAACTTGCGAGTTGTATCGGCTGGCCGCTGTTGTTGCGAATTTTCATGTTGATCCTCAAACTTGCGGGATCCAACCAGGAATCGCCTGTGATGACAAACCTTGCTTCCCGAACCCCATTGGGTGAGAAGGTAGAAGCACCACTGGGATACCATGAGACCAACCTGCGCTCTTGGATGTAAGACGCGCTCGGAGGCAGCTTAAACTGCAAACTACTAAGGAGCTGATCTTCACCACCACTGAGCACCAAATCCATGGGGTCTGTTTGTCAAGTACTGAGATTTTTTTGTCACATGTACTTGACGGTCCTCATTGCCATCTTCTTGCCGGCACCTGGCGCTGATGGTGGTGGCCCTGGCGGTGGTTTTGTTTGGGGGTTGACCCGCGAGTTCATCCGACCATTTGGTTTTGGTGGTGGTCGACGCTTTGCGGGGTTTGGGTCCTCGTCTTCTCTCTTTCGCTTGCCCGCCAGTTTGGGTGCAGCTTCCTTGCGCTGCATTCGCTTGCCCCTTACTTGCGGTGTTGGGCCTGTGAGCGTTGGCCTCGGCTTCCTCGTTGATGGGTTTGGGTCTCCGTCGTCTCGCTTGCGCTTCATAGCCTGCTTGACCACAGGCCCCCTCATCGCCATAGCAGCTGCTCGACCTTCAGGCTGAGGTAGTCGGGTCCAATGGGGCTTTCGATCAGTGTTTGCATCACGTGTGGGGCTACGCTCCCGAGGCCGTGTATTGACGCCAATCCTTGGGTTCTGCTTGATTTTTCCGAGGATATCGTTAAAAGTCGGTGGGGCCACCGGTGGCAGATCGGGCTCTTGAGCCGAAGCTCGCCCGGAAGGGACGCCAAAAGGGGCCGAACCAGAGCCACTGGAGGAACCGCCACCGATCATCCCAGTGTATCCCTCCCACTCATCGGGGTCTATGATCTGTCTCGTGTTGCCCATCCTGATCTTCTTGTCCTTTGGTTTCAGGTGGTTCTGGCCGTTCAGCGTCCTAGTGTCGACAAAGGCAGCTGGACCCCTACCCTGGTTGTGTATGGTTTGTATAGTGTGCTGGGCCTGCTGTCTCATGGGGATGTCACGATTTCGCCTGTCGTTGGGTCGCTGCTCCCTGAAACTTCCCATGGGGATATCCTCAGCAAAAAAAGCAGGTGCCATCGAAGCGGCACCCACAGCCGCAGCCGCAGCCATTGGGGCAGCAGCGCCCGCAAGAACCCCTTCAGCTACACCACCCAGACCCTGGATTAGAGCATTGCCAGCCGCGCCCCCCATAGCGCCACCCATGGCCCCCATGGCAGACGCCATAAAGGTATCGGTTGCTTGGCCAATTCGGGAGGCATACGTCTGTGGCGGTGGGGGTGGTGGCGGTGGTTGCATACCGTTGCGAGCATACCCCATTGCCACAGGATCCTCGTCAGGTTCTATCAGATTTCTTGGTTCATCAGGGGGTGGTGGCAACATGTCGTCCTCATCAGCTGGCGCTGGGACGTTTGGACCACCACCGGGCGGGGGTGGTCGCATACGTGGTTGAGGTGGCTCAAAGGGAGCCGCATTACCACCCTGTTCGTATGCAGCTTGGGCCTGTCGTCCTTCAGAGTATGTCCGCATCGAATCTTTGAGCTGGCCATAAATTGGATGCGCCTGTAAAAAAAGCGCCGAGCGATTCGGGAACTTGATTGTGGTCGGGTCAGCCTTGATATACGCCACGACCTGATCATAGGTGTTGTGAACCCTCAGACCGTACTTGGTCTCACTTTCCATTTTTACTATGACGCAAGTTTTAAGCGACAACTTGTGCGGCTGCATTGTTAGCATTGAGCCTCTCCGCGGCGGCCATGCGCAAACCAGGTACCCGATTACGCCTCAAGACCTCGCCCATTCGATCCATCTCCAATTGGTAATTGATCGAATTGTCCTGCTGTATGCGGCGGTCTCTGACAACGTTCAGTTCCACGCCTTTCCTAATTGTCTCCAGTTGCTTGTAAAGCATGGCCTGATGTGAGGGACCGGGAAGTGGAAGCAACCCGGAGGCACGCATTCGTTTGAACATCGCCTTCTCGTTTCGTGGCTCGGCATACTCGACACGAGACCCATACGGCATCTTTATTAGTAGCCCACCATTTTATCGAGCATCGACGAAAAGGTGTTGATCCTCTCATTATGGGCCTCTTGGCGGCGGGACTGGACTTCAGCATGAGATCGCACCCTTTGCGAATGTGGACTTATGGGCTCTGGGGTGTATGTGGTCTCAGGCTTTGCTCGCTTCTTTGGCTTTGCTTTTGCTGGCAGAGGAGGTGTTGAGTCTTCCTCTGATTCTGACTCAGGTGGTGGTGGTGGTGGTGCCTTTTTCTTTTTGGTTGCATGTGTGGTGGGTTCTATTGGTACCAATGTGATAACCGGCGGTGGCTCAGGATCACTCTCCGGTTTGGCCTTATTCTTTGCTCCCGGTGGCCGTCCTCTCCCTCGCCTTGCGGCTGGCAAGGCCTCATCTGGTAGCATAGCGCTCCCAGAGCCTGGGCTATCGTCAACCTCCGCAGGTGGGTCAAGGGCATCGCCCGATGTCAGTACAATGTCTGCCATTTATTTACACCTATATTTTTTATTGGTCAATCGTCAACTGGAAACTCAAACTCCTTCCTCTCAAATTGACAACCCGATTGTCAAAGGTTGTTAATCTGAAATCCATGGTTTTGAAAGACGTCTCGCTGATATCGTAATACACTTGAGTTGGGGAATTTTCACTCTGTACTTTGGAAATTCCTTGGTCTAATGTTACTTTACACAAGACATCGTGACAGCCCAAGGGTCCGTGAATGTTCTTACAGGCAAGCTTGCTCGAACGGAGGTAGAGGTCGTCGTAAGGAGACATCTTAACAAAACTCCAGACCAGGTTGCCGGCAGAATCAACACCACCAGGCCCTAAGACAGCATTAATACTGGAAGGCGATGCTCCCGAAGCCCCCGTCGGAAAGCCAGACACATAGGACTTGAGCTCGTCGTCCGACAGCCACTCCTGTCCCGCAAACACAATTTGAGTGATCGAGTTCGTTGCGTCGCTGTAGGTCGTAGATCGGCCCGTCAGCGTCTGGATCTGCGCGGCGAGGCGCGTCCCACTGTAGGCCTGCTCTGCCAGAGCAAAGGACACGATGGAGCCCGCACCGTCTTTGTAGTAGATGTGTCGACCCTGATCGGTTGTGAAAAAGCTATCGATAAACCTCAACTTGTCAATGCGCAAGCGAGCCCCGGCTAAGATATGGACCGTTTCTCTTAGGAGGATTTTGAAGCTTGAGCTTGTACCTGATACAGCCATGCGAGAATCCACGTATATCGTGGTCGTCATTTACATTAGGGACACATAAAATTATGGAATCGCTTTTGTTGGATTTAGGTTTTCGGTGAAAACACGTGGTGAAGAAGGAAAGAACGTAGTCACCGAACCTCATCGTTTACTTGGCAATGGATCTTGAGAAGACCCGATCCAATTTGCGATTTCGCAAGGTGGACTGTCATAATCCCCTTCGGCAAATCTGGTTTTCACCATGCGATGTGCTGGTGCAAACAGATAATCTGATATTGGACTGAGACATTGTCCCATGGCTTTTACATCAACACCATCTTTTTCTCAAAGCGGAGGAAGAACATATCCTCCTTCTTTCGCGCTGTGAACAGTATGTACCAAAAACTAAAGGGTTCCTCCGTGGCCATCTGGTACATTTCCTCAAGGGTTTTGATAGGGTAGACCGCAGAGATCTCCTCCAGAAGGCTGTTGAGTTCCAGGCGGTTTCGCAGGCGCCAGACAAGCATGAACTGAGCATTGACCCTCATCGTGCTACTTAAAAGCCTCAATTTCTGTGACGAGCATAGGGTTGAAATCATCATATGCCTTCCGCGGATATACAAAGTATTCAACATACTCCCGCCACTGGCCGCCCCAGAATTACTGTGAACGATGTTGGGTGAATCGGCAAAGTCATCTACAACAATAAGGATACCGTAAAGCTGCTTAATCTTCTGTTTTTTGGATTCTTCTATCACTTTCTTTTGGGTATCGACGATACCGTTCAAGACCTCAGGATCCCATCTGTCAAAGAAGAAGGGCTCTTTGGCACCGTCTACCTTCAACTCGTTCTCAATGTAGTCTTTTACGGGGGCCCATGTACTGTCTATGTGAATCGATGGGCTAAAGATGTAGATTCGCTCCCAAGCCCCCCTATAATGGTCCAAAATCATGGAGACGATTGCGACGGACTTTCCCTGACCGGAAGGGCCCAAGATGAGGCCGCGTAACGGCGTTGCTCTCTCTGTACCCTATGTCTCACAACCCCTGCCCTGATAGCCCATGAGCCCCCCATGACCCATCGACCTTTTAAGCAGCACACTTTGGTGTTTTCTAAAATCAAGCCTGGGGGGTCCATGGGC
>OFLF01000016.1_pt1 | contig 12751 bp, 13 predicted proteins | sample 1540761 | NCBI WGS metagenome assembly OFLF01 (sample SAMEA104347430, study PRJEB22522) | marine metagenome | isolation source: melt pond | reverse complement strand
CGCATGCTTCAGACGAAAAGTTGAAATCGCAATTGCCATTGTAATCGCGTCGTCGTAGGCGAACCGAATGGCACTAACATCGGAATTTGAGCCGATGATAGCATACGCGTCGTCGCCTACCACGGCCTGGTCTGTCGCAAAATTGATGCTCAGGGATTTTGCAAGTGGCAGCGCAAAGCCTGCGTCGGCTTCACCGGAACTCCCACTGGCCACGAACGCCACGGCGTTCACTGTCCCGTTCACCGTCAGCGAAGTGAGGTTCCCCATCTTGCTGGTCGTCACGGAATTCGCCGCCAATTTTTCGGCGGTCACCGATGCGTCTTGCAGCTTCGCCGTCGAAATAATGCCGTTTTTCAGATGAGTTTCCTGAATCTGGTCGCTCGCCACGAGCGCCGAAGTAATTTGCGAGTGCGCGATATGACTTGTCAAAATGTTTTGGGGTGCAAGTTTCGATGACGTCACGGACTGGCTGGCCAATTTCTGGGTGGTACAAAAACCGTCCTGACATTTCTGGGCTGAGATTTGTGCGTCTCCCACCGAATTGGTGACCACGCAACCGGCACTCAAGTGAGTTGCCAGAATCGCCGCCGTGTTGATTTTTTCGGACGTACAACACAGGTCGGCCAATTTCTGCGTACTTACATTCGCATCCAAAATTGCAATTTCGGTGACGGAATCGGCAGCGAGGGCGTCGGCCGTGCACGCGCCGCCGGCAATGTGAATGGCCTTCACGGCGTCGGTTGCGAGACACCGGGAATCGACGGCGCTGGTGCTGATGCACCGATTTACACAAGAATCGTCCGCCATGACAATATCGGACAAACTGGAGTCTTGAATCTGATTTTGCGTGAGTGTTTTGGTCGCCACTTTTTCGGCGGTTATGCCGAGGTCTTTGACCACCAGGGCACCCGCTTCAATTTCAATTGTGGTGTTGTCAACGCTCGCGGAAATTGTATTGCCTGATTTTGACAATCCCACACCCGCCAGGATTTCCCCGGGGGAACTGAATTGCACGAAAACGATTTCGGAGACGCCAAGAGTGACATTGTCAGTCGACTGGACGTACGCGGTGTCGGCGTGTACCGCACCGGATTCGACAAAAATCGCGCAAGATTTGAGTTCCTCGCTCGAATCCGAATCGGTCGCTCGTGTGAATTCCGCACCGGCTTCGGAGCCTCCGCGAGAATCGCCCTGCCTGGAGCAGAAATAAACGCCGTTTTGTTTCGCGTCTGTCTGGGCGGCAATTAGCACACGGTCATTAAGCAAAATAAGCACCCCGTCCATCGAAATCGGGCCGGGTGTAGTCGCGCTCAGCACATTGCCCACGAGTGTCCCCGGGATGTTTGCGGTGGATTTTGCGCGGGCGGGCGCCTTCCATGAAAGTCCGTTCGAAAGAGCATCCATTTTGGTGTTTACCCAGTCGTCTGTGGCGGCGTGTCCGGTGCCAGTTGGGTCGGCGACGTTGGTGAGTTTCACCTTTGTGGCGGAGGAGCTCCCTTCGAATACAAGGGCGTCGGTGGAAGTGCCCTTGATGTTGACGAAAATCTGGTCGGTTTCTCCGCTGGTGTTGTAAAATTTGAGGGAGGTGTTAGAAAGTTTCGAACGAGACATATTTTTGGAAGTGGTGTAAGGTTTTTGGTTTATACAACCCGCTGAGATAAAATTTCCAAGTCGTATTGTAAGGCCGTGACTTGTTCGGACAGCGATTTGATTCCCCCGATTAGAAAGGGGATGAGTTCGAGATAATTGACCACCTTTATGCCCGCTGTGTTCTGCGTCACCAAGTTTGGCAAGACTTTTTCGAGCTCCTGTGCAATCACGCCATATCTGGCTTTTAAATCACTTTTAAAGCGGTAGCTCTTAGGGTCTAATTCGTTGATTTTCTGTAAGCACTCGTCGGAATCCAATTGCCGAATGTTGGATTTAAGTCGTATGTCGGATTCGGCAAGAATCTCATTCGCGGTGATGGTGCCACTCACCGAAATATTGGAAATCGATTTGTCAATTAATTTGTCCGTGATGCGCGTATTCACGCGCGCATCGGTATAATAGAGGTTTTCACTCTCCGGGACTTTGGCCGTCGAAATCGCATCGAAAATAATCGAACCGCCTTCATCGTATGATACGCGTAAATACTTGTCGATATTCGCCGTGTACGTCGTCGGCGTATCTTGCAGCGAGAGAAATGTTTCACTCACACTCCCCGTCCAAACCGACGGGCGACCCCATTGCCCGTCTTTGCGCAAAAAAAGGGAGTCGTGAAATTCCGAACCGGCTGGTACCAATCCGTGGCCGTACGTATGTTCGGCTTTGTCCACGTCAACAAAGCCCATCACGGATTCCGAAAACATGGACGTCCAGAGGTTGGCAGAACCGAGGCGCCCGGAGCGGTCAATAAAACAAATCGGCGCGGGGCTCTGTTGTTTGAAGAGACTCGAACCAGCGGGGATAATTTGACCCGCACTAAGTTTACCAGGTTGAACGTCATCTTCACCTTTCACAATGATTTCAGAATTTTCATTCAGAATTCTGTAAAATTGTCCATCTGACGCGTCCAGCGTGTACGCCTCGTTTTCAGTAATTCGCAGAGCGCCAGTGTCGATTTCTCTGTACGACAGTTTTCGCCCATTAACTTCAATTGAATTTTCATTGGGATTACAATTCGTTATTGAGATTCGCGTGGCGTCCACGAACTTCAAGCCTGAAAAAGTCTTTGACATTGTAGCTACGTTTGTAGTGTATATAGAAAATTCAATGCGCATCTACACGTGCTTTCAGTGTTTTCAGTGGCTCTGAAATCGGTTGAAATCGGTTGAAATGTTTTGAAATGCTTCTGAAATGCATCTGAATTCTGAAATTACTGACTGGAGATAACATTACCCGAGTCAGTAATCCGAAGCACGGCATCAATGTGCACAAAGGAGGTGAACAAATCCGAATTATCGCGGCCTTCGTGAAAATTGGTAATGCCGTTTTCAGTGTTGTCGTAATTCAATTTGACAATGAGAGGCGTACTCCCAGTCAGGTTAGACCCGGAGATAAGCTCGGGAGATTCCTGAGCAGATTCGAAATTGCATCCGAGAAAAAATTGGCTGTCGTCCGCCAAACATTCTACCCACCCTTCGAAAGAAATGCCGACCTGGTTGGAAAGAATGGGGCGGTTCAGCCCATCTACGAACGGGATGCCAATCCCGGATACGTAGGCTTCTGGAATTGCGGTTGTGGTGCCGGTACCGGGAGTTCGGGGAAATCCCCACGTTACGGTACACGCATTTCCGGGATACATGACATTGGCCGAGTCCGCTTCGTATTGAGTGTTTTTGTCAGCCTCGCGAGAACCAGCAGTGTACCCATTTTCTGGGGAATTCCTGTAAAAACGGTCGAGACCGAGTTCCTGTTCGGAAAGATTGCTGTACACGGTAGTTCCTACAATTTCAGACCGCTCACCGACGTCGCGGGGTGCAGTGGCACACCCAATTTTGCAACGCATCCCGAGCTCCAGCAACCCAATATCACGCGCATTGTTTGGAACGAAGGACAAAGTGGGAACCGTGTGGGTGTAGTAAGCGGCTGTTTCTTCTGTGCCACCGATAAGTACACGGCCAGTCGGGTCATAATTGCCCGGGCGAAGTATCTGTTCAAGATACTCGCCGGTAATTTCACGTTCCTCGGCCAAATCGATTAAATCAGACACTACCAAAACACCCTCTCCCGATGCTGGAAGACCATTGGCGGTGTCGAATACGACTTCGCTGATAGTCTGTTGTCGTAAGCCGTACTCTTCCTTTCCGTTTGCAACCCAGGTACCGTAGATTCGCCTCAGCGGAAGCACCTGGTACGCATTCACACCGCCAACCAATCCCGCGGCGACACCGGATGTCAGTTCGGTGGACGAAAAGTTGTTGTCCGAAATTCCGGAGCCCAAACTCAAATTGCGAAACATGTTGAAGCTCTGCAGATTGTGCGCGTAAAGTGAAGTGGTGCCCATGTTCTCCAGCATCAAAGGGGAGGTAGGTGTCAAAACGGAGCCCATGCTCCATTGAATGGATTTGAGGTTGGAGCTCTTGAAGGTCGAAAGGGAATCGTATGACGCGGAGTTTACTTTGTTCTTCGAACGCAGAACATGATATACCCCTTTCACGCTCGAACTGTTTTGAGAAATCATTAAATCCATGCTGGAGTTTGTCAAAACTGAATTGTGGGTACGAAAAGTGGAGTATGACAAATCAATGCCCTTTTCCAAGAGCTGGTCCTGGAATTTTTTGTTGTAGTCTTCTCCGAATGTCAGGCAATGCGCGTGAAACTCGACATTGTCAATCTGGTAGCTCATCGTCTGGGTCACACCATTGATAATTGCGGGAGTGCCCACCCAACATTCTTTAAAGGGTGCGAGTGTAAGTTCCATGGTCATTTCGCCGTTCATGAATGAAAGTGGCAGGAGTTTTTCAGATTCGCCGTTGAGAATCCCGCTCAGGTTGAACCCGCTGCAATATTTGTAACCCGCGGGGTGAGCCGCACGGGCGTTTCTGGCTGCAATGGAACCGGCATTGTCGAGCGCCCGGCCAATTGTCTCAGAATACGACGGCGGCGCGGTCGCAGCATCCAGCAGATTTTCGGCAAGGTTGTAATGGTCGACGTCTTCGAGGTTCGAGCCATCGGGGCCGTCAAACTTGAACCGCCTGAGCCAGGACATCGCGCATTTGTCCATACGGCACTCCTTTGTCAGGTCGCAGCCGATGGGGCGAATTCGAAACGACATGAAACTTTGGTGCCCATCCATAAAACCGAGGCTCGGCGAAAGTGACATTTTAATGGTGTTGTTCGTTTCGGGATTGTATCCACTTGACCCGCCTTGAGGGTTGACGCGCACGATTCGGCGCGAAGACGGCATGCTGATGGGCTTCCCGCCGCTCATAAACTGCGCATTCTGGGGTACGACGCTAAAGGTGTTCATTTTGGAATTGAGAGAGAGTGTGTGTGTTATAACATCACGCGAGATATAAAAATTTTACACGAAAGAAACGCATGATGTCGGTTTTATACTAACAGATGGGCCGGATGCCGCGCCATCGAACTTCGGTGGACGTTGCTGAATCGGTTCGCCTCGTTGTTCTGGACATAGTTGGGGTCGGCGGGTTTGTCCGAATACGTGTTTTTATCAAAGCACTCGAACAGTATTGAGAACGACACTTCGCCGCCTTGGAATTCGATGAGTTCGCCGGTCGCGTCCGTGAGACGGATTGCAAGTTGGGACACGCTGCCGGCGCCGTCGATGGTCGTCGAGGTCGGTGACGTGGGAATGTAGAAATTTTGTGCCGACGCCCCCGACGTCATTGGGATGATGCAAAGGATATTGCTTGTACCTCCCGAAAGTGTTTCCATGCCGTTGGGTGGCAAGTTGGTTCGGAAGTACACTTCGTCGTTAAAAAACATGTTGACGGAATTCGCCGAATAAAAGGCATGGCCGTACGCGCCGCCGTTCGACAATGTGCCGATTTCAAAATCATTGAATTCCGTTAGCGTCGTTTCGCGGTAGTGGAGTGAGTTTTTTACGGTTGTTTGGACGTTAGCGGACACCCGCAGGCGCGCGATGAGCTGCGCCGTGACGTGCGAGCACCCGATTGCGAACGACAGTTTTCGGCCGGTCGTTTGTAAGTCGAATTTGCCGCCTGCGACAAGCCCGCCCGCGTCAATTCTGTAAATTTTGACCTTGTTGAGTTGCTTGTTGTACTGCCACGCGAAAACCGGGCACACGATGATTTGGTGATTTGCAATGCCGATGCCGCCACAATCGTCGAAATCCTCCGCCGCCTTCCCACTTCCCATGCGAATAAAGGTGCGAAAGTTTTCAGCCGCATGCGCAACGGCACAGGCCGCATTTAGTTTGCGTACGATTTCCACAAGCAGCGATTCGATGTCGTAATTTCCCTTCTGAATCGACACGGTCACTTCGCGTTCGTAGTCTCGGCGTGTCGGCTTGCCGTCTTCGGGTGAATTCACGGCTACGTCTAAATCTGGCTTCAGAACGTTGAACGTCGGTCGGTTGAAGCCGAATACAATGGTGCGATTCTGTGTGTCGATTTGGTAAAAACTGCTGGGGATTGTGCACGACAGCAATGACGCCTTCATGTACTGTCCGGCGTGCATCGTCTGAATTGCGTCGTTCAGCGTTAGCGTGAAATTCGAAGGCGTGTCGAGGTCGTTGCTCCTGTCGAGTGACCTGCCGTGTACGGTGTACGAACGGTTCTTCGTTAATCTGACCATTTGACCTCATGCCGCGTTTTTAATTTCTGCGATTTGGACACACGTCAATCCAAGGATATGGCCATTTTGTTGAAGTTGCGAAACAGCTGCCCGCGTTGTTGGAAATTCGCGAAGAGGAAGTTATATTTCGAATCCTTGAAGACGTATTCGAGGATTTGCTCCGCCTCCGCATCACTGTATTTGCCTAAATATTCCTCTTTAAATTTCGTCTGCTCCTTTTGGTTTGAACCCTCGAATAACATCGCGCCGTCTAAATTCCCCCGAAACGATGGTGAGATTTCACGAAGTCCCTGCGAGTCAATCATTAAACTGACGTGATAATGCCGATGATTGTAAGCGAGCCGCTTCATAACACCCTTCTTCTGCGAAAACAGATTCGACCCGGCCAAATCCGAGAAAATCATTAAAATACGGGGTGCGTCGTCACGCCCGCCGCTTTCAATTTCGTCGCGCTGTCCGTCCAGAATTACGGTAATCGTTTCCTCGTACAATTCGGGGTCTTCGAACACCTGTGCGTCGGGGATTTTGCATATCTTACATTTGGGGTCGAGCTGCCACGTGTGCGAGAATACGTAAATTTTATCAAAGTAGTGGCGATAAAATCGATGGTGCTTGTTTTTGGCTTTCTTTGGTTTCGGGTTGCCGTACAGAAATCGGATGATGGCGGTCGATTTACCCGCACCCTTTGAACCCACAAGTAAAAGTGTCATAGGCGGTTGCGGTAGGTCGGGGTGAAGTTGCGCAGATGCCTTTTTTTGGTCATCGAACGCCGCCACGGCGAGGGCGCTGTTTTCGGTTTCTTCGATTATCATACTTCCTTTGCCCACTGCATAGAAATTTTCACCAAATCATGTCGCCGTTTGGCTTGCGGTTGGGTGGCCGCTCCTGTTGCTGATGGTGCTCATACGGCTGATGCTGCTCGTACGCCTGCGGTTCGTCGTCGTATTCTGCATTTTGGTGCGGTTTGCGTCCGGTTCTCTTGACATATCGCACTTCGGGCTCGCTTTCGGCTTCGTCGCTCGAGCTGTCGCTCTCCTGAACGTAAACCACCTTCTTCTTCTTGCGCGCGACGATTTTGGGCGCCTTCTGTTTTTTCACGTACACGGTCTCCGTTTCAGATTCGGAAGGTGGTGCTTCTGGTTCGGGCTTTGCCTGGGCGCGCTTCGCGTGCTTCGGGGGATTCTTGAGCCGCTCTTCACGTTTTGCGACTTTGGCTAAACGTGCCTTTTTCAACTGGTCCAATTTCGCCTGGCTCGTCTGTTTCTTCTTCTCCACGGTTGTCACCGTGACGCGTGGCGCGGTTTCTTGTTCGTATTCGCTTTCGTAATCGCTTTCGCTCATGCTTCGAGTGATTTCAGAAATTTCAGAGATTTTCAGTAATTTTCAGTGTATTTCAATAGAACATATTTTAATTTCAGAGTCTTGAAATTATTGTGGCGTCTGTGTGACGTCACCACAAAATGGCATCGGCATAAAATGACCCCGTTCGCACACCGCCGGGAGTTCTCTTTGGTTCTTTCGCGTGTCGTTGTCGGTACAATGTACGTCGCTTGTTTGCTTCTATTATCCCGTCGTCTTTGATATAGGTTGAATAATCCTTGTAAAAACTCCCGTTCGCTCTTCGCCCACCCACCGACGCCTGTTTGATACCGTCGCGATACACGTCAATCTTTTTGGTTTTAACTGTCGACGGCTTGATTGTTACACCGAGTGCCTTCGCGTTGGCCCTCTGTAGGCGTGTAATGGGGTACATGATATAACGCATGGAGATAATATTCGCGATTTTACTGCACCATGCGCCCGAGCTGTGTAATCTGTGCGGTAATGGCCTGATTGTACAGCGCCGTGCCCTGAACGTACCGGGTGTGCATGCGCGCGGTGAGCTGCTGTGGCTTTTGGTGAATCGGGACGGGCATGTGGAACGAACGTGGCCCTTGGCTGATGTGATTCGCAAAATGGTAAATTTCCGGCGGACTCAGAAAGGACATCCGGGCGACGCGTGACCGATAACTTTTCTGGCGGAGAGCAATGGAAGCATTCGACCCGATCGCCCCAAGGAAAAGCGAATTGTATTGGTTGATGCGCTGACGTTGCATATTTTGGATTTGGCGTTGTTTACTACTGCGGCAGAGAAAAATTGCTGAGCGAATGTTGCGACAAATTTTGTGCAAATCGGTACGTGGGGCTCACGAATCGGGCAAGCCGGTTGAACACGCCGCGCTTCGCATGGTACGTCTTGGTGTTGCCGAATGCGGCGGAATTGCCCGAAATGTAATCGCCCGCCTGCTTGACGTTTGTCATTTTCGCGCAAAACTTCGGGGGCGTTTTGGAGGCACACGCCGACCGCTGCGCCGACCATTGGCTATCGCGGCCGAGCGCGCTCGAGCCCATATTGAACGATGTGCCTTTGCCGTACCACGATTCGTTGCCCAGTTGCTGCGTGGTGTACGAAGACGCCGAACCGCCTAATGAGTGCCCCGAGGTGTCGACGTCAAACCCGAATTTTTCGTGTGCTTTGCGCGTGATATCAACCGAATCGTGGAAGCGTTTGCCGTACGATTCCATGCCTGTGGCGATTTGCAAATCGCTCACACCCCAGTCGTAAAGGGTTTTGCTGCCGCGGTTCGAAACATGCGATTTCCGATTTTTTTGGTCGTGATACACGGCGGTGTTTTCGTTGGATAAATCCGCGTCATACTGATAATCGCCGACATCCTGACGGTCGGACTCTTTGCGGTACGACTGCTTGCTAAATTGGTACGGCATGGCGTCCGCGTCATCTAACGCCTCGTTTCCGTAGTTGACATTCATTTATCACTAATGAAATAATATTCTGCCGCAGTATACACACACACACGAAATCAAACTATGACATTCTGGCACGATTTTAAAGGCGGATTCCAAAAGGGGTGGAACGGTGCTAAAAAGGTGGTCGACTACGTCCCGGGCGTCAACGTTATCTCTAAGCAGCTTCCGCGCCTTCACAAAGGCGGCCGTGTTCCATCCACACAGGCGTACATGCTCCGCGGTGGTGAAATCGTGTTGAACAAAACACAACAGGCCGCCTTGAAAAAGGCGAAGACAGCCAAAACCAAGAATATGATTATCGCCAACGTTGGGAAACGAACGCCCAAACCGACGGCGGCGATGAAACGCCACCAAAAAAAATAAATCGTACACTACCAAACAACGAACACACGCAAAAACAAGATGCCTCCCAAATGCTCGAATCAGAACGGAAAAATTATATGCGGAATATTGCACGCGGGTGGCCGAGTGCCGGCGAAGGGTGGCGCGTACCGGCTCGCGAAGGGCGAACAGGTGTACAAAGACATGGCGCATCTGAAAAAATCGGCGGGCGGTACGTCCAAACCAGCGCATAAAAAATGCTCGTGTAAAAAGCATTAATCGCGACATGGACACACCCACACATCAAACGCCAACACCCCCAAGTACACCGCGAACACGCAAAAAAGCAAAAAAGTCGAAGCCACCAAAACCATGTTTCGAGATTATAAAACAATCGGTTACGATATCGTTTAATTAGACCGACAGGATATTTTTATACAATTCGCTGTAATATTGCACGGATGTCTTATCGCTGTGCCCGATGTGCGCCATGATTACGTCCAGCTCCGTTTTCGGGAGTTTCAGCACGTGCCGAATGTGCAGCTCGTAGAGGTGACGCAAATCGCACGGATTGACTTTCACCGGAAGACCATAGGCATTTTCCTCGGCGAAATATGAGTTGTGTAACACTCTTCGCAGCTCGTTCGTCGTCGCTTCACGGTAACTTGGGTAGAGTGGCAACACGAATTCGAGATTTTGTTCGGATAACACGGCTGTGTGGTAAACTCGTATGGCCTCTGCAACACTTGGGTGCACTTTGAAAAACACGTGTGTACCTGGCTTTCGAGTTTTCCCCGCGAACATATGCAGCACGTGCGTGTCTGGGCAGTAATAGGCCGGGTCGCCCTCGGTGAAATTCTGCTTACCGTAACGCGCCGAACACAAATCCTCGCCGCGCTGACCGTGGTAGCTGCAGAAGGCGAGGCACATGAGTGCGCGCAACCTCGCCGAGCTAATGGCGCCCGTTTTGAATTTCTCTAATTCGGATTCCACCAGGTTTTGCAATTTCTCACTTGTGAGAAGCGAGCCGTCGGCACACATGAATTTCTTGTGGATGTCGGCGAGGCTCATGTTTGCGCACTTCTTTTTGGCATCTACTTCCGCGCGACGAATCGTGAGCACTGTTTCGAATGCGCCGCTCTTCGCGAAACCGAGTTCGCGCATCACCGTGTTGATTTGGTTCATTTTTTTCACCCGCACGGTTTCTTTGGTGTTGTCGACGTACTGCATGAAATGCGCCCATATGTCGTCGACGCTCGTGGGGTTCGCCGCAATCGATTGCGTCGCGCGTTTGAACTCGGCAACAATCGCTCTTTTTTCTTTGTCGTTCTTCACCGTGGTGCACGCGGCAATCGCCGCACCACATCGTTCGTTCCAGATGGTGCACGAGCCAGGCAATTCGGTCTCGGGCTTGTTCTCGGCAACGGGTGCGACCACGGCAACAGGCGCGACCACGGCAACAGGCGCGACCACGGCAACAAGCGCGACCACGGCAACAGGCGCGACCACCTCGGCAGGTGTTTCATCCTCGGGTGTTTCCTGTTCCATAAGCTCGCGACGAAGGGACGAGCAATTATCTTCGAGGTCGGCGATTCGCAGAAAGAGCGCGGCGATGAGCTCACTTTGCTTTGTGTACTCGACCGTCATCAGCGTAAGAGCGTTGGGGGTGTTTTGTTCGGTTTGCATTCTTGATAGAATTAATGAGTACGGAATTTCTTTATGTACTCTGTTTAATGTTTTTTTAATAGCAATATTCGCACGATGACTTTTTTTAGAAAGAAAATCAGGCGCGTCCGCGACAGATACATTAAGATGCGGGTATGATTCCAATTATGAGCACCATCCACTACCCTGCTAACTGCAAGAAGACCCTCTGCACTTTCCTTGACGGCACCGAAGTGTGCTTGGAGTCAGATAGGTTAGATTGGGTTCGGGTGCGCATCGCCGAACAAATCGGTTACGATGTCAAGGCTTTGATTATACTTGACCCGGACACAGGGGAGGCGATTGACTGGAATGCAGATACACCCGAGGCCGTGACGGTTTTGATACAGCCGAGACCACTTCCCCCACTCAACCACGTTTACTTTTGTTCGGAGGTGGGAGGGGATAATGTTGCGGTGAAGTTCAGTCTAAAGATGGCGCAGGACGGTACCGGGGACATTTCTGTGAACTGGTGTAAAAGCGTCTCGTCCATTACGGGACATACGAAATACACGCTAAATATACTGCGGCTCGAAGAGACACGTCGCGCGGAGTATAGAGTAACACTCGGCTGGAGGAAAGGCAGTCTTTCGTTTGTGTTTGTCCCCACCCTTCAATGGTGGTTCATGCCTTCCGCTCAGGATGTCAGGCAGCTCCATATACTGGATTGTGGACTCGACCCACAATTTCACCCGCCCATGCCACAGTATATTACACTCGATGACACACGCTTCATAGAATAAGCGTGTCACAAACGTGCGCGTTAGGATATAATTTCACGCAATGATTTTCATAAGCGCCCCTTTTTTCATGTTTTCTTCCGCACGGTACGCGTACTTCTCCGCGTGTTTGTCGTCCCATTTCACCGTGTAAAATGCGGTTCGTTTTCCATTCTTTTTTCGGAATATTTTGCCGGCGACTTTGCCGGTTATTGTGAATTCTTTCCCCTTGTAATCGAAGAACGATTTTACTTTAGCACCTACAAGCGGGTCGGCACTCTCTTCAGCTTTGACGACGGCGGGCGTTGGCGCCTTTGCCTTGGCGGGCGTAGGTGTCGGCGTGGCTGTCTTTTTTGCCAGGGGTTCGGGTTGGGCATCCGCTTCCGCTTCCAGCGCGGCGGCGGCTGCGGCCGCCTCCGCTGCTTTGCGAGTGCTACGGGTGCCGACGGTGTCCGTATCGGCAACAATATCCGATTTCGGCGCCTTCATCACATCGTCGTCAATTAGCTGGAGATTTTTAAGAACGTATCGAATCGGTGTCCCGTTGGGGTCATTGCGGATGTCCCCGGTCTCATCTGACTTCACAAAGAACCGCAGTGGCAGAGACGATAGCACATTTTTGGGTCGCTGTATCTTGTAGATGACATACACGCTTCGACTCCACGACTGAGTCGCGCCCTTCGAAAGCGCGGCCTTGCGCTTGTCGAGGCGGGCAATACGCACCTTCTGGCCTATTTTCACCTCACTCTCCTTCCCAAAAAGACGGTTGCCTTTTTTTAGTTCGATATTCTTCGCATCGTAGAGGCGGGATAATGTGAGCCGGTCACCCTCCCACAGCTCCTTTGGGTGTAGTATTTGTAGTCGCCCTCGTCTTCCCCCTCCGGTTGTACGCTCAAATTTTGCTTTTTTCTCTCATTGTAACGACCTGTTTGCTT
>OFLF01000015.1_pt1 | contig 12925 bp, 1 predicted proteins | sample 1540761 | NCBI WGS metagenome assembly OFLF01 (sample SAMEA104347430, study PRJEB22522) | marine metagenome | isolation source: melt pond | reverse complement strand
GCCTTTGTCAATGCATCAGCAAGACAATCTTCTGTTCTTACATGAGCAAGATCATCAATACTGCCACTGCTTGATTCCTTTCTAAGCATCTGGATCATGTGTATTGTTTCCTTTTGCTCAGGGAGATGTGTTGTGCCTGCTGTTGTGCAAAGGTTGTTAGCATCAGTACGCATATGAAGCTCTGATTGTTGAGTGCTGATGTCACACCAAAGTCCTCTGATGAATTGGCCGGTGCCAAAACATTTCATGAAAGCATAAAGCTCAGAAACTGTTGTTGACAAGGTGGTTCTGTTTATCTTGTGTGATTCATAATCAATCAACGATCCCTTACCATCTACACTGTTTGTTTTACGTGCTTCGGCTAGAAACAGTACTTGTCCACGTTGTGAACTCTTGTCTGCGTTGTTCCTGTATGAAGCATCGGGATAACCAATAATTCTCAAGTTACCCTTGAGTGGCCAGAAATGAAGTGCAACTGGCATTGCCTTAACCGTTCTTACGGTTTTGTTGATTGCCTTAACATCTGCTATTGTTGGTGTAGCTGCTGCTGAGGCGCATCTGCTGAAAGAGTAAGCAATATGAAATTGTGTTCTAGATTGTAACCAGTTTAACTGTCCTAGAACTGACCTGTATTCTGTGTGCATGGATGGCGTGAGTGAGACATCGTCCTTTAAGGACTTGTCAAAAGTTATTTCTGTTAGTCCATCAATGCACAGCTTCTGATCAACCTTGATGTGATCAGAGACATGTTTGCCTTCTGACTTGGTTCCGTTCTTCTTGGTAGAGCTAATCCACTTTATGCGCTGTCCTACAAAAGCAATGTCGTTAATGTCTTCACTTCCTACTTGGAAATCCTTGCGAAGGCCAGCACAGACAATTCTGTGGAAATTAGCATCTCCTGACATGAACAAGTCATCAACATGCAAACACACTACTCCTGAGGCAGTTTTTCCTCTGGAAGGGCTACCTGCGACAGGGTCAAGTAGATAGTCCATTGCATGTTCAAAGCTACTACTATATCGCTCTTGCGAGTTGATAGTACTTTTGTTTGACTCTTTAGTTCTGTCATTGTTCGTACTATCCTCTCGTTCGTGCGATTTGGACTCACTGTACAGAACATATGTACAGCGATCAGCTCTGGTTGGTACTAAACCATAGAGCCTTAGTTTTGCATCAACAATGTTCCACCATCGTCTTGGTGCATCGTTCAAGCCGTATGCTGGTTTCTTCATTCTAGCACCCATGTAGCTAGGAAGTCCTGACTCTGGTGGTAACTGACAGATTATGTCTCTAGTGTTATCGTATGCCTCTCCTTGTAGGAATGCTGTCTTAAGATCCATGTGGTACAGATCCCAGTGATTGTTTGCTGCTTGTTGGCATGCTAACCTAAAGCCTGGTCTTGTGGCTGCAGGAGAGTCTGTCTGTTGGTCATCCTTTTGTCTGTCTTGGAAACCTCTAAGTACCCATCGGGCCTTGCATTTCATGAAGTTTCCGTCTTTGTCTCTTTTTACTGTTAACACCCATCTTCCTGTTACCCAGTTTCTGGTCTTGATCTTCCTCATGTCAACAATGTCAAAGACATCGTTATCGACCCAGCTCTGGTATTCTGACTTTTTGGCCTCAAGAAATTGTTTGATGTACATCTTTTTGTCTGTCATGGAAGCTTCCTTTCTTGACCGGTCAGGTCTCTTTGCTGCCTTAAAGCAAGAAAGGAGATATGCCTTGTCCTCATCTGTGATGTGGGACATGTCTTCAATGATGTCTGCTCTTGAGGTTTTGAATGAACCGATCGTTCGGTTTGTCATTCCTAGTGTTATCAGTGCTTTCTGTGATGTGACGACTTGAGAAATGTCTATTGGTTCTTCATAAAGATCTCTTGGTATAGTGAATGATCCTGTGTTTGCACACGATTTTGCATCACTGGTAAGCATGGACCAGTGTTGATCATCCTCTATGATGTAGAGATCTTCATAAGGAATTGTCCCATCTGAGTCATATTCCTCTTCGTCGGTCTGAGGATTGTTGTCTTCTAAGTTGTGACTCTCTATTGGAAGTGTCGGTGTTGGTACAGCCGTAGAAGATTCACCCGCCAGTCCAGGAGACACTGAAGCATCGTTAGATTGCTGAGTGTGGCTGTTGGACTGTTGACTAGGCTGTAATAAGCCCGGAGGCAGGAGCCTCTCAAGTATTGCAACAATCTCATCTGTCTGAGATTTGCTAGTCCTTTCTCCAGATGTCCGTTCTTGCGGATCTCTGGATCTGCTTCTTTCTCTCCCAGGTCTGACTACCCTGTCTCTTGGTCTCGTTTTTGTCTTTTTGTTGTTTTCGTTGTCTTCAGGGTATCTTTGTCGTTTTAACGGTAAATCCGGATCATCTAGATGAATTGGGGTCGGAGGGCTAGGTTCTTCATCTGGTGGTCCCTCTGTGTTGTTTTTCATATCGACATCCTCTGGTGTCTTTGTCACTGTTTCTTCCGAGCTATTTTTGTAGAAAATCACTATTGACCACTCCGTTGGGTCAAATTCTTGATACCAGTGATCTTGTACGTGTACGTGTGAAACGTACAGCTCTTTGTTGTTGTTTTCCGCTCTTACGGAAAATTTCTTCCACATGATGACATAGGCATCACTTTCACCAATCAATCTGATATTGTCATGAGAACCCAAGGTACCACGCATGACAATGCATTTGCTGAAATGATGATTGGGAAGGTAGATTTTTCTGAGTTTTTGTGTCAGTGGAATCAGTCTGTTGATGGCATTGCTTGCCTGTTCCACTTTGTGCAGAATGATTTCTGCATTCTTTGGAAGTGCATTGACTGTGGTCATCAGGTGTCTGATATCCGGGTCACTGACATGAAGTTTGGACGTCTGAGGCAATTCTGACAGAGTGTTTACACTGTGACCTGTTCCTTGCCATTCACCGTTCGTACGGTTTTGAAGGAAGTTGTTCAGGTATGATTCTTCTGTTGGTGTCACACCCGCCAGGTTCAGAATATCGTCGACAAGTAGCGACTGCCTTGTCGGTCCCTTGATGTTCAGTGTTCTCTGCAAACAAAACGCTAGGTTGTTGCAGAAAGCCCAGGGATAAACCTGTGAAAGTTCAGATCTTTTTCCTTGACCTTTTGCCCATCCTTCTACTTTTTGGTGTTCGTGTGCACCGCTCTTACGGTTACACGGGCATCGTTTCCACATGGGCAGCAAACTTCCATCTGGAAAGTTGTGCATCAGACACGTTGGCTTGTAATAGAATTTCCCGTTTTCAGGGTCTTTCATTCCATAAGCACATTGGTCAAAAACTCCCCAGGTTGCACCTTGAACTGTAAGCTCAATCATTTGCTTCAGTTTCCACATAGCACTTGTTTCTGGATTCTCAATCACGAATTTTCTGCCATGTTTCATCTGATGGTATGCCACCTTGATACAGAAGAGAACCATTGGCATGTGAGTTTTTCTATCTTCTTCTCTTTGCCACTCTGTTTTCATGTTGCTCAGGCTTGACCATGGAGAACATTTTGGCGCCATGAAAATGACCTCTGGTTGTTGTTCTTCAATGATTTTCATCACTTCTTCTTGACCCTTACGGGTTTGAAGGTCAAAACCTGTTCGAAGGTCAATAGGAGGTCCTACTCTCAAACCTTTTGCCGCGCATGCGGCACTGGCTCGTGCAGAGCCTGCAAATAGTTCCAGAAAATCGAGTTTTCCCTTCGTGATGCTGTTCCAGAAAACTGATTGAAGGTCTTCTTCTTCATCTTCTTCTGCCATCACCACTCTTGCGGTATGTGATGCTGATGAGTTTTGTCCATCCGGCTGCTCTTCTGGTTCAGGCGGTGTTGTGTCTTGAAGTGGAATCGGTGGGTCATGCCATGGATCATGGTCCTTTTTGAGCTTTGATCCATTAACTCTGATAACTCCTTGATCAGTCTCTATCTTGTAGTAAGACCCATCGGTACCTACTACTTTGGCTCTCCTCCATGCTGCAACTTGTTTTCCTGTTTTAATTTTACTCTTGTCAAGTTGCCAGTACCACACCTTCTGTCCTACCTCAAGATTACCTGGTGAATGTCTGAGACTACTAGCTATGTCTCTGCGGATGTCCTCTGACTGTCTTGCTTCTAAATGAGCCTTTATTGCTAACAATTTTATGCGTTGAGCTACTCTGTCTTCAGCAAGAATGTCACTACTTAACTGCTCAGGATTCATGTTCTCAACATCACAAATATCAGGAGGTCTCCTACCAAAAGCTAGTTCAAGTGGAGTAACACCACCATATGTCAGACTAATGTTTCTAGCATAAGCAGCTTGTCTAACAAGTTGTTTGGCAGTGATCGTTTCAGCTAAGATTGGGTCAGCAAGGGCAGCGCTGATCAGGATGGTTAGCTGCTTCTTGAACAGCCTCACAGCTGATTCTGCTCTGTTTGGCCATGGTGTGTGTGGTCCACATGGATACCATTTCGTTCCGTTCGTACGGTAAAACGAAAGCCAGTCCTTGCTCATGAATTTGCTGTCTCCACAGATTGCTTTGGGGATGACCTGTAGATTGTCCATGTACTCTCGTACTTGTTCTCTCGCTTCTACATCTTCTAGCGTTTTACATGCGTATGCTTGTAGCAGGTTCGTGGCGGCATCTAGAATAAGCAGAAAGGCATAGATTGCTCCTTTCACCGTGATTTCTCCATGATCTATGAACACTAGGTCACCAAAGTTGGTTGCTCTCATGCCGCTTACACGGCTTCGAGCTGGTTGTGGCATTGCCTTCTGACAGTGCTCACACGACTTGATGATTTCATCGTACTTGTCGTAGATTTCCTTTGGGATCTGGAGATTGCTTGTTCTTTGCCTGAACTGCTTTGACGTCATGTGATAGTGCTTGAGATGTAGTTTCAGTAATTCAGCCTTGTTGCTTAACTTGCTGTGAATTCGCTGAAGTGCAGGTTTGATTAAACTCGGGTCTTCCACTCTTGCGGATGATTCTTCTTGCGGTTCTGGGGAATCAACCACAGAGTCCGATTGCTTCATTCGCTCGTGAGTTCCTGCTGTCTTTCCTGTGATTCGAACTTTTGTTCTAACACTCTCTCCCTCGGGATTGAGGTTTCTTCCTGTTGTAAACGGTCGTGAGTCAGGGTCAGACTTCGGTCTGGATCCTGATCCTTCTGCTCGTTTTGTTCGTGGCTCTTTTTCCTCTGGTTCCTTTCTTTTGCAACCTTCTTGATACGTGTGTTTTCGGTGAGATCCATTGCATGCTGGACATCCACCAACCCGTTCGTGCGGTAGTTGGTTTTCTTCTTCCTCCTCGTTTTCGAGGTCATCGACCTCATCGTCCGGAGGTGTTGCTAGTTCAGCTTTCTGTTTCTTGCAACCTTCAGCCTCTGTGTGGTCAGCTTCTCGGTCTCCACAACAGGCTGGGCATGTCCATTTTGCTAAGACTTCCTCGGAAATCATTGCCGTTCTTACGGCCATGAATGAGTTGTCAAAGGTGTTGTCTCCTTCGCCATACGCCTTGTATGGTCGAGGGTTTATCCTCAACTCACACAGGTCTAGTAATGCATGCTTGGATGTGCTCATCGGAACTAATGTGTTGTTCAGTCCGAAAGCTTCACACGTGATGTAGATGGCATCTGGAGTCATGTCCAATTTCATGCTCAGGTTCTGCATCTGGCCCATTGACAGTAGTATTGGTACATGCCCTTGTTCAAGAATGTCCACCTGTGTAGTGCACACAGGTGTTGTTGGAAAGTGAATCTTTAGGGACATGCGAACTGTCGCTGTCTGGCTGTTTGCAAAAGAGAACTTTGCATAACTTGGAATTTCTTCGAACCAAATGCCATACTGAGGTGCAATTTTCTTGAACCGTTCAATGTAGAATCGGGAGGCGATTGGTCTGGTGCATCCCAGATCCATAATAACGTACCTGGCGTTTTCCGGCCTCATCAAATCTATAAGACTTGATTCGCTGATCCTACTTTGAGCCAATCGTTCGGCTGGGGCAAGATACGCTTCCCAGTGTTCCACTAGCCATGCTGTGGACCAGTCTGGCGTGCCTTGTTCCCATCCGTAATACGAGTCCCAACTATTGTCTTCTTGCCATGCCTGGCCTTGGCCTTGAATTGAATTCTGGCTGGGCTGTAGTGGCGCTTCTTTGTTTTCTTCTGCTACGTTCGCTATTTCTTGGCCTTCTTTTCCTTTGTTTCCTTTGAACTTTCCTTTTCCTTTGGCCTTTCCTTTGTTCGGGTAGTAGCTGTAATCAGCTGACTCCTTTCCTTTGTAGCTTTTTCCTTTTCCTGCGCCCCATTTTCCTTTTCCTTTGAAGCCCCCAAAATTGGCATAGTCATAGTCTTCGTTCCATTCGTCTGCTCCATAGTGTGCGTGGCCTCGCTTTCCTTTTCCTTTTCCTTTTCCTTTGGGCCTCCATGGTTTGAATTGAAATCTACCACCCTTTCCTTTGCCTCCTCCTTTTCTGCTTGGATTGCCTTCTCTCCTAAAACGGCGGCCCTTGAATTTAGAGCTGAACCATGCTTCGTTCTGTTCGTCATATGTCCAGAAGACATTTTCTCTTTCTTCGACGAATCCTTCTTCTTCGTTCTCATCATCTTGCACCCAGTATCCACTGGTGCCAAAACACTCTCCTTGCTCATACACGAAGAAGCTTCTGTACTCTTTGCTATTACCGGTCGTGCGGTAGCTCGGGTCTGCCAAACTACTTTTCGGTGCACAGAAGAGTTTTATGAAAGCTTCTCGGATCGGCTCGAATGTGAATTGTGATATTGTGACTCCTTGCAATTCCAGTGTTGATACCAACCTTTCTCTTTGTCCTTCGGTCAGCTCTGCATGGACGATGAACACTAGCGTGTACAGATTGTCGTTCATCGGAAATCTATGTCCGTGTGCTTGTCTCTTGAATGTGGCCCAGATCACGAGTGCTTCTGGATTGGCTGGCTCCAGTGGAGCAATGCCAGCGTTCACTCGTTCTGTGTTTATTGCGATCATGTCGTTCATGTAATCTGGGTGCCACTGAGTAAGACCTGGTAACAAATCCATCCATGCGTCCATGAGCTTCTTCTTGGCTACAGTGTATTTTCCTATCCAGTATATCATATCCTGGCTGCCCCTTCTGAGACTAAACATGTGCAGGAATCTCCATAGGAACACATGTTCTTTGCCTTTCACAAAGTATTGTCTTAAAGTGTCCTTGAAGTAAGTGACTGCATCGTCTGCTTTCAGTCTGTCGGGGTCTAACATTGGTTTGTACACAGCGGCCTGACCGCTCAGACGGTTTCTCAGGTTTGGTCCTATCTTTCCTTGAGGCAGGGTAGTCATGTCGACCCATTCATCGATCAGTTCCTCGTAAGTGAACCACGATGTTAATCCGTTGTACGGTGGTGCGATCTTTGTCGTCATCAGTGCATTTCTTTCGTACATATCGGTATTGATATAGGCTTCCTCTTGGCATTCCGCTCTTGCAGAGTAAGCCTCATCTTCTTCATCATAATGATAAGCCATGGTGCGGATTCTTGGTCAACCTTAAAGGTATTTAACCGTAGCTCCGCTACCACTTGAGCGTGCTAAAGGGGGAGTGCAGAGGCAACCTCACTTGCCTTGTACACTCAACCCTTCCTCAAACTGTTAGGCTGCTTTGACTGGAGGTCTAGGCAGTCTGTTGTTATTGTTGTTGTAGGCGGCTGCAACAGTGTGCAGTGATGCGCAGTGGTTGTTGTTGCCTGTGGATCTCTTGATACCTTAGGTACCAAGTCACGCTGCAGCTGGTGATGCAATAGCAAGAGGCAGCTGCTGTAATGACTCTTTTCTCTATCGTTGCGAGGCGCGCAACTCCATGAGAGTATGTTCCCAGAAAGGGATACCCAGAACCGCTGAAGCCAAAAGGTATCAGCGATAATATGTATTATATACAAGACCTACAAGACGCAGTACACACATGCTGTGCTGTGGTGCTACTGCTGCTGTGCAAGTGACATCATGGCATGAACAGCTACATGACCCCAGGGGGGGCATCTGTATGAACAAACAGACGCTATTTTCTTTAGCTGTTTAGCCTGGAAAAGTTAGGCCTTAAAAAGGGCCTCGTCACTTGGTCTCAGTAGACACCCTTCTTGTGTGAAGTTCTTGTAGAGGTCGAAGTGGACATAGTCCCTGCATTAATGATCCCGCTCTTGCGGTTAAGATCTGGTTTCACGTAGGTTTATTTTTGATGACACTAGTCATGCATAGTTGAGCTTCTGCCATGCTCATACCAGTGAGGCTCTGAGTAGTCTGGCAGATGGTCATTGAACAATTCATAAACCTCTTCTCTGCAATTGAGACACAGGATTCTACTCCCGTACACGTTCATGCAGTTAGGACACACCGTGGTAGTGCACCTTTTCAGAAAACAAGCGTAATGAATAGGATTTCTTATTCCACAACTTCCGCAAATCCTTGCAGGTTTGTGTACGTTGTTCATATTGTTGTGAAAGTGCTCTTCTGTCTGTGTGTTCTTTTCTGCTTCACGGACATAGTAGAGATCCCTGTTGGTCTGTGTCCACGAATGTGAACGCAGAGGTTGCTTGGACTGTGTCCAGGTCATGACCGATCTTACGGTTTTCATGACAAGTGGCTCAAGAGAGTCAATGATCATCCAAGCGAGTATCGAGGCAATTAGGATTGACACTGCAATGAGGATGTACATCCATGGATACGTTTCCTCTTCATGTATTCCTGATTCTCCTCTGGCTTGGCCCCATTGATTTGCGGCTACCGCTGCCCACGTGCTCTTCTGCCATAAACTGTTGGAAGAAGTGCCACTCGTGCGGCTTCTCTTGGGCTCTGGCTCTGACCAGGCAGATTCTGACCAGGTAGGTTCTGTCCAAGTTGGCTCTGTCCAAGTTGACTCTGTCCAGGCTGGTTCTGTCCAGGCTGGCTCTGTCCAGGTCGGCTCTGTCCAGGTCGGCTCTGTCCAGGTCGTGGATTTGTCCTTCCATTCAGTGGTAGGGTTCTTTTCCTTCCACTGTTTCTCAGGCTTCTTGTCTGACCAGAAGGTACTCCACGTTCCTTGATCATTGTCCATATCCTCGTCGTCTTTCCAGGTGGGTTTCTCTTCCCACTTGCTGTCGTCGTCCTCTGTTTTCTTTTCTCTCCAAACTGAAGAGTGCGAAGTTGACCACTTGTTGTCCTTCCAGGAAAAAGATGACCGCTCTTGCGGTTTCGGGTCTCGCCATGCGTTCTCACTCTTGACGCTCTTTTTCTTGCGAGTCGCATCGTATTTTTCCTTGCGCTCTCTTGTTCTCTCGGGATTTCTATCCCTTTGGTTCTTCTCGGAAAACTGTTTGAGACGGACGATGATTGGATTGTGACTATCACCATCATCCTTTCGAAGCCAAAGGTCCTCGTTGGTGATGTGCTTCACTCTCTCGCAATCGGTGACGTGCCACTCGTGCGGTGTCACTCTTGGATTCGCCTTTTGAGAGAATGTGTCTTCCCATTCTTGGCTGGCCATTTTGTATTCTTCGTCGCTGCTGAAATTGTGCCGAGCCGGTTTCTTGTTCTCTAGCATCGCCAATCTTTCGGCTTTTGATGCAACTGTTTTACCCCAGCCGAAGACATGAATCCAGCAGCAGTCGTCGCAAGTGAATGCTAGACTGTTATCCAACTTGCCGCTTGAGATTTCATCAAGTGTCATTCTAAGTGCAACAGGTTTGCCTGTGTTCCACTGTTCTTGCACGTGGCGGATGATGCGGCAAACGGAACTATTCATAGGGTCACTGAACTTCTGATTGTTGAAGTACCTGTAAGCTGCCCTGTTTCCGTCGCCTCCGAGCACGTCGACCCTGTGCTTGACACAGCTGTGGATAAACTGTTCAAAGTGCTTTCGCACGATATCCATCTGCCCGCATTTCTTGGAATTGATGTGGTACACACCGAACTGGTATGTACTGCGGCTGCACATGGTTCGATTCCTCCGCTCTTGCGGATTGGGATTCTCAGCATCATCGTCGGCTGAGATTAGACCTTCCGGAGTGTTGTCCTTTCCGAAGAAAACCTGGAAAATCGCTCCATGAAAGATCCATTCACCTCTTGGGGTTCCATCGTCATACTGTTCTTGAAGAAGTACCACTCGTGCGGTATTGTCTCCTCTGACATAGCAAGATAGGTCGTCGCACAGTTCGTCTTTGTGGTCACGACAGCAACTGTGTGCACCTGTCATTCCGAGTGTGTTCTTCACATATATGGCGATGTCCTCTTGTTGAAGTCCAGATGATTCTGCTGTCAGGATGACATGGTTGGAACTGTCTCCCCACAATGTCAGTCTCAGATTGTCCTTTGGTTCTTTGAGACTTCCTCCTGTGACAGCGGGAAGTCGTGTTACTCTGGAAATATTCCCAAGGTTGAAGAAAGCTATGTTCAGCTGCTTTTTGCTGTTCTGGAACATTTCATTTTGTTCTGCCAGCTTTCTGTTCTTCTCATTGTAAGTTGGAAGGCTTTTCTTTGAGTAGTTTAGCCATGCATAGACTTGATCCCACTCTTTCAGCGACTCCATATTGATTTCATGAAGAATCGTGTTTCGCTGAATTGGATACTGTCCTTGTGGTCCAGTCTGTCTCTCGTCAGGAGGCAGTTGTACACCCACTCTTGCGGGATCTGTACTTGCAGATGCCGTTGACAGAACGGAGCCTGCATGTTGGATAGCCTTTTGGGGCTTCCTTGGATAAAGGTCATTCATGTCCTTTTCGGGTTGATTCCAAGGTCCATGCACGTGGTGATCATAGAGATTCATTGGCGTCTCCGTTTTGTCTTCCAGCTGTTCAGTGAACCACTGTTCGAAGTCCCTCATGAAATCCGGACTCTTGTCCTCAGGATCTGTGGGCTCTGGAACAAAGTATTCGTTCACGTGCCAACCGTGCTTACGGTCTCTGGCTGACAGTCTCGACAAGGTTCCATTGTCCGCGAGGAACCATCCTTCCTGTCTTTTCTCTTCACTGATGAGGAATGCTCCTGTGGACTTGTTCTTTTTGTATTCCTCAAGCATCTTCGCCTTTTCTACCTTATCTACCAGAGTATCAACGCTGAATCCGTCCAGAAGGACGATGGATTCCGCTGATGATGATGACGACTCGGCGTCACCCCAGTCAGGTTCTTCACCTTGTTCTTCTCTGTTGTCTGTGTTCTCTGTGAGAACGAGAGTATACTCTTGTTTCGGACTTGTCTCTGGTTCTTCAGGCGTTTTGGTTTCATCGGTCTCCTTCTTGAGCTCCTCGATGAGATCTTTGTCTACTTCTTTTTCTTCGACAAGTTCTTCCTCACTTTTCTTAGACTTCCGCTCTTGCGGATTGTCGTCTTCACACTCTGACTGACTTCTTGTCGAGTGAAAACTGCCTTCTTCCTCATCTTGCTCATCGAGCTCAGGGAGTGGAGAAAACTTGGGCTTCCAAGTTTTTCCAGTAGAAGAAGAGGAAGCTTGCCGATCGTACGGCTGGCTTCTCTTTCCACTCCTGTATGAGTCCTTGGTTCCCTTGATGAACCAAACGAGGTAGTCCTCCGGCCTTTCTCCGGTTTTCCTGTCTCTATTTTTGTTGACGTCCACCACATGTGAGAAGTAATTATATGGTATGGTGGTCGGGATGCAGATTACATCGTTTGCGGCTTTGTAAGCCTCGTTGCCGTCACGTATGAAGATTCCTAGTGACAGGAACCACCAATCGTTGGCGTCTGCTCTCACACCTGGGAGCGTCGCTCCTTGGCCTGCCTTGAACTCAGAGGCGAAGTGCACGTGGGACCTGTTGTCCTTGCCCTTCAGTCCTCCTGGAATCATTCCGTTCTTACGGATAGATTCAAAGTTTCCAGACGCTGTGGCATGTACGCAGAACACTGGGCAAGTGTGCTCTGTGAGTTTCTCCATTGCCTTGAAGTTGTCGATCATTCTTCCCACGTTTCCGGAGTGTCCTTGGACTGCTCTCAGGAAGACCGTGTACTGACCTGCATTTTCTTCATATGTTGCAAAGGTCAGTTGGAAGCGCTGTTTGTCACTGCTCTGGACAAGGTACAGGAGGTTGTCATCACTCATAAGAAACTGTCTCTGCCATGACTGCAGAGAGTTGAGCAACGGAGATAGTTCTAGACTACCGTCCTTGTAGACTGTGAGACCTCCCGTGTTGTGTCGAAGTACAGCGGATAGCTTCTTTGAGATCGTCTTCTGTTGTTCCTTGTTTCTTCCCTCTTCTGTGGGAAGTAGTTCAACCTTTTCTCCGTCATTGATTCTTTTGAGAGTTTCTCCCAGTTTGTTGTTGAACCTCGTCAGCTCATTGTTTTGCTGACGTCCACTCATGGTAGTGGGCTTCTCCGTCATGTGAATGTCGTAGAATGTGTTTCCACCGCTCGTGCGGTCATAGAATTCTCTATCTTTTCTTTCCCACCTTCTACCACTCGTGCGGTCTTGGTTGTCTCGCTTTTTCCAAGTCACCCTTGACTGGTCAGCATCTTCCATTCCTTCTGCCGCGACATCTCTGTACGTCCTTCCCTTTTCATGAAAAGGAGGTTCCTTTGGCATAGTTGTTTCTCTTGAAATGATTATTTAAGGCGCAGACACTATTTTCTTGAGCCTTAAATAGAAGTCCATGCTGACATAATCTCTTCATGCACATGCGTGTCAAGAATAGTAACTACTGTCTGTGGCTTGTTAAGAAAATGAGCACACCAAGTACCTAGATATGCCTTGTGTCTCAGGAGTGACCTGAAAGGTGGATGTGTGTCAACCTTCGGCAGAATTGAAGTTTCAACTGCCTTTACTAAAGCGTCCGCTCTTGCGGATGCCTTTGTCAATGCATCAGCAAGACAATCTTCTGTTCTTACATGAGCAAGATCATCAATACTGCCACTGCTTGATTCCTTTCTAAGCATCTGGATCATGTGTATTGTTTCCTTTTGCTCAGGGAGAT
>OFLF01000014.1_pt1 | contig 13176 bp, 3 predicted proteins | sample 1540761 | NCBI WGS metagenome assembly OFLF01 (sample SAMEA104347430, study PRJEB22522) | marine metagenome | isolation source: melt pond | reverse complement strand
GAGCTTGCCATGAGTATCGTTTACGCATAAATTAGTAGTCCCTACGCGCATTGTGCATGCCACTGGGCATCTAGCTCCGCATCTGGCTCATTCCAGTTGCGTGCAATTTGGTTATCATAATCTATGTCTATAAAAATCGCAATTATTCCTTTTAAGGATGCTTATACCCTATTTTTTTACCGGTCATATTCTACCAAACTGTGTGTGGACGCCCAACGCTATGGTCAACGGGGCTACATGAGCGGCATGACAGGCCGTTGTATCGCATGTGCTGAACGCCTTACAAACGCAGTGACCTTCGATATGATTGTGGCATAGGCTCTGGTCCTGCTGCACGATTGGAATCTGTACCTACAGAAGAAGACGAACCAGATCTGGCTTTTGCTGTTCAACAATTGAAGATGCGTCGTACAAGTCACACACGACGATGCAACGTGAGAGGTTGTGACATAATAGGATGTCAGGTGGTACACAATGATGAGTATCAAGATGACCTTGAGACCTTCTCATTCAATAAGCATTCTTCTGAGTGTATGTCAAACCAGCCACTTGGAGATATGGGAAGTGCTACGTTTGGACAGGTTCCGGAAATTGCACCGTGCGTAGCTCAAGTTAGTTTACAGACGTGTGAAGGACAACATGAGGTGGTCAATAACGGAGAAGGTTGGATTCAAACTCACGACTTCCCTGCGCTTCCAGTTTTACTCAGTGATAACAAGTTTGCCCACAGCGAGGACGAATTGCCTGATGGACATATGAACATTTCTGTGTCATCAGTTGTCTGTGGTATGATTCCACCTACTCTTGATGAATTACTGGCCTATCGTGGTGATGGAACGTATGTTGATGTACACAGACAAGTTCATAAGTCTCGACACATTCAACAAGTCAACGCAGATATGCACCTTGCGCAATTGCAAGCAGTGCAAGACGGAAAGGATTTTGTAGTTCACGTTCCCAAGGGCATCAAGCAGGCATTCAATGAAGAAGAATATGGACCGTATTGGAGAACTGCCACACACGTAGAGATGGTTGGATTGTTCAACATGCGATGTTTCTCACTGAAAAAGCTGAACGACCCAAAAGTTGTTGCTGTAGGCACTATTCCGTCTCACTTTGTTTTCAGTGCGAAATGGACTTCCGATGTTCCTCCAGTCTTCAGTAAGTTCAAAGCTCGGCTTGTTGCAGGAGGTAACTTTGAGACTCCGACTGACAATCCGTACGAGAACTTCTCCCCCACTGCTGGTGCTATTAGCAATCGGTTCTTTGATGCCTACTGTACATATAGAGGGTATCACATACGAACTACAGACATGACACAGGCATTCTTGAATTCCGATGCTGTCAGAGACATCTATGTTCGTTTGCCGAAAGGAATGCCAAACTATCACACTCACTGTTTCAAACTTCTGAAGATGTTGTATGGTCTCCGTGCTTCTCCTAAAGCATGGATGGACACGCTCACAGCAGTACTAACGAAGAAACTTGGCTTTCAGGTGTGTCCAGAAGACCCATGTTTGTTGAAACGCATTGACGACGATGGAGATGAGATCGTTGTAGAAGTGTATGTCGATGATTGTAAATGGGGTTCGGCTTCCATTGACAAGCTTGACAAGGTTATTGCTGAACTCGCCACTCACTTTACCTTAACTGATGAGAAAGGTATTAACACCTACCTTGGACTTCGTTATCAACAAAGCACCGACGCTGACGGCATGCGTGTTCTCAAAGTAGATCAAACAGCGTACATTGATTCAATGGTTGAACGGTTTGGTCTTTGCGATTCTATCCAGTATCCTGCATGCAAGACACCCCTTCCATGTTTGAACAGTAGATCGTTGGAAGAAGCTTTGGGAAAAATACAGCCTGAAGATACTGAGTGGGCTAACACGCATGGTTATGCTGTTATTATCGGAAGTCTCATCCATGCAATGGTGCACACCAGACCGGATATTGCTTACGCTGTGTCCATTCTGTCGCGTGCCATGTCTAATCCTGACCCTTATCATTGGAAAGGTGCTCAAATGGTCTTACGGTATCTTCGAGACACGCGAGAACTTGGCATTGTACACCGCCAATCCGAGATGATCAGACAAGAGAAATCATTTCTAACTGCCGCTGTTGATTCTTCATTTGCTGATTGTGACACGACAGCGCGATCAACAAGCGGATATGTGATCTGGTTTGGAGGATCACCATTGGAATATGAATGCAAGCGTCAACCGCTTGTAACCATGTCTACATGTGAAAGCGAGTATGTAGCTGCAAGCAAATGTGTTAACGGCATCAAAGCACTTGACAAGTTGCTTACTTGGTTTGGATTGAAATCTGATAATCCTACTATAGTGCATGAAGACAACTCTGCTTGCATTGCAGTAGCTGCGAACCCAGTTCACAAGTCGCGTACCAGACATATTGCGATCCGTTATCACAACGTGCGTGATGCGTGTTTGGACAAAACTGTGTTCTTACAGCAAGTGTGGACAGGACACCAAGTTGCAGACATCTTTACCAAGGCCCTCAAACCAGCTGACTTTGTGCGCTTTCGTGGTCCTCTTATGGGAAGTGTTACTTTCGATGAAATGGTGGAGCAATATCCAAAACCTCTTACCGTGAGCTCATCTTGTTATCCTGATGTTTCTCCCATTATGTACAATGGAGGTTGTTATGCTGAGAAGAACGAGCGACGATGGCCAAGGAAAGTTATTCCATTGCAACCCCGACAGTTGATTGAATGGATGATGCGACCGGATGGTATTGCCGAATAACAGAGTGTGGTGTGTATTTAAAGTTCAACTATGACACGACAATGCAGTTCTTATTGTTAGTCTGAGTCCACGATAACCACACGACGAAACACCACCCATGTCAGGCCGAATCCAGCGTTCCCTGGCTCCAACACGACAGCAATCTGTTCGTGGTAATTTCCATCTCTGTTCCACATCACCACCATCCGAAGTCCCTCACATTCCGCGTGCCATTCGACGCGACCCTCCACTACCACTTGATTTTGTGCGTACAAATGTTGTGGCTGTCTATCGGCGCCTGCATTCCGCACTACAGCGATATAGGCTCCAGCATAAAGCTGTTCCACGCTGGTACGACTCCAATCTACCTCCAGTATCACATGTCCCCAGATTTGGTTTACGCCGTGCAGCACAGACAGTCGTGGATGCATTTCTCTTAGACAACGTGCCATAACGTTGTGTGTTGAAACCACAATAATGACATGCAGACGACGAAAAAGTGATTTCATGTGCAACGGAATTACCCAACGTAACTCTCGTTACAACGGAAGTATCCAACGTACTCCCAGTTGACCAAGACAGCCCAGGACCCAGGTGGCTACGACCCAGACAGCCCAGGACCCAGGTGGCTACGACCCAGACAGCCCAGGACCCAGGTGGCTACGACCCAGACAGCCCAGGACCCCGGTGGCTATGACCCAGACAGCCCAGAACCCAGACGGCTGCGCCCAAGACAGACTACTGACCCAAGTTACACGACCACCTCTATTCTTGCTTCCCGGCCGATGCAGCAAGAGGAGGAGCGTTGGCGGTAGTATAGTCAGTAGCAAATAGTGTGGGAGGAGAGCCCCCACACTAGCGTGTAAGATAGACAGACATGCATATAAAGTAGGGTAAGATAATCCCGCCCAGAGGAAAAACCCAGAGTTACCGGTAGACAACGCTCATCTAGGACGAACGTGAGGACGCCAGTCGTCCCGGCCATACAGAGAAACTCTCAGTGAAGCTAGGTAATAGAACTAGCTTATACTAGATGTTATGCGTACCATGTTCTGGAGTTGAGTAGCTTAGCTCAACTCCTTATCTCATTATCTTATCCATAATCGTATTTGTATAGACAACACAACACCTCTAAGACACTCTTCCCCTGTGCCATTGTACTCTATAAACAACGTCCCCAGATTACAACGAACGTGGTAGCAAAGGTCAATGGTTTCCACACCTCCGAAAGCTACAAACGATTACACGACTTCATCTGAGGAGAGAAAAGTCGATACAGATGATATCAGACAATTATCTGTTGCAATGAATACAATTTCATTGCAGACAAGCGATCAAGAAAATCCAGGCCTCGCCAACACCTCAAATCTCTGTCCTTATGGGACAGATGATAACACATCTTTAATTCCAAGCTTCTCTTATGGAGATAGCGGGTCTGATGTTGGTGAACAACTCTTAAGCGAAAACCCTTATGGGGTTGGAGCGTTGGAGGCAGTCCGTCGAGATGAAAGCAGTTTAATTGAGATCTCTCATGGGGATACTCTTTCGAACAACAATCCGAATCCAATTGAGATCTCCCATGGGGATACTCGTGTGATCGGAGACAATGCACTTGATTGTACCCAAACCCCGAGCTCAGGACAAGAAGAAGGTCCTTCGAATGTCATCATTGAATCTTCCAAACAACAACCAAGTTTAGACGATCAAAGTGATAATTCATGCCAACACAAAGGCAATACGAGCATTGATTTAGTCGTTGATAACACACCCAGCGACTCATCCAATACTTCACCAGAATGTCTATCTGGTCAAGTGGATGGCATGGACGGAGTGATAGAGAAATCTCCATCCTTGCCCGCAGTGAAGAGTACCAACTCAAGCATTGCCAGTGATAACACAGACACGACAGATGGTGTATCAGTCGTTTCTGAGCAACATGAGAATATTGAAGGCTTAGCTTCTTCATCTCCACTCAACTTTAATGTTAGTGGCACTAGTCCTGCCACCGCCGCAAAAAGCAGCGCCCTGACCGGTAATGTTATCCACACGAACGATGTAAGGGTTGCATCTGACGGTGAAGTTGAAGTGGGCAGTTTAACTGCTCTTGTGATCACACCTATTTCGAGAGATCACTCAGCACCAGTTTCTCTCCAGGAACTTACCATGTCCATATCACAAGCACGAAGCATTTCTGATGCACTTCGTGTTGACTGGCAGCGACTATGCGTACTCTCCACAACTGATCATCCCGATGAAGGTGAGAACTTCATGAACTCTCAAGACCTTACAGAAAGGATCGTGGTGATCTCCGTCGCACTCATGCAAGCAACTACAAGACATGAAGAACTTGTTACACAGTTGCAGAGTCTTTCACAAACCAAAGTCACGCATGGTACGACTCCAAGCACTATTGGTGCTACGCTTCCGACACAGATCTCTCATGGGGATACTTGTCATCATGAAGCTACACTTTCGACACAGATCTCCTATGGGGATACTTGTCAGCACGCAGCTACGCTTCCGACTTGGAACTCCCATGGAGTTCCTCAGTCGCATGAAGCAAGTCCGGCAGAGATCTCCCATGGGGATACTCGGTCCCGACTAGGCGAGGCCCCACGGGAATCATCGCCTTCAGTGTCTGTGGATCAGGTGTGCCTCGTCGATTGGTGCACACGTCCTGTCTACGAAGGACACCCGTATTGTTGCTACGGTCACGGCCAGCTGTACGCCAAGCAGGTCGAGGAAGCGGAGAGGGGGATCCCGCCCTCATCGCGACTCGAGCCCTCAACGATGAACGCGGACGGCAAGCTCGTGTGTAGGATGGCAGGGTGCGAGTTTCCTTGCACCCCAGGGTACCAATTCTGTAGCCGAACTTGCGGGAAACTCCAAATGAGCATCGAACTTTATGGAGGACCAACTCAGGGGGATGCACACTTGGACTTAGCACCCATGGTGCCTAAAGTCCCTGACGTGCCATCTGACCCTCCTGTCATCTCGCACTTGGACTTAGCACCCATGGTGCCTAAAGTCCCTGACGTGCCATCTGACCCTCCTGTCATCTCGCACAGTAGTGCATCCACGACTACTCGACTATTAGGATGTAACCCAAAAGGGGTACTGCATCCTCCATCTGTCACCCAAAAGGCAAACTGGGGTTGTGCTCTCCAATCTGATGACACGGTCTTTTTACAGCAACCAATTATCAACAACATGCTTACCTGTCGCCCCCCGGGCAACGAGGAGTATGGTGAGATCAATCCATGGGTAACGATAGTCCACCAGCTCAGTGGAAAGTTCAAAGGAGCAGACAAGCAGTTCTGGAATGAGGTTTACGGTACTAGATCTTTCGACAAAACGTCTCAGCCTTATGCACTGCGTCGTGCATTAACACACAACCCGCGTGGACGGTTCAACGTTGGTGCATGGCATTTAGCTGCGCGACAGAACAAGAAACAAGGCATACAGTTGGGCTTAGCTGTAACCCTACTCCCATACAATGAATTCTTCCTTTGGAATCATGCTTATTTGCACAGTATCAGGAAATCCCGAAGTACCCGTCGTTATTGGTGTCTCATCTATCGCATGATTGACCTGGCACTGGCCGACAACTTTCTCAACCTCCCTTGCACTGGACATTCCATTGTTCTGAGACAAGAATTGTTTAAGGTCCATGGCACCATTGCCTATCATGTCGCTTTCGATACATTCTATGCTATTCTTGCCGCACAAGAAATGCAGATTGTGGCGATCTCTGTTATGCTATGCACTGCCCGCCGAGCTACCGCATTGCTTGTCAAACTGCAACCTCCCATGCAACCTGACTTGGGGCTTACGTGCACGTGGCTCAACGTTCCTACGACTCCCGGTAGTACAACCGATTCCAGCAAGTCCAATGTTGTCGAATTTCCCATGCTCCAAAACTGCGCAGGAGCCCCCCCCATTTCTGGTCCAGATACGTTCTTCGAACAAGACACCATGGTCACAGATGTGGATGCTCCTGCACACTCTCAGGAACGTGTGACCGACAGTATTCCCAATACTGTTCCTGTCGACACTGACATGGATGTACACGAAAACTGCTCTACAATTGGAAATCACACCAACTCATGTGTGGTATGCTCTGGTGATTTGCTTATCGCCTCTCAACTCACGCAGCATCAGACATTTCAAGCAGGTCCGCATCTTCAGGCACTTGGACCACACCACCCACATTCTAGTGCGATTTGTTGTGAAAACTGCAATCAGTACTATCACCCACCGTGTTCAAAAGAACTTCTTCACTTGCAGTTGGATTGTCCGTTTATTTTTGGTCAACACCATGCCAAACTTGGGATTTTTCAACCTAGCGCTCCATCCCTGTGGATGTGTCATCATTGTCGCTACTACGGTGAACCGGATGATCACATTCACGATGTTGTTGATCACGAAACGGGACTTCCCTTTGAAGGTCAAGGGCAAGCCATACTGGATGCCTTCGTCACACAGGCGGCATTCACTGAAACACATGTCGCCACTCTTGCTGATGAAGTGCATCAGGAATTCTGTCGTTCTTCCGTTAGCGGAAATCCGCAACACTTTGCACCTCTTGTTCAGAGAAATGACGACCATCACTTTGTTCTCTCCCCATTGGCACGTGGGTAACCATCTGCACTGCCCCGTCACCCACATCAAGATTGTGTTCCACACGCTATCATTCGGCATGCGATTGATTTTCAGCACATACAGCACAATCTACATGTAGCAAGTGTGAGTACCCAGGCCACAGTTACGCATGCAAATCCTGCAATTCGGGACACTGTACGGCTTTCCACACAAGGATATCTTCTCCATGAAACAAATGGATCATTGCCAAGACACAGTCCGATTCTGCACGCGTCTCACGTGCTTCCTGCACAAAGCATCAATCCGCTTACTGATGAGGTTTATCAGACAAATGATCTGCTTGAACTTCGAGACACGAACAATGCTTTGCTACTTTTGTCGTCCAATCAATGCACCACGTCCTCGACATCTCCTGAACGTATTGACAAACAAGCACATCATTGTGTATTATGTTCTCGGCCTATAGCATATACTAGTGCCACACAGCGTTGGTCCACTCTTGCTTGGCATATTCCTGCCCAGATTCAAGGCATTGACATTGATCCGCGGTGTAACACTATCTCCCACGTCAATCAGTTTAATCCTGAAGCTTTGGTCTGCATCAATTGCGTGATTAGCATTCTTCGCCCTCTTGCTGAAGATCCTCATGCAAGTCACAGTGCATCTCTTGAGCAGTTTGAACAACATCAACAGGTGACTGATGATCCCGCTGTTATTTTTGTTGCAAGTTTGGAAGTTGCAACTGAGCCTCCCCCACCTGGTTGGATTCAGCACAATGAACACCCACACGATCGCTCTCATGACGGAGCTGGCTTTGACGATGGTGACCTCGAAAGTATAGGCGATGATGCATTCGTGCATCTTCTTCCATCACGTCAATCCACAAACTTTGGAGGAGACCCTCCCTCTGACAATGACAGTGATTCGACTATTCATGATACTTGTCCTTCCTCCAATTTGATTTTTCAAAGTTCCTGTACCAAACCAGACGGCCACCCTGGCGTTCATGTTGATCACCTTGGCCGTTCCTGGACTCAGGATCCGACACATTCTTCGTCTGTTCCCCTTCTCAATGAGACTTCTCTCGCTCCCCCTCAGGGCATAGAGGAGGAGGAGGAGAGGGAGGAGGAGGAGAAGGAGGAGGAGGAGAAGGAGGAGGAGATTCAAGGTGACACAAAAGAAGAGTGTGAAAGCACTAACCTTAAAGATGCAGCAACTGCAGCTGTTCCCGCTGACCAGACATTCCCCACAGAACAGATAACGGCAGAACACATGATGTCAGTCGTAAACAATACTGCAGGAAGTGTACTTGCGTCGTTTGGACAAATACAGAAGCAACCGGAACCGAGTCTTCAGGAATTGAGCTTGCTCTTCAACACGTTTCTTGACCTTGATCATCACTCACGCTGTCGCTTTCCTCATGATAGTATGACTCAGCAATATGATGCTCCGGATATACAGGCTGTTATCAATCGTGTACTCGCTTCCTCTGTCTTGATGTCCATACAGCACGGATTGACTGAGTGTCTTCAGCAACTTGCTCGACACTTGATGATGTTACAGCAAACATTGTACAAACAGTCCCTTACTGATGCAATTGCCATGTTCACACACATGATGACATCTCTTTCTCTGGTTCGGGAGCAGTTTGACTTGTGGTTTGATACGTTCGACGCAATGATTCATGCGCCCATGTCTCAAGCAGGCGCAACAACGATACTGGACCACACGACTCTCACTGAAATTGCGAGGGATTTCTTGTTCCACATTCGACATGTCCCAAATCATGCTTTGATTGTACGATGTCTCAAGTTAAACTTCCCTGAGTTTGCTGCCATCCGTCGCTTCATTGACAGGAATGTGAGCACTGAACAATCATCCTTGTCGGAGGTATTCGGTGAACGCAAAGACGAGCTAGTTGGTACCTTGTCAAAGCTGGTGTATCTTGGCATGGACCTCTCGGTCACTGAACTCAACTCCGGAGCTTTCCATCTTAGTCTCTTTGTCATCTTTCAACGACAATATGACTTCAGTCTTCCGGTCAATCTGCGTCATCAAGAATATATGTCTGGTTTACAGTGGCTTCCATTGGGAGTCGAAGATGGTGATCTTGCTACTTGGGTGATCAAAGTCCTAACCGCCATTCAAGGATCGTTAACACATACAGCGATGACTGAATACTTCTCTGCATGGTTCGCTCATCTCAAGCAATACCTGCCCAACTGGACTAGTGATCGTATTAGCTCCAGAGTGTTGTACGAAGTTGGTTTACAGTCAAACAGGTCCAACTCACACATGAGAACTGGCTTACAGGCCTGGATTCAAGCAACTGACGTTACAGATGAGTTCGCGTCAACGAATCAATCAAGCTCACAATACCACATACCAGAGCCCAGTGGTGTTGACCCCGACAAGTGGACCTCCCATGAAGAATACCACTCTACCATGGGTCCATCAACATCGCCATTAAAGCTCAATGACCTTGGAGGAGCAGCACCGCCGCTACTTTCTTCCAAGCTTCCTGTGCCAAGTAAGGAACACACCGTCAGTTCTAGTCAACAAATGGGACTCACTGAAACCAAACAACGCGTTCCCTTGTATCAAGGCACTCCATTTGGTGAAGATGGTGATCACGTGGGTCTCACTCGAGTCAATGGTGTTCCTACAAGCGAACAATGGAGATATGTGATCAACATTGCCACGAATCAGTTACCAGGCACACAACTTGATAGAATCCTGCACAACATTTTGTCGTATTTCAAGCCGGCTTTGCAGAAGGAATGGGTAAGACAACATAAAGACGATTCAATGCGTTTTCTAGTTGCTAAGGCACCCTGGGTAAATAACGGGTCGGCACGCATGTTGACGATGTCTATGAAGACAGGGCATCTCGAATCCGTGATGAAACAAATCACAAACAAGACCCTTGTCACTCCTATGGCAGCTCCGGCTGCGGATGCGTCTACACAACGCATTGCATGGCAACAAAAGACCGCAAAAATACTCTCCAAATGCCCATATTGGTTGTGGGCATGTGTCACTTCTGACACGTTGACGAAAATGCGGGATGAAGGTATGCTGCATGAAGACATGCCTCCAGGCGTTTTTACTGAAAAAGATGTAACTACGAAAGTCTTGATTAACGCCCAACGCAAGTGGTTTGAAATTCACGAAATGTATCTTATCATTCAACGCATGTATCTTCCCGTCGTTGAACACCTCTTGTCTGCCGTCAGCCATCTTACTGCTGATAGTGTCAGCATGTCCAAAGACATCGACGATGGCTTATGGCAACGATCTCCAACTTCCACCCTGATTCAAGTGGCTTTGACTCCGCTCTTGTTTGCACAAACAGAGAACAAAGAAAAATTGTTGGAGACGGCAAAGAAGATTATTGGCCAGACCAAATGGTCTCTTGACGAGCATTCTCCTAGTGCTGCCATAATAGCATTTATCAAAGGATTTATGGGGGCAGTTGACATCTGCCCTAGTGGTCTAACAAAGGCAATGCTTAACCATACCCTCAAATCCCTTTTTGCCCGTCTTACTTCCGAAGTTTCTAAAGGAACCAACAAGGAGCCTAACACGATTGAATCCTTAATGTCACGTCGTGCTGTTCTGTTCATTAATGCTCTTAATGCAGTCACTTCAATGAATAGTGAAAATGTTGTCATTCGACTTGATGACACACCGCTCGGCGCAACACCTGACACTCCTCGCTCTATCACGACGCTACTGCCATCACCAACCCGTCCTCGTCTCTTGTTAATCTGGTACACATGCAAGCTTGTTGAAATGAACTTTCATACTGTCGAACTGACAGCAGAAATTGCCAAACTTCGCAACAAGCGCCCACCCTTGCCGCGTCCTCGATTTGAGAAACCCGTTATCCCTCCTTCCACCCCTGCTGCACCGGGTTCTGCAGCACGTCAGTCCTCTGATAAAAGGAAGGTAGATGCGAAGGCGCGTCTTAAAACTGGTCTGCCTATCCCAAGCGATCCAACGTACAAGCCAGCCTCAAACGCCTCCGCGTCTGCAAAGAAGGTCTTTCAGGCTCATGTCATTAGAGTTCAACAACTCCATCACATCCAACATGGCAGTGTGGATTCCGTCATGCTCGCGCAGGCAATCTTGGCAAAGAACGACAATGTACACATGGTCACTGGACAACTCAAATCCGATGGTACTTTGGTAAGTAACGACCAAGCTCGATGCACTTGCTGTGGTCAAAAAGGACATTTTCTGCAAATCTTCAACAAGCATACTCGAAAGATGGAGTGTACTTGCCCCAATGCTGATCCAGTCACTAAAAAGCATAAGGGTGGTACATATCCCTATGATCACGTTGGAGTTCGCATCGGCCTGCAAGATAAAGCCGCACGTACTGCTCATTTCAAGACGCATGGGTTTACACCTACATCCAAAGACACTTCGAAGCTCCCCTCCGCTAGCAATGTTGTTCCTCCTGCCACGGGAGCAGGTGGTAAAGGTCGCGGTCGTGGTTCATCGTCTCAACGTGGCCGCAGTGGCCCCACGGGAAAAGGAAAAGGAAAAGGGCGTGGTTTTTCGATCAAAGCACTTCGTACTTCTGATCGCCATGATTCAAATCTGTCTGTTTCACAGACTGAATCCTCGCTCGGAAGCAAGAATTCGGAGGAGAAAGAATCGAATCCTGATGCATTAGTGACGGGCACAGTGAGAAAAAGGGTCACCTGGAGTACCAATGAGACACCTGTTGAAGACTTTGATTGGAGCAGTGTCAACACCGAAATGCCGTCTGTTAACAACGTTGTCAACACCGAAATGCCAGCTGTCAGTAACATTGTCAACACTGAGATGCCGTCTGTTAAGAAGTTCGCTGACTATGCACCAGTGGAGGAACTCTGGTATAATCAGCTTTTCAAGGTGATGGAATACATGGGTACCCTGGATACAAACAAGATGTCTCGTGCCGAAGTACAAGCTCTTGTTGATACCAACTTTCCTGGCATAAGTGAACGGGCCAGAGAATTTAGTTTGAAGAGTGTTCAACTAAAACCTGCTGTTGCTCCTCCATATAGCACACAATCATATCTCGATAGTGATGACGAAGATACGAATGACTTTCTCAGTAGCCTAGAACAGGCATCCGAGTTCAGCGTCAACTACACTCGCTTGGAAAAGCACTCCATGTTCAACGTCAGTTACTTGGACCAACGGTTCCTACGACCTGTGTCTGTGGGTATGTCAACACCGTACAACAGTATGCTACAGACGAGTTCCAGTGAGAATGGTGATGATGAAGAGAGTGTTGAGAATGCTGACGATGTGTGGTTTGACAGTGACTCTGATACAGGAATGCCCACATCAACATCCGCAGTACCGAATGCTGGCGATTCTTCTTCTGCAGATGACGATGATGTAAACAATGATGATGACGACTCGCCTAGTGTTTCAGCAAGTGAGATCTCTGATGGGGATACTCCGACAACCACAGCTGGTCCGACGAGTGCGATCCCTGATGGGGATACTCTGGTCACAACGGTTGATCCGACGAATGCGATCCCTGATGGGGATACTCTGGTCACAACGGCTGATCCGACGAGTGTGATTCCTCAAGGGGATACTCGATCGGACGACGACAATGCTGAATCAGCGGATGAAATTAATGAGGTCGATGAATATGATCGTTATCAACTCAGACAAGCTGCCATGCTGGAACGTAACCTTCAAGACAAACGCAAACGAGATACAGAAATTCTTGCCGAGGCTGCGATTCGTGCTCGTAACAAGCAGGAACATGAAGCACAGGTAAAACGTACTTTCGATCAGAGAAACCAGTCAATAC
>OFLF01000011.1_pt1 | contig 13907 bp, 9 predicted proteins | sample 1540761 | NCBI WGS metagenome assembly OFLF01 (sample SAMEA104347430, study PRJEB22522) | marine metagenome | isolation source: melt pond | reverse complement strand
GTCAAAAGGTGGGTTTTGCATTCAGCAAGTGTTACAGGCTTAAGATCGTCGGCAGGTGAGGAGGAGAATAAGCAGCAGACCAAGGAGTTCGCCAAGCGTCTGGGGGTCACGGCAGCAAGCGCTACCAAGTTCCTTGAATGGGAAGAAAACGTGAAGAAGATCGAAGAGATTCCGCACGTGTGCACGATGGCCGATTTGGTTATCCACTGCCTAGCAGCCAAGGCGATCATCGACAAGTACCGCGCTACCGCCGAGCCAGTGGTTGCGCTGTGGGATCTGTTCGGCACCCTGATCCAGTACAGCCTGTACGAAGGCAACGAGTACACCCACAAGTGCGTGACGTTCAAGAAGGGCGAGATCGTGCTGCCCTCCGGCATGAGCCTGCTATATCCTGATCTGAAGCCGGGGAAAGACGAGAAGGGCAGGCTCCAGTGGACATACGGCAAAGATGCAACTAAACTGTACTCTGGAAAAATAACCAACAATGTCACGCAAGGCGTAGCGAGATGCGTGATGACTGATGGGATGCTGAGAACCGCGAAGAAGTACTTCGTGGCTGGAACCGTGCATGATGAACAGATCGTGGTTGTGCCAGACGCGGAGGTTGCCGAAGCTAAGCCATGGGTCTTAGCTCAGATGGTCGTGGAACCGAAGTACATGCCGGGGATACCCTTGGCAGCAGATGGCGGCGCACACAAGCGCTACGGATTAGCAAAGAACTAAGGAGAAGAAGATGGCAACACCAGCACCGCCCATACCAAGGCGCATAAAAGTCGGCGCAAAGCTGTACTCAATCGAGATCGTGGAGGCCATGATCGAGAAGCGTCACAGTGGGCGCATCTACTACCCCGAGCAGACAATCAAGCTGGGGCGCAAGAGTAACGTGACAGGCAGGCGCTACCGAGAAGAGGAAGTTCAGGACACGTTCTGGCACGAGATAGTTCACGCTATCTTGCACGACATGGGCCGAGACACATTAAACCGGGACGAGCGCTTCGTTACCGGGTTTGCAAACAGGCTTACGAAAGCCATCAACTCAGCAAAGTTCGAATGACTGTTAAGAAAATCACATGGAGCCACAGCTCCCTGAAAGACTTCGAGGGCTGCGCTCGTCGCTACCACGAAGTAAAGATTCTCAAGAACTACCCGTTCGTTGAGACAGAAGCAACACGGTACGGCACGGTGCTGCACAAAGTGGCCGAGGACTACGTTGCCGAGGGCACACCCATCCCGCCTGAGTACGCATTCGTCAAGGACACACTCGATGCCCTGATCGCCAAGCCCGGACGCAAGCTAGCAGAGCTTCAGATGGCGCTGACACAGGACTTGCAAATCTGTGACTGGAAAGCAAAGGATGCGTGGGTGCGCGGCATTGCCGACTTGCTAATCATTGACGACGAGAACATGACAGCGTGGGTGGTGGACTACAAGACGGGCAACGACAAGTACCCCGACCGAGATCAGTTGCGCCTCATGTCGATCATGGTGTTCAAGTTCTTCCCGCACATTCGCAAGGTTAACTCTGCGCTTTTGTTCGTGGTCAAGAACTCAATGGTCAAGCACAGCATGACGGTTGACGAGGCCGATGCTGAGTGGTGGCGCTACCGTGAGCGAGTCGCTAAGATTGAGGCGTCGGCTAACAACGATGTGTGGAACCCCACACGTACCCCACTTTGCGGATGGTGCCCGTGCACTGGCTGCGAATTCCACAAACGCAGATAGGAGTCAACATGACTACAACCAACGGCAAGCGCGACTACAAACACGCATACAGCCTGCAAAAGAAAACAGGCGAGACAACAGATCAACTCGAACGCCAAAAGGCACGCCAGCTTTACGACAAGAAAGGAATCGACCGTGCAGGAAAAGACATTGACCACATCAAACCTTTGCGCAAAGGTGGCAAAACCGCACCGGGTAATCTCCGTTTACGAAACAAGAGCGCCAACCAAGGCGACAACAAGTAACGTACGTTGCACGGACTTCGATGAAGACTGTGCAGGGATTAAGAACAAAACAAAATGTTGGCTGCATCAGCCAGAGAAGGGGCTATGCCCCTATCTGCAAGGAGAAGTAATTGGAAATCATTGAAAACAAGGCGCTGCTGATACGTACACGCAGCCCCGGCAAGTACAGCGTCATTCCGAGAAGCAGAGTAGTTGAAGAGCACGAAGACGGGTCAAGTTCGGTAGTTGTTTTTTGGGGGCTTGATGAGGTGAGGGTTTTAAGAAACCTAGGCGTGAAAAGTGCGCCATCACCCATCACCCGCAAGTACAACTGGCCCGGACGCTACACGCCGATGAGCCACCAAGTAGAGACAGCATCGTTCCTCACACTTAACCGCAAGGCTTTCGTGTTCAGTGAACCCGGCACAGGCAAGACGCTATCCGCATTGTGGGCAGCAGACTACTTGATGCAGCGCGGTGAGATTCGGCGTGTACTTATTTTGTGCCCGCTGTCGATCATGCAGTCAGCTTGGATGGGGGACATCAGTAACAGCATCATTCACCGCTCTGCAATCATCGCGCACCACCCGCAGGCATCGCGCCGTATCGAGATGATCCAGAAGGACTACGAGATTGTCATCACCAACTACGAGGGACTCAACCTGATAGCGAGTGAGGTAACGGCCAACGGCAAGTTCGATCTGGTAATTGTTGACGAGGCCAACGCCTACAAAACAATGTCAACAAAGCGCTGGAAGTCTTTGCAGTCCATCATCAAGCCGAGCACATTTCTGTGGATGATGACGGGCACTCCCGCATCGCAGTCACCAATGGATGCGTACGGCTTGGCGAAGCTAGTGAATCCAGAAGGCGTGCCGAAGTTCTTTACTGCGTGGCGCGACAAGGTGATGAACAAGCTGACTATGTTCAAGTGGGCCGCTAAGCCGGAAGCGAAGCACCTTGTGTTTGACGCGCTGCAACCCGCTATTAGGTTCACGAAGGCGCAGTGTCTGGACTTACCTCCAGTCGTTACCGTAACGCGTGAAGTACCGATGACACCGCAGCAGACCAAGTACTACAACATGCTCAAAGAAAAGCTGTCGGTGTACGCAGCAGGCGAAACAATCAGCGCGGTCAATGCCGCTGCTGTCGTGTCGAAGTTGTTGCAAATCAGTTGTGGCGCGGCATACACAGATGACCACGAGGTTGTCGAGTTCGACGCAGGCCCAAGGCTGCGGGTGCTGGAAGAGATTCTGGAAGAGACGGATCGCAAGGTCTTAATCTTCGCGCTGTTTCGCTCCAGCATCGACGCAGTGCACACGCACCTACTCAAGCAAGGCATCAGCGCGGAGTGCATTCACGGCTCTGTGCCAGCGTCAAAACGAGGCGACATCATCAAGCGCTTTCAAACAGAAGCTGACCCACGAGTCCTTGTGATGCAGCCGCAGGCATCGGCCCACGGGATCACCCTGACGGCTGCTGATACGGTGGTGTTCTACGGGCCGTTGATGTCTGTTGAGCAGTACGTGCAGTGCATTGCACGGGCTGACAGGAAGGGTCAGGACTCCGATAAAGTGACAGTGATACACATCGAGGGCAGCAACATCGAGAAGAAGATGTTTAAGGCTTTGCAAACAAATGTTAGTAGTCACTCACTTTTAACTCAGATGTTCGACATGGAAATAAAAAATTAAAAGGAGTTGCAAACAAAATAAACGTGTGTAAACTGTCAAACCTTAGACAAACAAAACCGGAGAAGCCCATGACCACACCAGTCATACCCCTCGATAAGCTAGCGAAGGTCTACCGAAAGATTCGCAGCGAAATCGACACATTGACCCAACAGTACGACACAGCCGTGGAAGTACTCAAGGCAACGCAAGACGAGATCAAGCACGCCATGAAAGACCAGATGAAGGCGCTTGGTGTCACCTCAGTCAACACGCCGCAAGGCACTGTTGTTTTATCGACGAAGACGCGCTACACAACATCGGATTGGGATTCGTTCAAGTCCTTTGTTACGCAGCACGACGCGCTCGATCTCTTCGAGAAACGAATTGCCCAAGGCAACATGAAACAGTTTCTCGAAGACAACCCCGGCACTCTGCCACCCGGACTCAATTCAAATTCTGAGTACGACATTTCAGTCCGCAAGCCAACCAAGTAAGAAAGAAGATCATGAGCAACGTTACACTTTTCAATCCATCAAATGTCCCTGCCTTTGCACGTAAAGCCGAAATGTCCGACCTCGCCAAAGCCCTCGCCGGTGGCGGCGGTGCAAGCGGTCACCGCATCTCAATCAAGGGTATGGTCTTTCGCCTCATCGCCAACGGTAAAGAAATTGCTACTGTTGACGAGCGCTTCTTGGATGTTGTGATCGTCAAAGCTGCACCGAAAGTAGCCCGTGTTTTTTACGCAGCCAAGTATGACAAAGACGCTGCTGCTGTTGCGCCTGACTGCCAATCAAACGACGGCGACAAGCCCGATCCAAAGAGCAAGAACGTGCAGGCTGACTCATGCGCCACGTGTGCGCAAAACATCGCCGGTTCAGGTCAAGGTGACAGCCGCGCTTGCCGCTTCCAGCAGCGTCTGGCAGTTGTGCTGGCTAACTCTATTGAAGGCGACGTGATGCAGTTGTCCCTGCCAGCTACGTCAGTCTTTGGTAAAGAAGAAGGTGACAATCGCGCTCTGCAAGCGTATGCCCGTTGGTTGGTTGCTCAAGGCGTTGACCCAAGCACGGTTGTTACCCGCATGAAATTTGACATGGCCTCCGAGTCACCGAAGCTGTTCTTCAAAGCAATGCGCTGGTTGACGGACGACGAGTTTGCGGAAGCCACCACGCAAGGCGCTACGCCAGAAGCAACCAAAGCCATCACGATGGACGCATCCGGTATGGAAATGGGTAAGCCCGCAGACGCGCTCAAGGGTAAGGCCCCAGCAGCCAAGGCCAAGCCCGCACCGGTGGTTGAAGACGAAGAAGACGAAGAGGAAGAAGCGCCTGCACCGAAGCCAAAGGCCAAGGCCAAGCCCGCACCGGTGGTTGAAGCGGAAGACGACGAAGAGGAAGAAGCGCCTGCACCGAAGCCAAAGGCAAAAGCCAAGCCAGCCCCGGCACCGGTGGTTGAAGACGAAGAAGACGAAGAGGAAGCAGCACCGGTGGTGAAGAAGGCGGTCGTGAAGCCAACGGCTGTACCCGCTAAGAAGGCACTGGCAGACGTGGTGTCTGATTGGGATGACGAGTAAATAGTTTTAGGGGGGAAAGCGGATGCGGGGTGTGTCACCCTTTACCAAAGTTGACGACTTTGGCCCCGTGCAGCGAGTACCCCCGCCTTTAAGACACTCATGGCCTACTCACAAAAAACTATCGACATGGTTATGCGTGCACCCAAGACTCCGGGCAATCAGCTTGGGCGTTGGTCGGTGCACCATGACTTCTCTGTTGTGCGTATCTCAAAGGCTCTAGGCGTTACGCGCCAGACCGCATACAACTGGTTCGCAGGCAGAGAAATATTTCCTGCGTACGAGCATCGCGTAGAGACGCTGCTCAAATACCTTCAAAACTCACGATCTGCCGACGAGGCATGGGGAAAAATATGCCAACACTACAACCTGCCAGCCTGAGCAACGACGAACTTATCCACTACGGGTCAGATTTGATTGAAGGCGGGCGCGGCCTGCCCTTGGCTTGGCAACAAGAACTAATGCAGCGCTTCATTGCCGCTGCACCCGTGCACACAATCCGCATCACAGACGCCAAGCAGTTAGACCTGTTTCTGTAACACCCAAGGATTCTCATGACCCCGCTTGAATTCCTTGCGGTTGTTCTGCCGTCCCCGGCCACCGGGTTGTACTGTGCAGCGGAACTAAGCACCAAGAAGAAAGAACATATCTATGTCAATAATCTGGAAGACATTTACCCATCCGTAACCGAGTGGGTCGCCGCCAGTAAGAACGCATTCATCGCGCTGTCAACATTCGAGGTAGCGGGCAAGCGCACCGCCGAGAACTCGCGCTTTATCAAGTCTCTGTTCATTGACATGGACGGGTACGCCTCCAAGAAGCAAGCAGCCTTGGCGCTAGGCGCATTCCTTGCCGATACCGGCTTGGACTCACTGGGTGCGCCGTGGATCGTCGGATCAGGCGGCGGTTTGCATTGCTACTGGCCGTTCACGCAAGACGTAGAAGTCGCTGTGTGGAAGCCTATGGCAGAGAACTTCAAGCGCCTGTGCAAGCAGCAAAAGCTGAACATCGACATGACGGTGACAGCAGACGCAGCGCGGGTACTGCGCATCCCGGAGACGATGAACTTCAAAGAGAAGTACCCCGAGCCACGCCCGGTCAAACTGCTTACTGAAGGCAGCGTATTCGACTTCGACATCCTGAGTACGGCTATTGCAGACAAGCTGCTCGTCGCCCCAATAGCGGCACAGACCGCGTTTAACCTGCCGGGTAAGCGCCCAGAGGCAGCGCCTGCTGTGCCTGCGACTATGGCTGGCGTTAAGCTGTTTGAGAACAGCATGACCAAGTTTGGAAACATCTACAAGAAGACCAAGGCTGGCACGGGCTGCGCCCAACTCAAGCACTTCATTGAGAACGCTGAAGAGGATGGCATCGAGCCGCAGTGGCGCGGATGGTTGAGCATTACAGCTAAGTGCGAAGACGGCGAGAAAGCTAGCGTATGGCTGAGTGGGTTGCACCCGTACCCGCTGGAGCGTATGCGCGAGAAGCAGGCACAGATCAAGGGCCCTTACCCGTGCGTCAAATTCGATAGCGAGAATCCCGGTGTCTGCACTGGCTGCTCACACTTCGGCAAGATCACTAACCCGCTGGCATTGGGGCGTGAGATTGCAGTCGAGACAGCCGAGAAGGAAATCGAGATCATCATCCCATCGGAAAGCCCGAGCATTGCGCCAGAAGTTAAGAAGATGCTGCGCCCTACGCCTCCGCGTGGGTTCGGATACGGCAGCAAGGGCGGCGTATTTTCTGAGAAGTCGATGGAAGACGCAGATGGCAACACATCCAAGAAACAAGTGATGTTGTTGCCGTACGACTTGTTCGTGGTAGACATCCTGAACAACAACGGGGAACACATCGTTCACCTACTAGCACTGCGGCCGGAAGGCCCAGTAACAATCACGATCCCGCAGAAGGCGGTAGTGAGCAAAGACGAGACAGTGAAGTCACTGGCTCAACAAAACGTCATCGCCTCTTTCGGCGCTGGCAACGACAAAAACCTATTCGAATACATAAGGGCTTGTGTGGAACAATCTAGTACCGGTAAGGCAGCCGTTAAAGTGCCATCAAACTATGGCTGGCAAGAAGACGACACGTACGTCTTCGCTGGCAAAATCTACAGCAAATCAGCGCCTCCTATCACCGTGCCAATGCCGGGATTGGAGAACATCGTGGTCAACACCAAGCCCACGGGAACCATCGAAGCATGGCGTGCGTTCGTCAACCTACTCATCCACAAGAAGATGTACGCCCACTTGGCGGTTTTGCTTGCCGGTGCTGGCGCACCCCTGATGCGCTTCACGGGTATCTACGGCATGACCTACCACTGCGGCTCGACTCAATCGGGCACAGGTAAGACGCTGGCACTGGAAGCAGCAGCATCCGTGTGGGGACACCCGACCCACTACCGTACAGGCAAGAGCACATCGCCCGTAGCTATGCAGCAGCGCCTTGGTCTGCTCAACAGCAACCCCCTGATTACGGACGAGATCACCAGCAAGAACCGCAACAACTTCGAGTGGTTCCCTGAGTTCCTGCTCGACATGACCGAGGGCCGCGGCAAGGAGCGCATGGAGTCCGGCTCCAACAAAGAGCGCCTGAATCTATCCACGTGGATGACCGTTGCGATCATGTCCTCTAACACGCACGCCGTGGATATGCTGACAGGTGGCCGCACCCATGCCTCAGAAGGTGAGCTTCGCCGCTTGCTGGAGTTCGTGATGGATCAGCCGCTGAAGTGGGAGCAGCATGAGATTGAGGTCGTCAAGTCTTTGCAGCACAACTACGCTGTTGCCGGTCACATGCTCGTTGAGTACATGGCTAAGCACGTGGACACGCTCAAGACGCTGGTGCCTGAGATCGTAGACAACATGTACAAAGAGTTCAACGCGACGAATGACGAGCGCTTCTGGATGGCGGGCCTTGCCGAGATGATTGGCGCTGGCATCCTGATGTCAAAAGAGCACGCTGGCGTAATTGATATTCCGATGGGCAAGATCATTGAGTACATGCACACCATCCTCACCGGTATGCGCAATAACATCAAAGGCAACGCACGCAGCGCCGAAGATGTCCTGAACACCTATACCCGCGACCACTACGGCAGCTTCATTGTTATCCGGCACGTCGAGAACAATCGGGTTTTGGCCGAACTAGGCAACGGGAAAGAAGTCGATGACTCGACCACCCGATCACGCATCATGGGCAGGATTGAGCACGGCGCAACGCCGGGGTACATCGACTACTACATTGAGCAGAGTATGCTCAAGGCGTGCTGCGCCAATATGAGCTTCGGTTACGCAGACTTCAAGCGCCAGCTTGGGGCTGAGTTCAAGGTGACAGAAATCACCAAGAAGGACATGACTGCTAAGACCCGTGGCCCGCAGATGCGTGTGGCTGTATTGAAGATCTCCCGACTCATCACTGAGAAGGACAATGACTTACTCAATTCAGTTCCCGTGGGACAAGACTGAGCGCGGGCAGGGGTTCTTCGTCCCCTGCCTCGACACTGAAGCCGTGCGTATCAAAGGGTTGAACGCCGCGCTGAAGTACAGACTTCGAGATGCCCGTGCTGCCACGGGCATCCGTCACGAAGTTATTGGGGTCTGGTTCTATCGGCTAGGTTGATGAACTGCCGTGCGTAGGCAACTTTCATTTTATCTAGCCGACTCAGCGCCGCGTCTTTTTGCTCCGTGGTCATCGTAGCGGACGCTTTTATCAAGCGTTCCTGCGCGGCCATCTCCCCCAAAGCCTTCTGTACCGTTCCGGAGGTAGCTGCTAGCGACAACTGGATAGCGTACCGCTGTACAAACTCCTGTGCTTCCCCGCGGTTGCCCTTCGCTATCAGGTCGTTGTACGTGCCCTTGACTTGCTGAATCTCAGCCATGCGCTCGTAGGCAGAATCCAACGTGCCCCGTCCTTCTACTGGCTGGAATAGACCGCCAACAAACGGAATCTTGCTAGGCTTGAGTGATGGCGTAGCTGTATCTGCCTTGGCCTCGGTGTTAAGCAGCGGGTTAGCCAGTTGCACCAGCGCTAGGCCCAGCCCGCCCGTGTAGCCGCGAATCAGGTAGTCGATCGTGATAGGGCTTATCCCCACTTCCCCTGTAACAGAGCCCAACAGCTTGGCAACTTCCGTGCTGCTGTCACGATAGCGGTTGGTAGCCAGTACGCCCTTCTCACGCTCGGACTCAACGTCGCCACTGAAAAACGACTTCCCTAAGACCGCTTCCGTCAACGGCTTGATCGCTTGAGGTAGCGTGAACGGATTTGACTGGGCCAAGAGTTTACCCACGCCACCAAGTGCAGTGCTTGCCTTGTCGTCACTCATAGCCACGTTGTAGAGCGCCTCGGGCAAAGACTTAAACAGATAGCCCAACTCAAAAGGAATGGGTACGCGCACAGGCTCAGAAACACCGGGAACATACACAAACCAGTTGCCGTAGCGCTCTTCGGGCTTGGCACGCTTGTATGCCTCGTCGTCTTGCATTGCGGCAGCATACGCCATTGTTCCTGCGGCTAGCAGCAGCCCACGCTTGAACAGCTTCTCACGGATTTGGAGTTGTTCGCTGTAGGACATGTCTCCTTTAAACGCCCGGTACAGCACGTCCATACCCTGAATCTGTGCGTTGAAGAAAGGTATCAGCGTAGAAAGCATTTGAATACTTGGCGACAAGCCGCGACGGCTAAAGTTCATTGACTCGACTGCCCGGAGCAGCGCCTGTTGGTGGCTCATGCCTTTTGCAATCGAGTCCTTGTAGATCACGGCACGGGTGGCGCTGTCACCCTGCATTGCAAACGCGTCAGCCCTAGCCATCAACTTAGCCCAACCAGCTTTACCCGACGTGATCTCACGCAGAACTCGGCCCATGTCGCGCTCATCGCCTGTAAAGACGTTGCTACTTACCGCGCCGGACTCCATCAAAGTGCGCTCGGTTTCGCTGCGACCCGCAACCATACTGGCTAGCTCCTTGAAGGAGCTAAGAACAGGAAACGCATCCGTACCCGTGACTAACCACGCGTTCAGGGGGTCACGAATATTCTGACGAACAGCGTATGTAGGGGAGCGCGTAACGAACTGGCGCAGCACATTGGCAGGGATGCCCAGCAGCTTAACGACTGCGGGGATGGTGGTCTTGATGCCTTCCATACCCTTGACGATGTACTCAGCGGGTATGCCGTACATGTCGGTGTCAATAATGACGTGCATGTCTACGCCGTTTTTCTTGAATCGAACCGTATCCGCGCTCTTCGGGCCTGCGCCCTGACCGATGCGTGATGCAATGCCGATCTTGCGCAACATGAAGGCCGTTTCCTTGACGCTCTGATTGCGCAGGCCCAAGTTGGTCAGCATAAAAACGTTCTGCACCATGCTGGTAAAGATTGGCATGATCTCCTTGTTGTCGCCCACCAGTTGCTGAAGCTGCGGCTCGTCCTTGATGTTGCCGATACGCACCGGGCGCTCTTTGTCAATCATCAACTGTACTTCGCCCTGCGCGTTCACGCGGTAAAACGGCACGTAGGTTACGGCTTTCAGCTCGGCTGCTTTTGCCGCGGTAAGCTCCCCCGTCTGAACAAGAAAGTCCATTTGGCCCGCGTTGATCTGTTTGTAGAGCGCCATTGCCTCCTTGATGGCGGCTTTCTGTTTGGGGTGCGCCTCAAGGTGCGCCAGTGCCCGTGCGTACTTGGCTTTAGCAGCGGCAGGGTCAGAGTAGTTCAGCTTCTCCCAGCCAACATCTTTAGCACGTTCACCAGAAATAACCAGTGTCAACAAGCCCTCGGCTTCGGTGTCGTTGGCAAACCCGCCTTTGTTCAGTGCTTCCGCCATCTGTAGTGCGTTAGCACCTTTGGTACTTTTAAACGTGTGCTCAATGCCTTTGTCCGTCTTAGTCGTAACCAGCGACAGCGAACCGTTAGTCAGTGCCTGCCCTGCAAGCTGGCTGCGGTGCTCACCAAAACGAAGGAGGTACTCGGCGTTGCCCGCTTCCGTGTCACTGATAACGCCTGCCTTCATGCCCTTCTTAAACGCTTCGGACAAGGCGGCAGATTTATCAACAAGCTGCATACGCCCGGACAGCCCCAAAAAATTACCGAGCAGTTTGTCTACGGTAGAAGGCGCTGGCGCAGCATCAAACTCGCCGGGAGTACGCTTTGTACGGAAAGCAATCACGCCGCCCTTGTCGCGGTACACCCCGATGGTTTTGTTTTCAAATGCCTTGCGGGACTGGCGCAGCGCGTAGAACACATCCGATGTGGACATGGCAGGCATCTTGGCAAACCCCATCTGGCGCAGGGCAGAGCGCACCATGCCGACAAGTTCTTTGATCCAGCGCTGGGCCTTGTCGCGGAAGGCTTCGGTAACGCGTGCTTCTTCTGTGTGCGCGATGATCTCGCGCAGGGCTTGCAGGTCTTGGAGTTCTTTGCTGTTACCGGCTCGTTCTTGCGCAGCAATCGTTTCCTCAACTTCTTGCAACAGCTTAGCGCCGCCGATCTCTTTGGCTAGCTCACGTAGGTTAGTCTTCTCCGCGTAGGCACCCAAGCGCTCCATGCCGATGATAGTGTCGATGCCATAGTGGCCGATCAACTCGTGCACTACCGTCTGCTCAAGGTCAAGCAAGCTGCTGTGCTGATCTCCCACAACGAGCACCGTGCCGTCACTAAACACAGCGCCCTGTACGACAGCTACGTTGGGGTCAATGTTCTCGTCGGCCATCATGCCAAGCAAACGTACGGGGATCTTGCCCGGTGTAGCCGCGTACACAAAGTTCACGTTGGCAGGCAGGTTCGCTTTGACGCCATCAATAAACTTCTGCGCTTCAGCGGGGTTGACCGGATTTGCCGGAGCCTCACCGCCAACACGATAGGCAGTACCGCCCTCGCTGTCATTGATCTCTTTTATCAGACGCTCTTGCTCACGTACAGACATGGCTTTGCCCATGTGCCGCTTAGCGCTGGCTGCGCGGCTTTCAGGGGAGCCCGTAACTTCATCTTTCTTAGCCAGTGACACCTTGCGCGTCGTCTGGGTACCGCGCTTAGATTTGAGCGTTTGCTTACTGCCAGCAAGCGCTTCTTTGGTGACTTCGATCTGCTCCTTGAGCGTAGCCTTGTACTCCGGCGTTGCCTTGCCTAGCGTAATAGCTTGGGCTTTGAGGGCTTCGTTGGACGTATCGCTGTAGAACGCTACTGCGGGGTCTGCGTTGCCGTTCTTGGCAACAAGCGCTTTAAGCCTCTTGGCGCGATCCTCTGCGGCTTTCTGATACGCAGGCTCCTGCTGGCCTAGCTTTGAAGCCAAGTCCCGCATGTTGGCGGAAGTCTCGGCTTCTTTACGCACGTCGCCCGACTCAATACGCGCTTGTGCACGGGCCGTCTTGGACATCGAGCGTGCCCCAGTTTCGGGAAGCAAAAGCGCCTTCTTGGCTTCGCGTTCCTTCTCCACTGTTTCCAGCGGAGCCGTCTTGTACAAGCGCGAGTACTCGGCCTCAATCTTTTTGCGGATCGGCTCGACCTCTCCCAGCAGCAAGCTGTACTTGGCCTCGGCAGCTTTGATCCGGCGGTCTAGCGTGTCCCGAGCTTTTGCCGTTGCAGGGCTAACATTGGTTTCTCCCGTTGACTGCGCGGCTAGACCCTCGCCCCGTTGCGCCAGCAAAGCCTCGTGCTCTGCGGCAACGTCTATCATTTTTTCAAGGATCGACTTCTTGGAGTTCCCCTGCTTCGTCTCAACCTTCTTCTTCAGAATACGGACGCGCTCCATAACAACGGCCATCTCAACCGCAGCAGTGCCGTCCTCGTCATAGACTTTCTGAAGGGGAACGACATCGCCGTTCTCGTCGGTAACCTGCTCCAAGCTGTTGCCGTTTTTAAACAAAGCCTTGGCCTTGTCGGTGTACATATCGTCAAACAGATTGGCGCGATCCCGTTTCACGCTGCGCAGAGGCTGACCCGACTCCTTCGCTTTACCCGTCCCACCAAGGCCCAAGCGCTCGTCCAGCACTTGCTGCATACGCTTTTCTTCACGGCTGTTAGCGTCACGTTCGGACTGTTTATTTAGATCACCGGCACGGGTCAGCGCCTCAATAGTTTTAGGGTCGCCATTAGCGAGTAGGTTGGGGGTACTGAACAAGTCCCAGACCGCCTTGTTTTTTGCAGGCAGGTCTTTGCTACGGGCAATCTCATTCTCTGTTTCGTTCAGGTTATGGAGCGCCTCGCCAGTTTTTGCTACGTCCTTGGCTTGCACCGCCTCGGCCAAACGCTCGTTGTAGAACTGCACGCTTTTGGTGGGCGCGGCTTCCGGCGCGGCAACTTCCGCCACCGGTGCCGGGGGTGTGATCTCCACACCTTCTGGGCTAGCGAACTGTAAAGACGACTGCTCGACCGGCGCGGGCATCTCCTGCTCGGAGAACATCTGCTGTGTCTCACCGGGCGTAGACTCTTTATACGCCTGCGTTGCTTGGAATAGGGGGCGTTGATCGGCAAGGGCTGCACGCTCTTGCTGCATCGTAGTGATGGACTCGACGGCCTTGTCCGCTTCGGCGAAAGCGCCTTCGGCTAAGTGCTTCTTACGCTCTGCGTCTTTGCGTGCAATAGCTCTGTCAACGTCGGCAACGGCCTGCCCGTGCTCTTCTGAAGTCATGGCTACACCACCACGGGACTCCAATAATTGACCGGCTTCTTGCGCCTGCTGCGCGAGAGCTTGCCGCTGCTGTGACAGGATCTTGTGCTCCTCCAGTT
>OFLF01000009.1_pt1 | contig 14268 bp, 14 predicted proteins | sample 1540761 | NCBI WGS metagenome assembly OFLF01 (sample SAMEA104347430, study PRJEB22522) | marine metagenome | isolation source: melt pond | reverse complement strand
TGTTCTAGTTTTGCGGTCGTGGAACGATCGTGTGGCAACCGACCGCGGTGCGGAGCTTTGCGCGGGACAACTTCTCCGGGGTCACTAAGACGGGAGGACTGGAAGGCTCAAGGTGCACGGGGGGGGCTATCAAAAAGTACTTTGCTGGGTTCTTCACGTAAACCAAAATCGTGTCGTGTTTTGCCGGCCAGCGACTTTTTGACTTTCCGCCGTAATCGTAGGCCCAGATAATTTCGTTTAGAAAACACTCTCTGCCAAACAGGGCGTCCATCAAAACTTTTGCGTAGTGGGCCTCTCGATAGTCAAGATGCAGATAAATCGTCCCGGTTTCGTGGAGCAACCGATAGGCCTCGATGAGTCGGGGTTCTAGGAATGCCCAGTAGTCGGCGAAGTCGTCGTCGTAGGACAAAACTGATTTGACTACCTGCTCGTATCTCTTGCCTTGAAAGCCGAGGTTCCCAGTCGCACTCGAAATGGAGCTGCGGTTTGTTCTTACCTGAGAGCGACCGGTGTTGAATGGGGGGTCGATGTAAATAAGCTGAAAAGACTCATCCGGCATAGTTTTAAGTGCTGCGAGGTTCTCCCCGTTGATAACCTCGTTAGTAGCCATAAGAAGAAAGGTTAACAGCATGAGCACTCAGGTAGTGAAAGATAGCGATAACGACCGCTTTGAAATTTACATGGATTCTTCTCGGGTAGGACTGCTAGATTACGTCGTCAAGGACGACGAGATTCACCTGGTCCACACCGAAGTGAACCCTGAACACCAAGGCAAAAAACTAGCCGCACTTTTGGTTCGCGAATCTCTTCAAGACATTAGGGAAGCCGGCGATAAGAAGGTTGTTCCGGTCTGTTCCTACGTAGTCAAATACATGGAGAACAATCCAGACACTCACGACTTGCTAAAGGGAACCATTGAAGAAGCTGTTGCTTCTTGCAGGTGGCCGGGGGCTAACTAGTCCCAAGTACTAGGAGCCGGTTCTTTACCCTTGGGTAATGCTGCGTCTTTGGCCCATCTGACGATCCACTTTGGTAACTCGGGTCGTTCTCCGGGCCAGCCACCGGAGCCGTCCATAACTTCCTGCGGGGTGAGAGTGCCCCAAGCGCGCTTCAGGAACCGTCCGCGCATAATCGCTTTGGCATAGATCTCACCATTTCGGACAAATCGCTGCTCGATGTAAACGGCTATGTCGTCCCAACCGACCACCTTGGTCTCGAGATCAAATTTTTGCCAGGGCTCAAGAGACTTGCGGTAGCTAATCGTTGAGTTGACGACTATCGGGTACCAGCCTTTTTTGTTCCAAATTTGCCAGATACCTGTTCTTAGACCCTGGTCGTAACGACCGAGGTCCATGAGTGTCAAAAATATGCCGTTGTTCATGTGGTTGTAAACATCCAGGTCGCTTGGCATCACCCGAAGGGTCACCGACGAAACCTCGTCGATAGTCACCTTTGATCGACGACGCCAGGTCAGCTTGATGAAAAGGATTCGAAACCAGAGCTTCACCAGATAACCACACGCTCTTCTGGTGCAAGCCACATTGGATCTGATTCAGTGGTTTCGAAGGTGTCGTGGAAGATGTCCAAGTTTTTCACAACCTGGTTGCACCTGAATTCGGCCGGAGAGTGTGGGTCGGTGGCCAAACGCTGAATAGCAATTTCATCTCGGCTGATACCGCGCCAGCACTGGGCCCAAGAGAACAAGAACCTCTCGGCAGCAGTCACTCCGTCTATGGTCGGTGGCTCCTTGCCGTCAAGTGAAATCAAATAAGCCTTCCAAGCAATACCGAGACCTCCCAAGTCTCCGATGTTCTCACCGATGGTGAGCTCGCCGTTTACCTTGTTGCTGTCATCAAGCTGGGTCGGACTTAGCTCGTTGTATTGATCGATAAGAGATTTCGTTCGCTGCTCGAATGCCTTTAGGTCCGCCTCGGTCCACCAGGAAACCAACTTGCCATCTCCGTCGTACTTCGCACCTTGGTCATCAAAGCCGTGACCAATTTCGTGACCGATTACGGCCCCGATGCCGCCGAAGTTCATGGCGTCATCGGTATCTTCAGAGAAAAACGGTGGCTGCAAAATTGCCGCGGGGAAGACAATTTCATTCAGACCAGGGTTGTAATAAGCGTTCACGGTCTGAGGTGTCATGTGCCACTCGTCGCGATCGATTGGTGATCCGATTTTCTTGACCTGGAAATCAAACTCCCACGCGGAAACATTTTGAATGTTTTGCAGCAGATCTTCTCGCGAGATAACGATGCTCGAGTAGTCGTGCCACTTAACCGGGTAGCCAATCTTCGGAGTGAACTTCGACAGCTTCTCTTGAGCCTTTTCTTTGGTGGCTCCAGTCATCCACTCGAGCTTGTCGATACTTTGGCGATAGGCCTCAATGAGGTGAGCCACCAAGGTGTCCATTTGGGACTTGGAGCTTGCCGGAAAGTGCTTGTCAACATAAATCTGACCGACAGCTTCCCCAAGGCTTCCTTCAACCAAGCTGACGGCACGCTTCCATCGTGAACGATTGACCGGCTGGCCAGTCAACTTCGTTCCATAGAAACTGAAGCGCTCAGCTACAAAATCGCCGGAGAGATAAGGAGCGTGAGCTCTGATGTAAACCCAGCTCAGCCATGCCTTTAGAGCATCTAGGTTTTCAGCTGTCAACACGTCAACGAGCCCCTCGAAGAATGAAGGCATCATAACTACATTCCATTCCAGGAATGAATCGGTGAGACCTAGGCCCGAAAGGTATTCGTCCCAGTGAATGCTCGGTGCGAGAGTTTTTAGTTCCGCAAAGGTTTTGAGGTTATAAGTCTTTTCAGCGTCTCTCGCTTCGACTCTGCTCCAGTGCTTGGAGGCAATCTTGGTTTCGAGCTTCAAGATTTGCTCCGCCTTGGAGTCGGCTTCTGCTAGAGGTAAGCCAGCCAGAACCAACATGCGTGAAATGTGCTTTGGATATTCTTCACGAACATCCTTGTACTTCTCATCGGTGTAGTAATCCTTATCCGGCAGACCTAGGCCGCCGTTATAAAAATGAACGAGGTACCGCTCTGGGTTACCGGCGTCATTATCGATGTAACTGCCCCATAGCCCGCCAACGCCCATGCGCTCGAGGTGGCCCATCAAACTGTGCAGCTCCTTGAGGTCAGAAACTGCTGCGATTTTAGATAAACCCTCAACCAGTGGAGTGGCTCCAAGCTTCTCAGCTCGATCTTCGTCTAGGAACGATGCGTAAAGATCTCCAATTTGCTGGCTAACACCTGGAAGTGGGTTGTTGGACGCCTCTTCAAGGATTTCCTTGACGGCGAGTTCCGAATCATCGGCCAGCATATGGAAGCTACCGAACACGGCTTTGTCCTCGGGTATCTCGGTTGAATCCAACCAGCTTCCATTCACATGGCGGAACAGGTCCTGGGTCGGTTTGGTGGTTTCACTTAGTTCGGCTTTATCTAGCCCTGGTTTCATTGACATGCTTCCTAGTGTAAGTCAGTGCATTGTCACTTGGCTGACAGCTGATGTCCCTCAATAAGATCCTCCTTTACTACGGGTTCGCGCCGATAGCAGATCCGCAAGCAGTCATGCTCTGGCAGCGGACCTTGTGCGAGGCTCTCGGGCTAAAGGGTCGGATTCTCATCTCCCCCCACGGGATAAATGGAACCCTCGGTGGCAAGATGGAAGGTCTATAAAAATACGTACACGCCACCAAAGAGTTCAAGGGTTTCTCCAAAATTGACTTTGAGTGGTCTGCCGGCACCGGTAATGAGCTTTCGAAGCTCATGGTGATAGTGCGACGAGAGCTGGTTACTTTCAATACCCCGGACGAAGTACAAGTTGACATCACGGGCGTGGTCAATGGAGGTAAGCATCTAAAGCCACAACAGGTCAATGTGCTAGTTGATAAGCGCGGCGACGATGTTGTCTTTTTTTTGACGGCAGGAATGCCTTCGAGGCCGAAATTGGCAGATTCAAAAATGCAGTCGTGCCTGACATTCAGACCACTCACGATTTCGTTACGGAAATCGAATCGGGCAAGTACGACCACCTCAAAGACAAGCCGATTGTGACCTACTGCACCGGTGGCATCCGGTGTGAGATTTTGAGCGCGGTAATGCTAAATCGCGGATTCAAAGAGGTCTATCAAATCGAGGGCGGCATCGCACGCTACGGCCAAAAATACCGGGATGCAGGGCTCTGGGAGGGCGCTCTTTACGTATTCGATAACCGCATGGCCGTTAATTTTTCAAAAGACGCATTGACCCTGGGAACTTGCGTGAACTGCTCAGAAAAGACTTCGCAGTTCCGAGACTGCGAAGAACCTGGCTGCAAGGATTTAGTGTTGCTGTGCGAGGACTGTTTTACCGACCCAAAGAACCTAAGGTGTGACGAAAGTCACATTCGGGGTAGAAATAAGCTCAGGCAAATAGGTTAAGGAAAAAACCCCCGGGTTCTTGCCCGAGGGTTTTCCTATTAGGAGGGTATGCAATCTATGAGAATTACATGTCTCTAACTCTAAAAGCCAAGCGGTGTCGACCAAGTAAAAGTCAGGGTTTCAACATCAAGCTCTCAGTGCTTTCTCAGCTCCAAGAGATGTCAGATTAGTCAGCAACATCTTCATACTGCTGGCCGTGGTTGCGCATCCCCTCATGCTTGCCCTTGCCTAGATTTTTCCCGCGAGGTTCAAAGCTGGCGGCGTCATCTGCATCGTAGTTGAGGCGAAGAACTCCACTCGCGTTCGCGGTTGCAACTCCAGACGCGTCGGTGGTTACAGTCACAAGAATCGGAGCCGATTCATCCGAAGGGTAGAAAGCAAAAACCTCCACGCCCTCGATTGGACTTGCCTTGAAAACTAGATTGCCTGTGACGGTTCCAGCTGCAATCTCCGGCCTTATCAGATCGAGATTTGCATCAAGTACTGGATGAACGCCGATTACATGGCCACGAGTTGTCGGCTTAGTTGTTGGGGCCTCGGTTGCGCCGGGCTCGAGGCGAAAGATCTCGTAGTTGGCGCCCTTTACAACTTCTCTCAGTTCTGTAACATCTGCCGGGATCCCGATGATGGTGGCTGACAGAGTCGCAGTGTTATGTTCTTTTCGCATTTGGCCTTCGTTGGCCCTGTCAGCGTGCATGCCGCGCTCGATTTTAGGTTCGGAGCTATTTGGTCCTTGCGAATCGTGAGCCAGAGATGGAAGCGCGAATGCCAGCGCACCAACGGCCAGGCTGGCGGTTGCCGCGATGGCAATTGTCGATTTTATTTTCATGTTCTTTCCTTTGTTTGTCGGACAAGCAACAAATTAGTAATCCAGATTGGGAAAGAAACTAAATTTCAGGTAGTTGAGACGCTTTTAGCAGTGGGCTGCCAGACAAGGCATATTTCTGGCAGTTAGCTGAGGGCTAGAGGTAGCGCCAGCGGAAAAGCTCAATTTTGAATCGAACCGCAATGAGCCGCATGGTGACAATCAAAATTGCCGCGATAGCGACGTCGAGGTACTCGGGGGTGTTCAGGTAGCCCAGCAGCACGACAGCCCAGCCGCCAGCAAATGCGATTACTGCGTAAGGCTGGTGGTCATGAAACGCTCTCGGGACTTCATTAATCAGGACATCTCTCAATACACCGCCGACAACTCCAGTAATTACGCCCATCAAAACCGCAATCATCGGGCTCATGCCTGCGACCAAAGCAAGGTGAGTGCCACCAGCTGCAAATATTCCAAGGCCAACAGCGTCGGGGATCACAATCGCCTTTTCGGTCAAGTCAACGTGGGTTGCCCGGTAGAAAAACGGCAGAGCCAAACCCACCAAAATAAGCGCCCAAACCCAAAATTCTTGCTCAACCCAAAAAAATGGCCTTCTGTCCAACAGCACATCCCTGAGGGTTCCGCCCCCAAAAGCGGTGACCGCTCCGATCATCACAACGCCCACTAGGTCAAAATGCTTTCTAGCCGCTTCCAATATCCCGGAAAGCGCGAACGCCAGCACCCCTAGTGCTTCTAATGAGCTTAGAAATATCTCTAACAATTCGCTTCCCAATTTAGGTTCTCAATAACCCTAATAAGGCGGCGCCCGGATTAGCAAAGATTGCCCGACTAAATAGCCACTCGGCGATAGACTGACCTGACCTAAGAACCGCTCAGGGAAGCAGGTAACGTGGGCTTTCTAGACAAGGCCGAGGCGCGCATTGAGAACATAGTTGTCTCAATGTTTTCCAAGCTATCCAAAAAGCAACTTCAGCCGATTGAAATCTCTCAGGCTGTCAAAAATGCTATGGACGTCGCAGCGACTGCTCCAGGTAAGGACCGGAAACTAGTTCCCCATAGATACCTGATCAAACTTAACCCTCAAGATAAAGACAACCTCTCCGACCAGCTTCTTCGAGCCATAAGTTCAGAGGTTGCAAACCATGCCGGGCAGAAGAGCTATCAACTGACAGGTCAACTTGAGCTGAAGGTTTTAGCTGACCAGAAAGTCGCCAAGGGGCGAATTCAAGTTGGATCTGCGGCAGTGGGCAGTTTGGTGAGCTGGAAACCGATAATTTCCTATGGCAGCGAGCGCCGAGAGCTATCTAGTGGAACTACTACTTTTGGCAGGGACGATAGCGCCGACGTGGCGATAGATGATCGCGGCCTGAGCCGGATTCACTTCGAAATCGCATTCAATGGAGACATTGCAGCAATCAGAGACTTGCAGTCGACCAACGGAACCTTCGTAGACGGTTCGAGAGTGAACGAGGTGGTTCTTAGGTCTGGCAGCAAGATAAATGCCGGTAGGACTGAATTCGATTTTGAGCTATTGGCCCTGACGGGTGGGCCAAATGAGTGAGCTTGCCCTATTTCTGATTCGTATTGGTTTTGTTGCGGTGCTCTGGGTGTTTATTCTGAGCCTGCTTTCCGTTATTCGCGCTGACCTGTATGGCAGGCGAGTTATCAGTCGCATAGCTAAGCAGAACGCTCCCCTGCTAACCGCAGGTTCGGCTGCGAGCCTGGGCATAGACGATGGCGATAGTTTTAATCCGACCGAGATCGCGGTGCTTACGGGCCGGGCCGCCGGAACTAACATCCCACTCGAGAACAAAAAGGAAGTGCTGATTGGCCGCGCTCCGAGTTCGGACATGGTAATCAGCGATGACTTCGCCTCCTCGATTCACGCAAAGCTTGTCCATGTGGGGGACGACTGGGTCTTACAAGACCTAAACTCCACCAACGGCACCAACCTAGACGGCAAGAAAATAACCACCCCGGTGACCATTAAAGCTGGGATGACGATACGAATTGGAACCACGACCTTTGAGCTGAGGTCTTAGTCAGTTGGCGATCAAGACCATTAGCTATGCAGCCAGCGACATCGGCAAGCACCGCAGTTCGAACCAGGATTCCGGTTATTCCGGTTATCAGCTGTTCTTCGTGGCGGACGGCATGGGCGGTCACGCCGGAGGAGACATCGCGTCGGCGATTACCTCGCAGCGAGTTGCACTAACCGACAGCAAATACGACACGGTTGAAGAAGCCATTGAAACCCTGAAGGCCGGAGTTCTGGAGGCCAACTCCATGTTGACCGGGACCGTAGTTGAGCATCCGGAACTTCAAGGAATGGGAACCACGTTTTCAGGGCTTTTGGTGCACAGAAGTCAGATCATTACCGCTCACATCGGTGACTCCCGTATCTATCGAGTTCGTGCCGGTGAGGTTACTCAAATAACCAAGGACCATTCGTTCGTTCAAAAACTTGTAGATCTTGGCCGAATTACTGAAGCCGAAGCTCTAGTGCACCCCCGTCGGTCGGTGCTAATGCGCGTGCTCGGCGATGTTCAAGGTGACCCGGAGCTAGATATTGCCCTGCACGACGCACTGCCCGGTGACCGCTGGATGATTTGCAGCGACGGCCTGAGCGGCGTGGTCCCGGATGAAGTGATGGCCAAGATTTTGGCTTCAAATATTCCAACCGAAGAAGCCGCCGAACTTTTGGTGGGCGAAGCCCTTGAGCATGGCGCCCCGGACAACGTAACGGTGGTTATCACCGACGTTGTCCGCCCAACCGTTAAGGCAGACTTTGAACCCGGCGCTCACTTCGTTGGTTCAGCGGATCATGAAGTTGTCATTGAAGAGCGCAAGGGCGGAAAGATACTGCGTCTTTTCAACCCACTGAGTTTGCTTGAGCTGCTACAAAGCCCAGAGGACCCAGCCCAGTATGCACCTGAGTCCGAAGAGCTTCTTGAAAAGATTTTGGCCGAGACCAGACGGAAGCTACGCTGGCGCGCGGTCAGAATAACTGCGCTTTGGCTGCTATTTGCTGGCGTGATGGTCGGTGTCATCTTCGGCGCGTACCAATACACCCAGACCCGATACTTCGTTGATGTATCTGACGGTCAGGTCACTGTCTTTCAGGGCATCAAGGAGCAATTGGGGCCCCTGAATTTCTCAAGCCCTTACCTAGTGTCGGATATAAACATTGAAGACCTCCCGCAGTTCCAGCAGACCCTGATTGAAAGATCCATCTCGGTTGAGTCGTTGGATGATGCGTTGCGCCTGATCGAACAGCTTCAGGACGGAATCAATGAGTAACGTCTCTCTAACTCAAGCGATTCCAATGCTGCTGAAGGCTGTTCCGCGCTCCAGGAACTTTGAAGCAGTGTTGCTTTTCTGGGTTGCCGGTATTCACGCTTTCGCCTTGGCCCAAATTCAACTTGCAGTCAGTCAGCGGATGTCTTGGGACATGCTCTACTACTGGGCACCGCCAACGATCAGCGCATGGATACTGCACTACGTGCTCAGGAAGTATGTACTGAACGCTGATGGCCTGCTGCTGCCCCTGGCTTTTTTGCTAAACGGTCTAGGCATCGCAATGATTTATCGACTTGACTTAGCCGAGATAACTCGAGGTGGTCAGGACTTGTTTGCCGAGCGCCAGGTTTGGTTGAGCTGCTTTGCAATGTTGATTGCCGCAATCGTGGTTCGGCTGGTTCGGAACCCACTGGTTCTGAGGCGTTTTCCATATTTGGCAGGGGCGGCGGCCGTGGTCTTGCTGCTACTTCCGGCGGCACCGGTCATTGGCAGGACCATAAATGGTGCGACATTGTGGATTGCCATTGGAGATCTGAGCTTCCAGCCAGGCGAAATAGCGAAAATTTTGTTGGCGATCTTCTTCGCGGGCTACTTAGTTTCCAGAAAAGGCCCGCTTTCTGAAATTGGATCTCGAGTGTTAGGGATGAAGATTCCGAGCGCGAAGGACCTGGGTCCAATATTGCTGTTCTGGATCGCGTCCATAGCAGTGCTTGTGATCCAGCGTGACCTTGGAACGTCGATTCTGTATTTTGGTTTGTTTTTGGTCATGATCTACACCGCCACCGGTAGAGGCTTTTACGTCGGTATTGGATTGGTCATGATGGTAACCGGAGCCCTAGTGGCTTCGAGACTTTTTGGCTACGTCGGTGCTCGCTTCGATGCGTGGTTGGCTCCGTTTGCGACCGAGAACTACACCGCTCAAGGTGGCAGCTACCAGCTGGTGCAGGGTCTGTTTGGCATGGCTCACGGCGATGTTATCGGCGCGGGACTTGGTTCGGGTTTCCCGCAGTTGATCCCACTTGCCGAAAGTGACTTTATATTCGCAGCGCTCGGGGAAGAGCTTGGTCTAGCCGGAATTTTCGCGATTTTGGCTATCTATCTGCTGATCGTCTACCGAGGTCTGCGAATTGCAAACACCCATCAAGATGATTTTTCAAAGCTGCTTGCATTGGGGCTCTCATTTGTACTTGGTCTTCAAGTGTTTATTGTTGCCGGGGGCGTAATGGGCCTGTTGCCCTTGACTGGTCTAACAACACCATTCTTGGCTGCCGGTGGCAGTGCTCTGCTGGCCAACTGGTCAATTATTGCGCTCCTTATGGTGCTGTCTGATTCTTCACTTAAGCGGGTGAAGGGATGAATAGGCAAGTGAGAAGAGTTGGCCTTGCGCTGACCGTAATGTTCATTGCTTTGTTCGCAATTGCCTCCTCGATACAGGTTGTTAGAACCGAATCGCTTTATCAGGATTCGAGAAACGTTCGCGCATCCTACGAAACCTATAAAACTCAGCGCGGTTCGATATTGGTTGGTGAAACTGAGGTTGTCACCAGCGTTGCCGTCAATGACCAGTACCGGTTCCTAAGAAGCTATGACTCTGTTCTCTATAGCGCGGTTGCCGGCTACTTCAGCATTTTCACCGGTTCCTCTGGAATCGAGCGATCAATGAATTCCTTGCTCGCTGGCCAAAGCTCTGCACAGTTTTTTGAACAAATCAATGCGCTGCTTGATGGCACACCGGTAACCGGTGCTGCAATCGAACTAACCCTCGATCCAGATGTGCAGCGAGCTGCCTGGGATGCCCTCGGTGGCCGAAAAGGTGCCGTGGTTGCCCTTGACCCGGCAACCGGCCGCATTCTCGCGATGGTATCGAAGCCAACATTTGATGCCAACCTCATGGCCGGTCACGAGTACGATCCGGTGAACCAGGCCTACCGTGACTACCTAGATGATCCGGACAAGCCGCTTGTGAACCGAGCAATCGGTGGAGACCTTTACCCGCCGGGTTCAGTGTTCAAACTTGTTGTCGCGGCAGCCGCTCTTGAATCTGGGCGATACAGCACGACCACAACCTTCGAGAACCTAGCTAGCTACCGCCTCCCCGGCACCTCAACGATGATTCAAAATTCCTCCAATAACACCTGCGGGGACGGGGCACTGGTAACGCTAGAACAGGCCCTAATTAGATCGTGCAACATTCCATTCGCGATGCTCGCGGTCGACCTTGGTCAGGATCGAATTCGAGCTATGGCAGAGCTCATGGGCTTTGGAGATGAGATTGCGATTCCGCTTTCAGTAACACCCAGCGTTTATCCACTCGGCCTGGAGCTCTCTCAACTCGCCCTAACCGGTTTTGGACAGTTTGACGTTCGAGTGTCACCGCTGCAGATGGCCATGACCACTGCTGCAATCGCGAATCAGGGCGTGATCATGAAACCGCAGCTGGTTGATCAGGTCGTCGCAAGCAACCTAAACGTTCTCAGCCAACCCGAGCCCCAGGTGTTTTCCTCTCCAATGTCTAGAGAAACTGCCGGACTACTGACCCGCATGATGGTTGACTCAGTCGGCTACGGAGCAGCAACCAATGCTGCGCTTCCACAGGTCGCCGTTGCCGGCAAAACTGGCACTGCCGAAAACGGACCTGATGACCCGTTCACCCTCTGGTTCACCGGCTTTGCGCCGGCCGAATCTCCTCGCGTAGTTGTCACGGTCGTGGTTGAAGACGGCGGTGGCATTGGGCAAAACGGAACCGGTAACCAAATTGCCGCGCCCATCGCCAAGGCAGTCATGAAGGCGGCGTTGAACCGATGAAGCCCGCAGTGGGACAACTTTATGGAGAACGATACCGACTCCAACTGCGCATTGCCATTGGTGGCATGGGCGAGGTTTGGCAAGCCCAGGACGAGCTAATTTTGCGTCAGGTCGCAATCAAAATCCTGAAGGAAGAGTATCTTTCGGATCCGGCGTTCTTGGAAAGATTTAGAACCGAGGCGCGCTCGGCAGCCCTTGTCGAGCACGTAGGAATTGCCAATATTTACGACTACGGCGAGGACACTGGTTCCGCATTTCTCGTTATGGAGTTAGTTCCGGGTGAATCAATGTCCCGGTTGTTGGAGCGAGAAAAACGACTACCTGAGGCTCAAGTTCTAGACATTGTGGCTCAAACTTCCAGAGCTCTGGCTGCGGCTCACGCCAGAGGTTTGGTTCACAGAGACATAAAACCAGGCAATTTACTAATCACCCCGGATGGCAAAGTCAAAATAACTGACTTTGGTATCGCACGAGTGGGAGACCAGGTTCCGCTAACCAAAACCGGGCCGGTTCTGGGGACCGTTCAGTACCTGGCGCCTGAGCAGGCAACTGGGAAAACCTCAACCGGTGCAACGGACCTGTATTCACTCGGGGTTGTGGCATACGAAGCACTCGCAGGTAGGCGCCCCTTCCGTGGTGAGAACCAGATGGCAATCGCGATGGCACACATAAATGAGATGCCGCCGGCCCTTCCAGACTCGATTGACCCAAGAGTTCAAAACCTGGTTCTTAGCTGCCTAGCTAAAAAGCCCAACCAACGCCCAGAGTCTGGAGCCTCGCTCGCGATTAGGGCGGAAGCTCTTCTTAGGGAAAAACGTAAAGGTGTCCCGGTTGCCTCCGAAGACCCAATCAATGACCCTGTGACCGAGGTGATATCAACGGACACCGCTCCATTACCAAGGGCGCCGATTGTTTGGCCCTGGCTTGCAACCCTTGGACTACTGGGGCTCACTACGATCGTCGTAATCGTTGCGATTCTCTCGGAGCCAAACGCTTCCGACATCTCTCCAATTAGCACTCCAAATTCGACGCCCACCAACACTCAAACAGTGGAAGAGGCCACGGAGCCCGCAACCTACCTGGTATTGGTATCCGATGTGGTGGGTAAAAACCTGAGTGAAGTCACCGCGTGGTTGACCGAGCGTGGCTTCGTCGTAAACGCTATACCTGGTGAACTCATTCCGGGCAGCTCACCCGAGGTTCGAGTAGTTTATGCGGCCTCTCCGACTGGAAACATAGAAGTAGGCAGCACCGTGAACGTCACCTATTACGTAGGCGATTATGAAGACATTCCGATTGAGATACCAGAGGATGAGGCTACTTCTGAACCAGCTCCGGAAGCGACAGACCCCGCGGATGGTGAGCCAGCTCCCTCGGAGACTCCAGTGGCCGACGTGCCGGCAATAGTGCCGGGCGACACCACTGGAGATATAATCACAGTAGATCCGGGGTCATCAGGGTAATAAGACTGTAACCGAGTCATGCGGGAAATAATCAAAACAAAAACTAGAATTCAATGGGTGGAAAAGAGCAGGTTTGAGTAAGAGCGAAAGACTGATTGCTGGTCGATACCGACTGGGTGAGCTTGTCGGTCGCGGTGGAATGGCCGAGGTGTTCGAGGGCTACGACACCAGACTTGGTCGAACCGTAGCGATCAAGCTTCTAAAGTCAGATCTCGCAAACGACGCCAACTTCGAAGCAAGCTTTCGTCAAGAGGCTCAAGCCAGCGCCCGCATGGCCCATCCAACAATTGTTCGGGTCTATGATGCCGGCGAAGAAGAGACCACCGATACAAACGGTCAGATCGTAAAAACTCCGTTCATAATCATGGAACTAGTCCGCGGCAAATTGCTTCGCGAAGTGGTTGCTGAAAAAAACGTTGCCATCGAGCGAACCGTTGGATATATCTCCGGAATCCTCACCGCTCTCGAGGTTTCCCACCGAGCCGGTGTGGTTCACCGAGACATAAAGCCAGGAAACGTGATGATCGGCGAGGGCGATTCGATCAAAGTTATGGACTTTGGAATTGCCAGGGCAGTAAATGACAATTCAGCCACCCAAGCTGCTACCTCCGGCATAGTTGGAACAGCTCAATACTTCTCTCCCGAGCAAGCCCGGGGAGACACAGTTGATGCCAGAACAGATTTATATTCGACCGGCGTAATTCTTTACGAGTTACTCGCTGGAAGGCCGCCATTTAAAGGCGAAAGCGCCGTGTCCGTGGCATACCAACACGTTTCTGAACTTGCTACTCCACCTTCGACCTTTAACTCGAATGTTTCACCGGAGTTAGACGCGGTAGTGCTTCGATCTATGACCAAAGATCGCGACGAGCGCTTCCAGACCGCTGACGAATTCCGAGAGCACTTGCTTGCGGCCCAGGCCGGGACAGCTCTGCCTATGACCAAAACAACCCCGCTATCGAAAATGACTCCGGTGGCCCTGGATGCCACCGAAGCGATCTCGACGACTGGTGCAGATGAGTTTCCAACCTCTTTGCTTGAGGGCTTTGAAACAGCTCCGAGCAGACAAATAACTACTACCAACACCAAAGTGGGGGCGGGCGTTCTTTGGGGCCTGGGCACCGGAGTAGTCGTGATTTTGGTTGGATTGTTGTTCTGGGTCATGAACCTAGGTTCGGCTGGACCAGGAACAGCTCCATCAAGCGGCGTCGAGGTGGCAAACGTTCAAGGATCTCTATATGAAGATGCCTACAGCACGCTGAATTCACAAGATCTTGTGGTGCTTCGGGTTTACGAGAAAAGCGAGCTCGTCCCAGAAGGCATCGTCATAAGACAAGTCCCAGAAGCCGGAACATTGGTTCTCTCCAGCACCGCCGTGACGCTTTATGTTTCCAGTGGTGCAACCGAAGTAATCGTTCCGACCTTGGTTGGTAAATACGAAACGGATG
>OFLF01000008.1_pt1 | contig 14730 bp, 10 predicted proteins | sample 1540761 | NCBI WGS metagenome assembly OFLF01 (sample SAMEA104347430, study PRJEB22522) | marine metagenome | isolation source: melt pond | reverse complement strand
GGAAAGGCAGGAAGGCCTGGGCGTCCCTGAGGCGTGTGCCGCTGACGGGCTCCTGGTTCCGCGCCCCCATGAGGGGTAGGCCCGTCAACGGCTGCCTCAGATTTGCGGTCGTCACAGGCTCGCCGTCCGCGTTGATCGTGGTTTCGAGGCTGCTCACGAGCCACCCGCCATCGGCCTCGAATTCGTAGCTCTCCCCGCTGATCTGCATCAGGACCTGCCGACCGTTCTGGGACACCTGCGCCCCGCGGTCCATCAGCGTTGCCATGACCCTCCGCTTGACCTCCGCCTCGCGTTGTTCCGCTGTGAGCTGGTTGGAGCTCAAAATTTGGCCCAAACCGAACTGGTTCACAGGCAACATCGTCTCTCGACTGTATGCGATGCCGTTCGCTCGTGTCCCCGTGACAAACACTGGCACGTGGATGACCTGCTCCGAGACCCCCTGGCCGTTTTGAGCAAAGAAGGTCCTGCCCAGGGCTGTCACGGTGACGGTCCCGTCCGGTCGCAGGGTCCTCACGAGGCGCTCCTGTCCCGCCCTGTTGCGCACGTAATCGGAGCCGTTCCGGTGTATGAGCTGCTGGTTCCTGTCCAAGCCAGGGCCGTTAGGTATCGTTCCCGTGACTCTGTAATAGTACTGACCGATGGTTGTCAACTGTCCGTTGGCGCTGGCAAGGACCACAAAACTGCTGTTCCGCAGCACTGGGTCGCCGTTCAACACCTCCTGTCCTAGCTGATCTCTTCTTTGGCCTACTGAGATGTTGGGCGAACTTGCTATATATATAGCCTGCTTATCTTAGATAGCTAGACACTTAGCCGGCTTAGCATATTTGCTATCTATTTAGCATCTGACTTGCTATGTACTTAGCATCTTAAAATTAGTGACTTGCTAAGTGGTTAGCAAATACTTAGCATCATCCGATTTTGGAAAAATCATGTCTTCAAAGTACGCAGAAAACATGCAAACCTGATGTATACCAACATGCATGATTCATGTTACATGCAACAACATATTTGTTTTTCTCTTGAATGCTATCTGAATTGCCACGGGATCAAGGTTCTGACAGATGTGTCTTGCAACACTGTGAAACAAAGTGGAGCCAAAATTGAAGAGGTCGAAATCATAACAGGGTTGTCATGCTTAAGCCATTGGGCTGTGCCTTTGGCAGCATCAACGCTTTTCAACTTCCAAAGTGAAACAAGTGAGACACACACGCCTTTGCATTGTACATGGAACCAAACTTCAGCAGCCTCAAGCGGCTGAGTGGCATCGGAACTCTTAATCAAAACTACATCTTTCTTAGAGCAAGTACCTGCTGGTAATATGTGAGCCACAGCAGAAGTGAGACATTCCTCAGGTTGCAATATCACAGACATTTGCTGTGACATGAACTCTAGCATTTTTTTTGGTGCTGTATGGGGATTGCCCAATTTAACAGCAACAGCAAAAATGCTACTAGTCTTCAAGACTGCTAAATCGTGGCACACAAGTTCGCTCAAAACTGATTTCTCAAAAACAGATGTATTTTGGATAGGATTCGAATACCTTTTGGCTACCCGATGCTTCCGTTCATGAACAAAGCAAGTGGGTAGCATCCCAAATTTTTGAAGATGCGTGGGAAAATGCACCAACCAGTGAAATTTCGGATGCATGTACTGCTTCCAGCCTGCAGCTACACAGCTTTGCAAAAAACTTTGAATTACAGCCCCAAGGTCTTTTGGAGTCACTTTCAGCAAAGGAACTGCTTGCAGCATATCCAAGACATCTGCCATTGCCAAAAAAGCAATACACTCACCAACACAAACATTTGCTGGCAGCACAACTGCTTGTATGAAGTAGGCAAGTATTGGATAAAGTCCTAAGCCGTCACTGGCTTGACACTTAAACTTTTTAGCTTTGGTGTTTGACTCTTCCCTCTTGGCATTGAAAATGTCTTGCAAATTACTTCCTTGCCTACTACTTGGCAGAGTCCATAAAGAAACATACTTGCACAAGTGATGATATATGTGGCCATCAAGGAACTTCGCAGCCCTCAAGCTAAAAATCATCAAATACATGACAGTGTTAAACACTCCATTGACTAACATGCAATGCATCCAGTCATGGCAATAATGTGAAACAGGCAGCACTACTGACTGCAGTTCGTTATCTAGAAGCAAGCCTTGTGGTTCATAATTGAAACCTACACACTTCTCCCACCTTGCGAACATGTCAGCGGTCATGACAGCCTTCTGCTGAGCTAGCCTAGCTATTGTGCCACGGATGTCGGCATCAGTTGCAAAATCCAGTTCGTGCTCGAAAAGCAATGATGCTGCAAGCAGGGTGTCACCTGTCTCCAAGTCCACCACATCAGTAGTGATGGCAAACAGGTTCCTGCAAAGGAGGCAACATTTTGTGCCAGCATCGCCCTTCACATGAAACACATGCTTGTGGGCCCCTCCATCTTGCAAGATCATGCCCAGCTGGATCCAAAGCCGATGGTGGCTGCCATCTGGATGTTTCAGAACTAAGCCGCCGGATGAAATATCATACAGAGGATTGCAGAACCACTGCTTCAGCACTGCTCCAAACACCTGGCTGATACCAGCACTCAGCTTGTCCACAGATGCTGTCCTCTGCACAAGTGTTGGCAACCAAGCCTCCTCACGGCTGAGTGTGATCTGACCAAACTCAAGAAAGGATGAATACCCAACCCACTCCTTTCTTTTATTGTCATGGCTGATGACATTGCCAGGCACCACCTCGTCACAGTAGACAGCTAGCCTCCAAGGCTGATCTGGGCTGCTTGGATGTTTCCTCAGGGTGTCCATCACGAGCTCAGTGTAGCTGCCACCCTGTCCAAAAGCAGCCTGCAGCAGTGACAGAGGATTGATCATCAGCATATTTGCTTCAGCACCTTGCTTGTCCACCAGAATGGAATTGCAAAGCAATGTGCCATAGCTTTCATGGCGAGCTATTTCAGCTTGTGTGGATTTTCCCAGCTGCCATCTGGAGTGCAGCTCCGGGATGCCATGCTGATCAGCTTCATCCAATAGTGCAGACATGGCTGATGCTGTCATGTGGGGAAGCTTTCTTCTGAAGTCATTGAGCTTCCTCAGTTTAGCTTCTTTCGCATCTGCAGAAGTTGATGAAGCCATTGTGGCTGAAACTACGATGTCCCAGCTGTAAAACTCTAGCACAAATGATTGAGCACAAATGCTTGAGCACAAATGCTTGAGCAACTGATACACGCTTTTAAATATATTATCAAAATACTTATCTGTCTATATAGACAAATTCATTGGATACAAGCATTGACCAAACAACATCAGCAAATCAAGAAACATCACAACTATAAAGTATAGCACACATGATATCAAACATGTCGCTAATCTCAAAAGCATCCCACAATGAGTGCAAGCCAAAGGCTAATACATACAGCTCAGCACAGGTGTGCTGAATGCGAACACTGGTAGGCATATATCGTTGAATAGAAGACAATCAAAATGGCATTGCCTATCCACATCCATTAGAATTGCACTCACCAAGCAACCAACCACAATCTCCATCGTTCACAACTCTCTACAATTTTGGCAAGCTTATGGCCAACCAATGCAGCCGAGCAGCTTAGTGTGCAGCATGTCAATGTTTGCAATAGCTATATCAGATGACTGCAGTTACCGACAATTCATGGCATTTTGTTTAGCATGTTCTTTTGGCTGAGAAACTGCAAACCTACAATCTCTGACGAACACATACACATTGTCTAATAAATCCTGAATAGCCGCTCACAGGCTATCGCCTCACAAAAAGCATCGACACAGCCAAAGGTGCTGAGCCAAAAGCTAACAGTGTTGAACCAGGCTTCTTGGCTACAAACTGCCACAGCTGTCCTAGCTGTCCTAGCTGTCCCAGCTGTCCTAGCTGAGCTGTCCTAGCTGTCCTAGCTGTCCTAGCTGTCCCAGCTGTCCTATAGCTGTCCTAGCTGCCACAGCTGCCCCAGCGACCCGATCATTTGGTCTTCTTCTTGATTGGGACGACAGACCTAGGATTCCTTGCTCGGTAGCTAGGATTCTTGCATTGTTTGCAGCCGTTGGGCTTCCACCTGCACTTGGAGCATCCGAAGGGAGTTGCAGGAGCCCGAGGCTGAATGTTGGCAGCGGGCCTCTTCTGCATGGCAGAGGATGATGCCATCGGCGAAGCCTTTGGTGATGCCTTCGGAGAAGCCTTTGGTGCTGCCTTCGGAGAAGCCTTTGGTGCTGCCTTCGGAGAAGCCTTTGGCTGTGTAGGCAGAGCCGCACTGGGCTGAACGTCCTTGCCTCTTCCCCTGCCCCTGCCCCTTCCTCTGCCAGTGGTCTCTTTCTTGAAGCCACCTGCACAGGCAGCCCGGAAGGCTGCGTTCTCGTAGTCCTCGCTGTTCACACGGGGGATCTCTGCAGTTTGATCCATGCTGAGCCCATGAGCTGACAGGCCGGAACCCTCAGGTTGAACAGAGCCCAGAGGCTGACCCAGGCCAAGCCCTGAGGCTGATAGGCCGGAGACAGCAGGTTGAGCAAAGCATGCAAGCTGGGCCCGGGAGTCGTCCAAGGAAAGGTTGCTCAACCTTGAATGTGGCTTGAAAGCCACTACGGCTGCTGACGGAGGGTTGTTGGTCGTAGGGCTGTTGTTGGGAGGGCTGTCGTTCGGAGGGCTGTTGGACGATTCAAGCCAGTTGCTGTTAGCCCTCTGGTAGCCAAGGGCGGGCTGCAACATCTGGGTGTGTTGATGTTGTTGTTGATATTGCTGGTGCGGGTCGGCGAGACCGGGCTGCAACATCTGGATGTGCGGCTGTTGTTGCTGGTGTTGACCATGTGCTTGCAGCTGCCTGATCAGTTCAGCAATCGGCTGTGCGGCTGAGCCAGAAGCGGCTGAGCCAGAAGCGGCTGCCAGCAATTTGCTGTTGCTTCTGAGTGGCACATGGTGCCCAGCAACATGTGCTAGCTTTTCCAAGCTCTTGACGACCGGAGGATCCAAGCCATAGGCTCTCTCAACGAAGCCCCCTGGCAAGTCAGCCGTGTGCTCAGGGAACTTGAAGATCGTCGGCAAGGTCGATCGGCTGAGATCCCCCGGAGCCGTCTCAAAGGCTTTTTTGAAATCTTTGACCAGTTCAAAGATATGGTTGTAGCTCGGAAGCTTGCCGATTTTATCTGTCCAGAGACAAACCAGCAGTGCTACGGCCCACCGCACCGTTTGCTCATGCAAGGACTTGATGCCAAGCGACCTGAAGCGCTGTACCACTACCATGGTAAGCCTAAACAGGCTGGACTCCGGTGCCAGGAGATGGACCCAGTCCTGCTCACTCAGGTAGTTTGCTGGATACAGCAATTGCTGGGGTCGCCGTTGGTTTCCCCAAGCCCCTGCGGCTGAATGGTCGGCAGCATTAAGCTTGATGTCCAATGCTTCTTGGAGCAAGGACTTGCTTTGCTCAGCCATGTCAGACTTGATGACCCCATTCATCAGCTCGAGAGCTCCACCGGCATCGAGCATCATCATGCCGGTGATTTTGCTGCATAACGAGGTCACCACAGAGCTCGTGAGCTTGTTGAAAGCAGCCACCGTGGCTTCCGGACTGTCAGGGGCCGGAGCCCTGGCAGCCAACAAGGCCGACACAGATGTGATCTCCCCCAGGACGTCCGTGACGGTCCAGCCAGCCATGGCTTGAAGGTCAGTGGATACCTGGATAAGCTCGCAAGCTATAGTGGAGTTCACTGGTGAGCCTTTGCTGACAAGATATGTGGCTGAGTGTATGATCATACATCGTATGTTGTATACGTATTGTTCGAATAATTCAGTAGGTGTGCGAGTGGATGCATACAATCATGATGACTGATAGACAATGATTTACTCATGCAGTCAATCATATGTATAGCTATGTAATCCATGGCTAGGTTGGATACATGTATGAGCTGCAGAAATACACCGCCGATCAATATATGTCAAACAGCTGCAAAGCCCAAAGGCTGATCAATATAAGCACATGGATGAGCTACACAATGAGTCACAACACACAACAAACAATACAATCATAGTGTATGACACATCCAATGTGTGCAAGCCAATGGCTGACCAAGGGAGCCCGGTGGCTATAAACTGTGAACTTGTATGAGATAGTGCAACATTGACGATGACAAGCGAATGCAGCGATGAAGTCACGGGTCACCACAATGTACAATGAGAGTTGATTACTCACAATGGGTCGCAGTCATGAACAACTTATAGATATAGTATCCACAGATGACACAATGACACATACACATACAATCATCAACATATGTAAGAGTTAACAGACTGAATAATATCACATCACTGAGCTCACCAACACACATTATGTCAAAATCGTTTCAAAACGATCAGTGATACTAGCACATACACAATCACAGCAATATTGGTAAACGTTGCAATTACAGCAATAATCAGATCGAATTCAGCAATCAGGCATAAAAACACGAAATAAATCAAATTATAACACACAAAATCACAATCATATGAAAATATGTGTATTTTGAAAAATACAATCTGATTCAAATTTTGAATCAAATGTCATAATTGTGTGACATCTGATTCAAAATTTGAACCAGATGTCACACATTTTTTGACATGTGATTCAACATTTGAATCTGATTGCACTTGTCCGAAACACCAACGGGTCGACACTGTGTGTTTTGTCTGGCATTGGTTCGTTGGTGGTCACCATCAATGGAGTCGTTCTGGAATGGTGACCAAGCGATTGTTGGTCCATACTTCACACATATATAGCTAGTAAGCTTACACATTATCATGTATGTATATCATTCATATATCAAACATTTAACAATGATGGTATGAATTGTGTGTAGTCATTAATAAATGTATGTGTGACTGTGCTTATGGACAAGCTTCTAAAAGAACGAAGCCCACAGGCTATAGCCTATGAGCTCATCGCTACTATATACACAGAGCTATGCACTAAGCCCACAGGCTAGGCATAAGCCCTCAGGCTGGCTCAGGTGTAGTCGTACCCGTGGCCGTGCAGGCGGGGGTTGTCGACGAAAGACCAAAGCTGCGGACCCAGGACGGCATCCCTGCCGAACCTTACAATATGTATATATATATATATATATATATATATGTTGTTTAAATTAACTATATATGTTATCATCATACAGTAAAGGTAAGTGTCAATGGTTCGCTTCAACTTATACATGCAGCCAAGTTACACCCGGCAGAGATGCACGACCTTCTCCTCGTCATCGTTCCACAAGGCGGCAAGCATGGCCACCATTTTGTTGAGCCAGCCACCCTTGGGCTTATCGACCCACCTGGAAGCCTGCTGCTGCGGCTGCTGCTGCCACGTTGTGCTGGTGCTGCTGCTGCCGGCGTCGTAGTTCTGCCAGCTCGAGGCAGCTGTAGCAGCTAGCTCGAGAGCTGCGATCCTGGCATTGGCCGCAGCCAACTGGGCTCGTGTCTGAGCCAACTCGGCTTGGGCATCCTCAAGCTGGTCAGCTGCACTGCCCAACACCGTCGCATCAGCCCGTAGGCTCGCCTGCAGCCGAGGCTCGACCCTGACATAGGGATTGGCGTAGTGGTTCCATGCGGGGAAGCTCCACCGCACATCCTTGAAATCGCAGATGTCGCGAGCCAATAGCGGAAACTCCCGCCAGCCACGGGCGATGAACCTGACCTCGGGCACAGCCGGCGGCTCCCCATGCAGGGTCGTAATCCACCAGCAGTCGCACTGGAAAAAGAGGACCAAGCGACCCTGCAGTGGCGGCTGTGTGTGAGACGTGTCGTCCTGGACGAACACGCTGTGGCAGCCGTGGTACCCAACCTTGTACCAGTTCCCAGCACAAAGCTTGATGCAGGCGAACCTTACAGTTGCAATGCAATTCGAATTATATTAGATGTTGCAACAACTCAGCTGATCACAAACCAAACAACTTAACCAATGCTTTATATCACCAACAACTGCAGCCAAATGGCTCGCCCTCCACATGGCTGTGATTCTCAGCCATCGGCTCGTCGAAGTCCAGCGTGAGCTCATACTCGTAGGCATGCTCAGCGGACTTCTCATGCCGATGGAGATGAGTCCAGGTTGGAGGCGACTCCGGAGCCAGCTGGGGCATGGGGAACCTGACGATCCGAGGCAGCCCCTCGGACCCTGGGTCGAGCCTTGCGGCTGAAGCCTGCTGGCTGCTGGAAGACGGTGCAGCCGGTGGGCTTTTGGGATGAGGGACATCCAAAAAGGACACCCGCTCAGCCATTGGCTCGGCCTCTGATTCCTCAGCAGCCTCTGGCTCCCAGTCGACTTCCGACCCGGTCTCAGCCTGTGCTCCAGCATCCACAGCCTGTGCTCCAGCATCCACAGCCATTGGCTCAGCCTCCTCGGCTCCCCTCGCATCCGCCTCCTCCTCGGCCTTCCTCTTGCGAGCCGCCTCGGCTGCCTTCACCACCTGCTTCAACTCCGCCGTCTCCTCCTCAGCCATTTGGGCTTCCACGATGGAATCCAACCACACCTGGGAAGCAGACGAGGCCATTGCTGGGATTGCAAAGAGAGAGAATAGAGCTAATGTAGCTATACAGCCACTGAAGCTAAAGATGCTTGAACCCATGATGACAAGATCATAACATGATGAGTTGTATATAATCATTGTTATTGAATCTGCATGTGAGTGTGTGTATGTATCAACTCTCATGCAATGCGAAACAGCAATGCAATGCTCACTGGACTTGTCATGACGAATGCGAATCTCTTGCAAGCCTTGTTCATCTGAGTACTTCAAACCAATACCTGATATCAATTAAAATTGCAAGCTCATGGCTGACGACTGCAAATGATGGATCAAGCGATGCACAACCATTGATCAACTTTATTTCGCCTGACTCAACCTGAAGCCATTCATGGCTGTGAAGCCTATGGCTGTGAAACATCAGTGGAGCCTATGGCTGTGATATCCGATGCGGATGAGAGTGGCTGGGATTCATCTGCGTCATGGCTTGGACTTGTATGTTGTGCCTTGCTATACTGACCTGTCTTGCTGTAGTGAGTCGTTGCATTCAAGTCCACACCATGACTAATGATTGTGCCAAAAACAATTTCCAGCACAGAGCCGTTCAGAGCTACCACCAAATCTTCCGTTGGAAGAATAGCCTTCTTGGCTGTGACGAACCCTTCATATCCCTCAACCTGGAAGGTTACCACATCATCACCACCTCCATCAGCATCTTCTGCTTGTCGCGAGCTTCTAGCCCTCCTGGCTTTCTTGGCAGGTTGCTCTGCAGATGCTGCATCCACCAGCCTGTTGGACGGCTTCTCTGCAATCAAGCCTGAGGCTGTGTTCCTGAGGCCCACCAGCAGTTTCAGGCCTGTGTTGCCTGCCAAGGTTGGGTTGGTGTACCCTTGGAAGTTGTCCACATGGCCGGCAGCCACCAGCTTGCACAGCGACCGATTCGTTGCCATCAGCCTGACGAAAGCTTCACCCCCCAGCATCTGCACCAGGTGGTCAGGGGCTGCAATAAGCTGCTTGCCATGGCTGATGCTCCATGTCGTGTGGGACAACACAGTTACAGCCATGTCAGCTATGAGCTATCAGCTATATGAGCTGTAAGCTATAAGCTATCGCTCACCTGTAAGCTGGCAATGGCTGCAGGTATCACAAAATGCAAAGCTGACTACCGGTGCAAGTTGATGGCCCAACAGTGTATACATGCCAACATGCAAACACAACCTCCGAACATTGCTGAACCGACATGGTATGCGTTTCTTTTTTTCTTCTCTCATACTTATAAAGGTTGGATTGCAGACATCATACCTAAGCATATATGCTAGCAAACCTACCAGCAATATGCTCGGCACTCCATGCTAGCCTACAGCTATATACTACAGCTACTACATATACGGTAAGATATGTAGCTCCAGCTGTACCAGCTCATCGACTTGTCTTAGCCTTCTTCAGAGGCTGCACCGCGATGTCCGGCTTCAACACCATGAGCTTGGCAAACTTCTTGATGCCCTTGAGGTTCGTGTATGCTTCATAACTGTTTGCTCCGACATGTACTTTGCACACCACCAAGGTGGCAGCCTCCGGCTCAGATGTGGGTTTCACCCACCAGAAGGGGGCTCCGACGGCTGCCGTGCTCAGCTCATCGAGCTTTGTCAGCGGAGGAGGTTGGATCCAAAGCACAGCTGCTCCACCCAAGCCAACAGCTGAACCCCGAGAGCTGAAAGTGTTGACAATCCTGGCAACAGAATCTGTCAGAGGCACCAGCTTGAGCTCCCCTTTCTTGAAGTCTCGACCAGCTGCAAGCTCCATCGGATTGATGGCGAACATCAAGTCACCAGGAACCAGCTGATGTTCCACAGCCAGCTGGGCTAGATCACTGAAGACCTGACACTTGTCCAGCTCAAGCTGGTGGTGTGTGGATGAAGTTGCGGGCAGCTCAACAATCAGCTTCTGGAGCTTGCCCTTGAACTCCAGCCACTTTTTGAGCTCTTCCAGTTTGCACGCCACTGGCTGCAGCTGATTGGCTGGCTTCAGCACATTGTGCTCCATGAAGGTTGCCCCTTCGATGTTCAAGCCAGTCAGCTGAAAGACCTGGTTGGGATGGTCCTTTGTGCTGAGATAGAAGTTGCCAACAACCATGGGCACTGTCATTCGCTGCTGTGCAACCCACAAGGGATTTGAAGCATCACCAATTGTTGCTGGGGCAGCAGAAGAGGATGAAGCCATTGGGCTGTGCCTTGGTGCCACAGAGGCTGTGGGACTGCAGTTGCTGACCACCTTGTCCTTCTCAGCCTTGTATGCTTGAAAGATAGCCTCCAGGCTGGCCCACTCCGTCGTATCAATGCCCCACTTGGCCTTCTTTGTCAAGAACAGCACGAACCTGATGCACAGGAGACCATATAGCTTGGAAGCTTGCTCATCGGAGGCTATCTCCGCAGCCAGTAGCTCTTGTAGCTCTTTCCATGCATTGTCCAAGAGTGTCTCCACTTGCTCCACCTGAGCCTGCATCGGCTTGGTCTTGAAGCTGTTGACATCTGCCTTGGTGATGAGCCTAGCTATGCCATCAACCACCTTGGTTGTGGTGAGCTGTGCAGCTAAGACAGCTGTCCTCAGGTGAACGAAGACGCTTTTCTGGCTGGGCATCTGCAACTCAGTGATGGCCTTCATGAACTCCTGGCCCAGCTTCAAGCTCTCACCATATTGCTTGGCAAAACCAGACAAAAAATGGATGAGCTGTGCCTTGGAGCCACCGCCATACAGCTTCACATACAGGCCCACAGTGTCGATGTAGTCGATGCAAGGCGGCTCGCTAGCTGCAGCTGCAGCGATGGCAGCTTTCCAGCATATGGTGCTGCCTTGGCTGGCGACCTCCTCAGCAATGCTTGCTGCCACCTCCATCTCAGTTGCTTGGTTGGCTACGGAATGAGAAGCATTCAAAGCCTGCTGGGCTAGGTGAGGGAACCCAGGGACCTCATCTGCAAGCCAATAAGGCACAACGAACCAGAGCCAGCCCTCCCCCAACATCTTGGCGAAGTTAGGGCTTGTTGAAGCGAGGAGGTTGGGATCAAGCTTCCCAGCTGCATCAGCTATGCCAGGGATGTTCGTGTTACATCTAGCCTTGGCTGCCTTGCAGAAAGCCGCCGTGTGGCCGCAGCTGAGGCTCACATACCTCTCCTGGCCAGTGACAGGGGCAAGCATTCCTGCTGACTTAGCCACTAGCTTCTGGTTACAAGCCACCTCCAGCTCCTTAGCTACACCGACCGGGTGCATTTCCACACAGCATGCCTGCTTTAGTTGGGACAGGTCAGCCCCAACCTTGTGGATTTTGAACCCCGTCTGGTGCGCATTGAAGTGGTTGATGCCCAGCCCCCCCCTGTTCGCAGGGTGCACCAGCATCGTGTCCACATCAAGGATGCTGAAGTAGCCAACCTTGGCATTCAGGAGCACTTCCTTGCAAAGCAAGAACTTGCTCAGAGGACCTGATTCCTCAGCCATGATGGCTTTGACCTTCAGCACAACCTCGCTGTTGTTAGCCATCCTGGCTGAACTTTGAGAGGGATGCTTGAACTAGCAGCTGGGTGCTAGCAGGGTGCTTGAGAGTCAAAAAACTACAGAAAGCTGTCTGTGTTTGCTTGCGATAACAATCAACAATGCAATTAATTACAATGCACCCAATATTTCCATGATGAAATGCATGCTGAAAAGTCCTGAAAACACAACAAAAATCGACAATAATTTATGCTGTTATCTATTTGCTAAGTGGTTAGCAAACACTTAGCCAAAACTTAGCCGACTTAGCTAAGTGGTTAGCAAGTCACTAATTATAAGATAACTTTTACTGACGCACTTAGCGAACTTAGCCGACTTAGCTAAGTGTTAGCCCATGGCTGCTATCTTAGATACTGAAGATGCCGGACTTGCATCGTTTGTATGTGACATAACTTGTGGTTAACTTACACATAGCAGGTTTTAGCAGTGTTTGCTACATGCATGCCATGTACATAGCAAGCTGCCAAGTCATAGCAAGTGAGCCCAACATCTCAGTATCATCATGATAGGCTTTCTTCGACTCAGAGGTGTAACCACCTCCGGAGGACGACGATACGCCGATGAGTTGCAAATCTGTCTCAATAGCCGCGTGATTTCTCCGCCGGTTATTGACTCAGGTGACCTACTGGTCAATTGCCATGCAGACGTGTCGGGGTGCTCCAGCCTCGGCATGTATACGAAGAGGAACAGGCATACGTGCGAGACGGAATTCGCAACGTGCATGCAATCAAAGCACGTTCGAATCACGTCTATGCCAGGGTGTGGGATTGCCGAAATTCTAGTGGACTTAACAGTTCGCCTAAGGGATTTTCGCATCGCTACCCGTCTTGCCACACCGCCCAAGCTCGCATACGGCTGCGCAGTTTGGGGTGGGAATGACCTGGTCAAGCATGGGAAGCTTCTGAACGAAATGCCCGACTGTGTTGAGCAAGCTGCACACGAGATGTTCTCGACGATCGCCCGCGATTACGATTGCTTTGTCTTCGTGATCCCGGGCGACGCCGCCTTGTGGGGGCTTGACGCTCGTTTCGACGAGCACAACACAGCGATCGAACAGATCGCCATGCAGTACGGCGTGCTAGTTGTATCTGGCATGCCGTGCTGGCAACGGCTTACCATGAAGAACGCAGGTGGCTGGCATGCTACGGACACTCCAGACAACAGGCAACTGATGTCTAAGTTCCTCCGAGCGGCGCTAACAGCTGCCTCGCGTACGCGACCACCCGCTGTATGGAGAGCAAGCCCTGGACGTGATCCTCCGCCTATTCCGGCGAGGCCTCCGCCAGCGATTACTGTGAAGGCGCCTCCTGTTGGCTTCCTTTCCGGTTTTCTGATGCCTCCACCGCCTCCTGGACCGCCGCCTTCGGCAGTTCCGGATGCAAGTGCAGCGGCTCGAGCGCCGCCTCCACCTCCTCCTCCTGGGCCTCGTCCGGCCAGTGCTGTGAAGAAGGATGGAGCGGTGCAACCACCGCCAGGCAAGGCACCGCCGAAGCCTGAGCGTGACTGTCCAACTCTCGCTGAGGGTGTAGCCAAGCTGGCACGTTCAACGCCAGCTAAACCTGCACCACCCGGTCTCTGGCTTGAGATGAAGAAGGAACCTTCTACATCCACTGCCAGTGGCGCTGACGCACCACCTGAACCGAAGGAACCTCCTTCGACCAGGGGAGCGAAAGCTGCCCCCACTGCCAAGGTTCGTGCCCCTGATCTGCCCGTCGCAGACAAGGCGCGAGTTCTCGCTGAAGCAGTGGAGAAGGGACAACGCGAAGAGGATGCTGCTATGATCGCAGCCGAACGTGCCGATGCAGCCGCTGAAGTTCTACGCATCGAGTACAACGACACGTTGAAGCGCAACCGACCAGTCATCGAAGCGGCAGAAGTGCACGCATGTACCGACTTCTACAGACCTGGCGTTCCTGTCAATCGGGATCTGTCCAAGTGGATGTCGACGTACTTGCGACACACCTGCGGGCGTCACGGCGATTTTATCCGCCCTGATGGCTTTGTGACAGTGGCGAAGCTGCTCGAGCGATGCACCATCCGAATCAGGGGTGGTCTCGTCACGTTGCAGAACGTCATGGACGAGGTTGGAGCCAACCAGAAACAGAGGTTCGAAATGGCCTCCACAAACGGGCAACTCACTTTGATCCGCGCGTGCCAGGGGCACAGCGACTGCAGGGTCAAAGATGAGAACCTGTTTGAGGGCCAACGAATCACCAGCGATCACCCCCCAGAGGCGTTGCTTCACGGCACGTCCTGGTCGGCGATCAACGGAATCTTCAGCACTGGGCTCACTCCCGGCGGGCTTCGACCTGCTAGCCGAACTCACAATCACTTTGCTGGGTTCGAGCGGGGTGACCCCCGCCTAGTGTCTGGAGCCAGATTCAACTCGGATCTGTACCTGAACTTTGATGTTGCGCAGACGCTTGGACAGGGCAATTTCCTGTACAAGTCGAGCAACAACGTTATTCTAGGTACCAACACCTTGGACCCACGCCTGATCACGGCGATCCACTCAGCGACGGGATTCCTCGTCTACAAGAGAGGGTCAAAGTGGGAGGAGGAAACTTCCGCGTGGAAAAGTCGTCGCTTCTTTGACGAGGAAGTCGTGAACTGCGACAGCTGCAAGAAGGACTCGCCGGTGGGAGCATTCAGGTGCTTCCACTGCCACAGGCAGTCCCTTAACCACGC
>OFLF01000007.1_pt1 | contig 15160 bp, 20 predicted proteins | sample 1540761 | NCBI WGS metagenome assembly OFLF01 (sample SAMEA104347430, study PRJEB22522) | marine metagenome | isolation source: melt pond | reverse complement strand
GCAGTGACAACTATTAATGAGAATGTGCTTTCCAAGCTTGTAAGCAAGTTTGTTAATGACGCCAAGCGACAGGTGGAAGATGCTTACAACTGGAATGCTCTCACCTCGACCTTGACGGCAACCACTCAAGCCGATGTGTTTAACTATGTGTTGCAAGGCTCCGGTGCTCGGTTTAAGGTTATTGAGGTTTTTAACCAGAATGACCGCCACTTCTTAGTTAACAAAAGCTCCCGCCAGATGACACAGAACTTCATTGGTTCTGAGGTTCCTCAAATCGGTAGTCCCATCTTCTACAACTTCAACGGCATTAACAACAACGGCGACACGCAGGTTGATCTGTTTCCTGTTCCAAACAAAGCCTACACAATCTTCTTTAACCTGTACATCCCACAGGTAGAGATGGAAGAAGATGCAGACACAATGCTTGTCCCTAAAGAGCCTGTGGTGCTGCTAGCTCTGGCTCGTTCGTTGGTGGAGCGAGGCGAAGACGGTGGCCTCACTACTTCTGAGTCGTATGGGTTGTATAAGAACGTATTGGGCGACTACATTGCAATTGAGGCTTCCCGTTATATCGAAGAAGAAATCTGGATTGGTGTGTAATGGCTCAACCAATTCAAACCTATAGTATCTCTGCTCCGGGCTTCTTTGGTCTTAACACCCAAGATTCTTCGCTAGACCTCGCACAGGGTTATGCCTTGGTTGCTAACAACGCGGTCATTGACCAGTTTGGTCGCATTGGCGCACGTAAGGGATGGTCTCCGCAGAACACAGCCTCGGTAGCCCTTGGAAGCGCTGCGGTGGAGGCAATCAAGGAATTGGTTGTTGATGACGGCAGTGAGTATGTTGTCTGTGCGGGGAACAACAAACTGTTCTTGCTGAGCTCCGGAGCCTTGGTTGAACTGTCTTATGGAGGCGGCGGCACAGGCCCAACAATCACGGCTAATAACTGGCAGATTGTAGCGCTTAACCAAGCCCTCTACCTTTTCCAAGAAGGCCATAATCCTCTTGTCTTTGAGCCTGCGGTGTCTACAACAACCTACAGGCGCATCACAGAGAAAGCAGGCTACTCAGGTAGTGTGCCTTCAGCCAACATTGCTCTGAGCGCCTTTGGCCGTCTGTGGGTAGCTGCTACAACAACTAACAAGACAGTGGTTTCTTTCTCTGACTTGTTATCCGGTCAGAAATGGACAGCAGGTACAGCCGGTACGCTAGACATCTCAACGGTGTGGCCTGCTGGCTCTGACACGATTACGGGCCTTGCTGCTCATAACAACTTCTTGTTTATCTTTGGTAGAGAAACAATCCTTGTCTACGCTAACGCTTCTGTGCCTGCAACCCTAGCCTTGTCCGACACCATTACAGGTATTGGGTGCATTGCACGGGACACCATTCAAAACACAGGTAGTGATGTAATCTTCTTGTCTGCCACTGGTGTACGTAGTGTGCTTCGGACAGTGCAGGAGAAGAGCGCCCCGCTGAGAGACTTGAGTAAGAATGTACGTGATGACCTTATGCGGGCCGTTCAAGGGGAAGTGCTTAAAACAATTAAGAGTGTTTACAACCCGTTTGAAAGCTTCTACCTCATTACATTCCCTGTCATTCAGCAGGTATATTGCTTTGATATGAAGGCAACCCTGCAAGACGGCGCGGCTCGGGTTACTACGTGGGATAGTATTCGTCCTTCTTCTTTCTGCTTCCTTCGTAACCGATCCATGCTTATTGGCAAGGAGGGCTTTGTAGGGGCTTACAAGAACTACCAAGACAACGACGAGGCTTACCGCTTTCAATACTTTACCAACCACACTGACTTAGGAGACCCCGGAGTTACTTCTGTTCTCAAGCGTCTACAGGTTGTCGTGATTGGTGGCAGTGGTCAGTTTGTGACAATTAAGTGGGGCTATGACTTCTCTGGTAACTATTTAGCACAGAACGTACTTATTCCTATCCAAGGAGTTGACTTTTACGGAGTAGCAGAGTATAATGTATCTGTATATAGTCCGGGCACTTCTTTGCAAACACTTACGGCATATCCAACCGGCAGCGGTAAGGTGATTCAGACGGGATACGAATCCAACATTGATGGTGCTCCCCTGAGTATCCAAAAGATTGAAATCCAAGCTAAGAATGGAAAACTAGTATGACCCAATATGTAAAGAGTACATCGTTTGCTTCAAAGGACGCGCTGCCCGCAGGCAACCCTTTGAAGATTGTCAAAGGCACTGAGATTGACACGGAGTTTAATAACATTGCTGTGGCGGTGGCTACAAAGGCTGACCTGCTAAACCCCGTGTTCACAGGCATTGCTACAGCAGCTACAGCGGCTACGGGCACATCAACCACTCAGCTTGCCACCACAGCCTTTGCTACAGCAGCTATTAGCCCCTTCACAGGCTCTATGCTTATGTGGCCTACAGCAACCCCTCCAGCAGGCTTCCTGCTCTGTAACGGTCAAACAGCAAGCAGGGCCACCTATGCTGCTTTGTTTGCCATTGTCGGCACATTGTTTGGTGCTGGTGACGGCTCCACAACCTTTACGCTTCCCAACTACACAAACAGGATGCCGATTGGTGCTGGTTCGTTATATGTCGCTAACAGCCTCGGCGGCTCTAAAGACGCCACGCTTCCAAGCCACAACCACACAGGAACTACAGACGCAGCAGGCGGTGCAACAGGGTCTGTAAGCGGCGGTAATCCGGGAGACTTTGGTTTTGTTATTGGAGGCTCTGGTGTTTTGTCTGCTGCGGGCGGGGGCCAGCCAAACCGTCCACAGGGGGCAGCAGGCTCTAACGGAGCGCTTCCCACCTTAAACTTGAACATTCCAAACCATGCTCACAGCTTCATCACCAACGCCGCAGGCTCCAGCGCCACAAACGCCAACCTGCCTCCTTATCTGGGCATCTTCTTTATTATTAAAACCTAATGGACTTGCCTCAGTATTCCTTTACTTTGCAAAGAGCAGAGCCTACTGCCCGTCAAAAGCAGAACGGCTAGAGGCCTCAATGCTGGCTGTACCACAAGTTGACTGCCCTGTTGAACACTACTTCGCACCGGGGATGTGGGCGCGTCAAATAACAATCCCTAAAGGTGTTGTACTTGTAGGGGCTGTACATAAGACAGATAACTTAGCGGTTTTGTCTAAAGGGACAATAATGCTTATCACAAACGACCAACCTGTTGAGCTTATTGCACCTTGTACGGTGCTAGTTAAGGCTGGTCAAAAGAATGCAGCCGTAGCCGTTGAAGAGGCAGTGTGGACTAACTTCTTTCCAAACCCGGACAATGAAACTAATATTGATAATCTGGTTGAGAAGTTCTCAGAGAGTAAGGCTTGTGAATTAATCGGCGGTTCTACAAACCCGCAACTCATTGCTAATAAACTAGCAGAACTGGAGAATTAAATGGCATTTGGATTATCAGCAGCAGCAACAGGTGCGCTTATTGGTGGAGGAACCGCTTTGTTGGGTGGTGTTCTTAGCGGGAATGCAGCAAAGAGTGCAGCAGGCACACAAGCAGCAGCACAGCTAGAAAGCGCTCGTATTGCGGCAGACGCGGCACGGTTTAAGCCTGTAGGCGTCACTACTGCCTTTGGCTCTAGCAACTTTGGGTTTGGTGGCAATGGTGACCTGACCTCCGCAGGCTACAACCTGTCTCCTGAGCTTGCTGCTCAGCGGGATGCGTTCCTGTCTCAGGCACAGAATCAGGGCATGAACTTTGCCAACCAAGCAGGGCAGGCCGGTCAAGGCTTGTTTAACTTGGGACAGGGCTACCTCGCTCAAACTCCAGAGCAAGCAGGGCAGCAATACATCAACGCTCAGCAGGCTCTGCTGGCTCCGGGACAAGAGCAACAGCTTGCAGGTATCCGTAACAACCAGTTTCAACGGGGCACATCGGGCCTTGCAGTGGGCGCTACAGACGCTGGCGGCATGGGTGCTTCTAACCCAGAGCTTCAAGCCTACTACAACAGCCTGCAAAACACCAACCTGAACCTAGCCTCACGGGCACAGGAGCAGGGACGCGCTCAGACAACCTTTGGTCAGGGCTTGCTTAATAGCGGCATTGATCTTACAAGCGCGGGCTACAACCCCTACAAGACTCAGTTTGGCTTGGGTCAGAGCTTGGAAGCTGCTGGTCAGGGGGCCTTTGATCTTAGCAGCACCTTGGGTGGTCGTTCAGCCGCCGCAGGTGCTAACGCGGGTCAGTCCTTGTTTGCGGGTGGCAACAATGCAGCTAACTCCATGCTAGGCGCTAACTCGTACAGCCCTGTAGGAAGCACTCTCTCTGGCTTGAGCCAGAATAAGGACTTCTCAGCAGGTATTGCTAGGTTGTTTGGTAACAACACCCCTCCTCCAACGTACCAAAGCCAAGTAGGCGGCGGTGGAGGGTTTGGCTCAGGACAAGCCTTCGGCAACCAAGACCTTGGCATGAACTTTTAAGGAACACTTATGGCAACAGCACCAAGTCTCTTCGGAGCAACTCCTGAGAGTATTCAACAAGCCCGCGATGCGGCCCTTAATCAAGAAGCCAACGCTTTTGCACAGCTTGATCCCTTTCAACGGGCATCTGCCGGTCTTTACAGGGGCGGGAACCAGCTAGGCGGCGCTATTGGCCGTATGCTGGGCGGTCAAGACCCTGAGATGCAGCGGGCTTCGCTAATGAAGCAGCTTGCCTCACAAGCCGATACGTCCACCCCTGACGGTATGCTGGCGTATGCTAAAAGCCTACAAGCCAATGGACTAACACAGCAGGCTTTTGATGTTTCTCAGCAGGCTCAGCAAATGAAAGCAACATCTGCAACCACTCGGCAGGCAGAAGCCACCGCCAGTATTGCTGAAACTAAACTAAGTAGGGACGCAGGCTTTACCAAAGCCTTTGATGCGCTTCCTCCTAACGCCACCGATAAGGAAAAGATGGCTGTGGCAATGCAGTTTGGCGACCAAGCCAACGTACTTAAAGTAATTGAGATGTCTTCTAATAAAGAAGCGGCCCGTGCCGCAGCGGTCTCGGCGCTTGAAGTAAATAACGAAGCTAAGATGGAGAGGCTCCGGGTGTCAAACGCATCTGCTGAAGCGCTAAAGCAGCAAGACACATCAAACAGACTTCTAATTGCCCAGATACTTGCAGCAAGCCGACAGTCTAATGTTGAAAAGCCGCTGACAGCAGCGCAGCAGCTGAAACAAACTAAAGCAACGGCTAAGTCTACGTTTGACCTTCGTGCTCAGGACGATGACTTTAACAGTTTAATTAAAGAAGGCAAGGCTATTGTGAGTAGCAAAGGCTTTGAAACAGTTCAAGGGATTTCTGGTGCGTTTCCTTCGCTTCCGGGAAGCAACGCCTCTAAAACAGATGCTCTTATCACAGGATTTAAGTCAAGGGTTAAGAAGATTGGCCTTGACCAAGCCCGTATTGGAGGCAGTATTGGGGCAATGACTGAGAAAGAATGGCCTATTGTTGAACAAATGGTTGCTAATATTAGCCCACTAGCAGGTAACGTAGAAGACCAGATAAACGCTGTTATTGTAAAGATGGAAGCAATGCAGACTAACTCCCGTACTCTTCACGCTGATACGTATGGCGAAGAGACACTCCCTAAAATGAAACCACGTGCACCTTCTATTTCAACAGGAACGCCGCCCGCAGCAGCAGGGTGGGGAAAGGCGACAGTAGTAAAATGACAACATACAGCATTCAAGCACCTGACGGAAAGACTTATTCTATTGATGGCCCTGCTGGGGCTTCTGACGAACAAGTAAAGAACGAGGTTATTAGGCAGAACCCTCAACTTGGGGCAAGCCAAGCACCCGCCCCGATGACCCCTCAAGAAAGTGTCAATCAAATCCCTACGGAGCGTGGGGCTAACCTAACCCCTTCAAAGCCTGCTGAGCAAAGCTTTGCAGACCAGTATGTACGTGGCCCTATCGAAGCAGGGCTGGGACTTGCTACGGGCGCTGTAGCCGGTATTGTTGCCCCTCCTATCGGCATTGTACAAAGTATGTTTGGCGGTAAGTACGGAACGCAAGCTGGTGTGCAACAGGCTTCTGACACCGCTGGTCGAATCCAACAAGCTATGACACGCGCCCCTCGGGGTGATGCCGGTCAGGAGATGCTTGGGGGCGTGGGTGAGGCTCTTGGGTCTTTGGCGGCTGTTCCGCTGCCAATGATGGACGCTATGGGCCGCTACGCAGGCGCTGCGGCTCGTAACCCACGGGCAATGGCTGGTGCGGTTGTAGCCCCTGCTCAAGAGGCTTTGGCTGCTCGTTCTGCCCAGCGGGCTGAAGTTGCTTCTAATCTGGATTATCAGAATGCCCCTCGTATTGACGCGGCTCAAAAGGCTCAGGCCCTTCCTTTTCCAATTAGTCTCGTTCCTTCGGAGTCCAACCCAACATTGTCAAACAGGGCGGTAACTGCCGTTACAGGCAGGGCTTCAATTATTAACCAAGCAGAGGCCGCTAATAAGAACTCATGGGCTAATAACGCCAAGTCTGAGCTGGGTATTGATGTTAAGAAGGTTTTAAACAAAGAAACATTTGATGAGTTTATCGGCACTAAAACTGAATCCTATGAGAAGGTTGCTAAGCTAGGGGTACTAACTCCTACGGAGAACACCATCTCAGCTATTAAGGGTATAAAGATACCTGATCTTATTTCATCTCCCGGAGCAACAAAAGCTGTACAGGGAATGGTAAATCTGACTATCCGCAAGATAGGGGGAGGGATTGATGGCGCGGCTGCTCTTCAATACATTAAAGACTTGCGGGCTGAAGCAAGAGTAACGCTTAATGCAAAGAGCTTGGGAACAGATGTGTCCCCTGTAGGTCTTGCACGGGCCAAAGCAAAGAGGTCGCTTGCAGATATGCTTGAAGGCTTGGTTGACGACAATGTTGCCACAACACAGCCGGGTTTAATTGACCAACTAAGAAGCGATAGGACGCAGATAGCAAAAGCGATGGACTATAAAGAGGCCACCAACCTAGAGACAGGCTTGTTAGACCCTACAAAGCTTCCTGACACCATGACAGGTGTTGGGGCAGACATGAGGAATATTGCTGCTAACTTTCCAGAGGTTTCTTCAGTTACTCCTACGCTAGGCGGGGCAGCACAGACGCGGCTTTCGCGCTCAGGCATCGGGGCCTCAATTGGTATTGGTGCAGGTATATTAACAGGTGTCGGGCCTTTTGCCGGTGCAGCCTTGGGAGCAGGCGCAGGAGAGATTCTAGGGAGCTTAAAGTCCCGTAAGATTGCCACTCCTGCTTACCAAGCCCGTAATGCTCTGCCAGCAGATCGACGTATTAGGGCTGTGGAGCCTGTAGCACCTGTAGAGCCAGCACCGTACAATCCTAACTTCCAGTTTGGCGATCAAACTCCAATGCCGGATGCGCCTAGACCGGGGATGTTTGCGCGTCTTCCTGCTCCTAGTGATGAAGGAACCCGTCAGATGGTTCTTAATGAGCAGAATCGTCAGGGGGCTATGTCCCGTACTCTGGGGCAGCAAGCAGAGGCTTCACAGGCCGCTGCGGAGGCTGCTGCCAGCTACGGACAGCGGAGGGCCTACGTGGCGCCTGAACCGACTGTAGGACAAGCACTGCCGGTAGAGGCTTCTGTGAAGACAGCGGCTTCTAAGGTTGCTGCTGGTCAGTTGTTTGATATGACTGCTGCTGAGAAGGTGGCTTGGAATAAGACAAAGACTGATCTGCAAGAAAGCCTCCCTGCTTTGAAGGCGCTGGACTCTAAAGCTCTTGCTACAAAGCTGGCAGATAGAATCTGGGTACAGGAAACAATTACTAAGGCCAAAGAAAAGGCAAGGGGCTTTGCTGAACTAGAAGCCCGTGCGTCTAACAGAGAGGCTCAAGCGGCTGCTCGTATTGCACGGGAGAAGCTAGAGGATACTGTCCAGCAGCTTCAAGACACATTACAGGCCCGCCCTACCTCTAGAGGTGGTCAAGGCTCAGTGACACGACAGTTCCGGGATGCTAACCCAACCAACACGCTTGATGTCCCATTCGGCTTTACAGACGCTGAAATGCGCCGTCGTTAACAAACACACTAAGAAAGGAGAAAGTATCTATGAAGAAACCTAAAGCGCCCCCTAAGAAACGTATGCCTCTTCCAAAGCGCGGTAGTCGAACTACCAAGCACATGGCCTATAAACTCTAACAGAAAAGCCCACACCAGAGCAATCCAGTGTGGGCTTTTTCACGTCTATTCGAAGATCACATTGATGGCAACCGGCCCCAAGTAGAGAGTGATTACAGTTGCGGGTTCTACGTCATCGTCGTAGTCCTCCCCTTCCTGTACCAGAATAATCTCTCCAGTGTCTAGTCCAAAGACCAGACCGGCTTTCCATTCAAAGTCAACAATCATATATTCTCCTTTTCTAGTTGGGGGAGCTTCCCTGAAGGAAGATTATTTAGCATAATAAGCGCATTAAGACAAGCAAGGTAGCCTCGCCTAAACTCAGGGTGGTATCTGAGATCAGGGGCATCTGGAAGCTTCAAAGATTCTTCTTTATCAATCATATATTCTCCTTAATGTACGAGTAAATAAAAGAGGCGAGTTCTACGGCATCTTCTTTGTCGTCAAACAAGCCCCCATATACGTGTTTTCCACCCGCCCTGCACAACACCTGCCATTTACTAGACTGCTTATTCCACACCACCCCTTTATAACCAGATGAGCTGTTTTTATAAATTGGTTTGTTTTGTGCGTTAATTAAACGAGAAACATCGCGTAGGTTACACCACCTATTGTCGTCCTTAATGTTATTTATGTGGTCTACCTCTAAAGCAGGCCACATACCTGTCATATAAAGAAAGACAACCCTATGCTCTCTGTATGTCTTTCCTTGTAGAGTTAAATACCTATATTTCTTGGTCTTGTGCTGACAACCCGCTCTTTTACCTTTAGACCTATTGTAGCTGCTGGGGTTAATGGAAGTAAACTCCCCCGTTATAGGGGAGTAACTAACCAAAGACTTTAGAAGTTCTTGTGTTAGTTCTTTCATAATCAACGCACCGGGCAACTACCGGAACTACAATCATCTTCCAGCGTATCAGATACGGTGGTCTCATCAAGCTCAAAGTCTACAATGCCTGAAACATACTTATCAAACACTTCTTTCGTCACAACCTCTTGCGGAAGGTACGGATAACCAAGGTCAGCAGCGGTCTTTGTAGGATCGTTGCGGAACAGGAAACTCACACCTACATAGTTGTCCCAGTTGTCCATCAACCAGTCAATAATTACAGGCACTTCGTTCACATCGTAGCTAATGGTTGCTGAGACATTCTGCTGACACCAGTTGGTCATCAACATCTTGTAACGCTCCAACTGATCGAAGGCGCTTTCAAGGTTTACCTCCATGCCGTTATGCGTATCAAACTCCACAGTATCCCACTTGACGGGCAACGCAACCAGCACACTCTCCTTATCAAACGGATGGTCAAACACTTTGTAGCCTGCGCCACGCAGCTTTGGAACAACCAAATCAAACTTACTAAACACAACGTTGTTAATGATGTATTTGCCTAGTGGCTTATGCACCCCTTCGGTGGTGTCCATAATCTTACTGAGAGTCCCTGAAGGCTTCACAGTGGTGATGTTCTTCGGACGGGGAGTCCCAAGCTCATCTGCCATCGAGTAGGCCGCTGACGTTGCTGTCCGCTGAAGCTCCATGTAGTCGTATGCCTGCAAGTCTGGACGGGTTGCAATACCTGTCAAGCCCACCCCACACAAGCGCAGGAAGTCGTTGTTCATGTGCCATGCTTCTTGCAAGATACCGTCACGCAAGTTAACACAGGTTTGGCGGTAGTTGGCACGGGCTGCAATCTCAACAGCACGACGCAAACCAGCACTATCTCCATGAAACTTGTTCAAGTCCACCTCAGTCAGATTACAGAAGCTCTTATTACCCAGCAGGATTTCAACACACGGGTTACTGCCCTTAAACCAAGGAGCGCGCTTCGTAGCAGCCTGACCATTAATGAAACCCGGCTCAGAGCCACCACTGGCAACCATCAAACCAAATATCTTCTCCATCTCTGAACGCAGAGGCTTCGTGTTGAACACCAGCGAGTTGTTAGACTGTGCCCGCTGCTCATTAGCAACCCAGAAGTCCTTCTTAGCAACTGCAAACTGTTCCCACTCATCCTCACCAAACGTAAACAAAGCAATCTCAGCAGAGCGGCGTGACGACAACACAGTGCCCATCCAGTTGACCAGATCAAGAATGTTCATACGGGTCAGCAAAGACCCTGCACGGCGATTCAGGAGGTGGTGGATGGCGGTGTAGGCTTTGCAGAGGGAGGCATCTCCTGAGCTAATCCAGCCGTATCCTGCGAGGCGATCTCCTGCCGGACGAATCTCGGAGAAATCAAGTACAAGTTCACTGGCGGGAAACTTATGAGCGACCAGCTTACCGATGCTTTTAGCCCAAGCTTCTGCGCTGTCTCCAACCTTGATTGTCCACACTCCGGTTTCTGCATCAAATGTCTCCACGTTGTTGGCAACACCGCCCTTTTCAGTACGGGTGCTTCGTTTAACTGTCAGCTTCGGAATGGGCTTCTGGTAGCCCGTCAGTTGGCCGACAATAGGACGGAAGCCAACACCACAGCCTTGCAGCAGCAACCAAAGAGCATCAACGCAATCCATCACCGTTTCAATGTTGGTGAATGAGCAATTGAATTGACTGGCTTCACGCTTCTTAGCAACCTCAGTGCCGCCCAGCCACAGGGTGCGACCGCTTGTAAGCACCTTACGTTCCAACATCAGCTGTTTCAACTCATTAAGCTCATTAATCCGGGGGAAGTTCATAGGGAAAGGGGCGGCACGATCCCAGAGCCAACTCTGATGGCTGATAACACGGTCAACTGTCTGTTCCCAGCTTTCAAAGCCGCCAGCCTCAAGAGGACGGTTGTAGGTGCGGCGGGTGATAACTTGTGCGCGGAGACTTGGGAGGCTATTCATTGTCATTAGTTCTTTCTGATTCATAAACATATAATTGGTCAAACTTCTTAAACTGTTGCACGAAAGCAACAGCACTCAGGAAGTCATCAACGGTTTGGCGTCGAAGATGTCCGGAGGCATAACTGCTAGGGATAAACCTAGCGTAGATCATTGTACACGCTCTTCAAGCTCAATAAGCAATTCAATGAAATGTTTTGCTTTCTCAAGGTCTTTAATGCCGCCCTTGTCACGCCAGCGGCACAGGTATTTAATAGCACACCCCTCTGCAAACGGGATGTTGTTTGCGTGGAGAAACTCAATAGGCTGAATCTTCAGGGCCTTGTAGTGGCCTCCGCTTACTTGCTTGTCTAAGGCGCTCTCCGGCTTCTGAGGCTTGCTTTGAAGAAGCTGCTCAGCCATCTGGTTCATCACCCCTTCGCCTTCAATGCTGGCCGTATCATCAGGCACGTTCTTTAGGAAGTCTATTGCCACCCACTTATTGCTGCTGCCTACACCGGGAACGCATTCAATACAAGGGACACCCTTACCGCGAACGTCTGCTGTTTGATAAAAGCAGGTATCGCAATCCTTACAATTATTGTCCATATTTCCCTTTCAAGTATTCCATGCTGAGAAACATCTCATCGAAATGTCCGTCCTCAACCTCATTCAATACAACCAGACCGCGCCAATGCTTATTGCTAAGCTGATCCATATAATCCTCGTCATGTTGGTAAAAGCTACCTGCGATAATAGCACATATGCTTTGTCCATCAGCGCGTTTACCATAGGCCACTGACCTACCTTGTTGATGGCCTGCAATGCAAGACATATGAAGCTTAGAGACAATTGCAGCAGGAGAAGCGGCAGGGCGACCCATAGCGCCCACAGGCCAGTAGTGATTAAAGCCCACCCCATTGATAAAGACAGGGTGAAGAAACTCATGTACTTCCCAATCGTTTTCATAACCTAAGTCCTTTACGTCTACCAGCCCCTCAAGCATGGGGTTGTTGTTAACTGCCCTGTTTATGCGGTTCTCATGATTGCCCAATGTGAGCACCATGCGAGGCTTATAAACCTTGTGTTTGTCTTCCTTCTGCTTCTCTTGCAAGTCTCGCAAGGGCTTTAGCAACATCTTCATAGCCAGCTTAGTCGTGGATACGTCAATATTGTAGCGCAGCCCTTCAAAGTACTTACTGCCCTTGATGTCGTGGGTGGACAGGCTTGGCATATCTGCAAAGTCTCCAATGTTCACAACAACGTCAGGTCGGTAGTCACAGACGGCTTCTCCTGCCCATGCCAGATGATCCAACGGAACACCTGCTTTAACTTGGCAGTCAGGGATTACTAGGATTCTCACAGGCTGTCCTCCGGGTTAAACACAGGGCCGTACCAGCTATCGTCATGAAGAAGGAACGGGTCAGCAATAGCAATCTTTCCTCGAATATCATACCCATACACGTTGCTCATAAATCCAACAAACTGCTCCAGCACCTCCGGCCACGTAGCTCCGGGGCAGCAGGACACTTGAATGCTGCGGGTTTCACCGTCAGTATAGTGGAAGTTGTAGGTTTCATTCATGATTGTTTCCTTCTTCAACGACAAACTTGAGGGACAAATACTTGTTCAAATTACCAACTTCCATAAGCCGGTTTGCTTCAAAGCCGCCGAAGCCCATAGTGATGCAAGCGCTGTCTTCGTAGCGATATACATCCTCAAGAAGGCCCCGTGCCTGCCTACGAAGCTCAGCAATGGAAGGGAGGCCGTATTCAGCGGTGCTCCAGTGCCACTCAAGAGCCTCCATAACACAAGACACCCGCTGGAAGTCGTATTCATCTACGATGTTTTCAATTGAATCAATCCGCATTTAATATCTCCAACATACTAGGGAACGCCTTAGCGATCTCCTGTTTACACAATAGAGCAACCTCGCGGTGCTCCTTCTGAGTGGCGCTGTCGCACCGGATGCCAACATAGTGCAACCAGCTTCGCAGCGTCCCATTCATATACATTCTACTCACGGTTAGACCTTCTGGCAACAGCTTTCGAGCAACCTCTTTAGCAATCCCTTTGTCCAGCGCGTCTCTGTAGAGGAACTGTGCGTCTTGGACAGCACGTGCCTGCGTAGCTGTCCACCACTTCTGTAGCTCCTTGTCATCGCTCTCTAGGCTGTTCTGCCGGTTCTTGCTGTCTTGCAACCGGGCCTCCCCGTATTCAAAGCCGTCCTGAGGAACTTCCGCATATCTCTGAGAGAACTCTTGAAAGCTAAAGCTTCGATGGCGGAGAATCTGTCGGGCAATGTCACGGGTGGTTTCAATCTCCATGCAAATGTTAACCATCTCAAAAGGACTCCAGTGGTTGTTCTTAGCTAAGTATTTAATTAGCTTCGGAGCACTCGCTGGGTTGTCCTGATTACCGGGGTTGCTTACGCGGGCCATAAAGGCCACCAGAGCCTCTCCCTCTGGCGTTGCCCACACTGTAGATACTTTCATTTCTTCTTCCTTAGTTTCTTCTCTTCAGCAGTCTTCACAGCATGACAAGGCTTGCACAGCACCTGCAAGTTGCTTGCCTCACAATAAAGCCTATCAACATAAACATCCCAGCTTACAAACCCCTTAGCAGGGTCTACAGCCGGTTTCTTATGATCCACTTGCACATCACCGCTGACGAACTCAGAAGAGCACTCAGCACATCGGTAGTGCATTGCAAGCTTGCCTGTCTTAGCATTGGTCTGACGGCCTGTGAAGGCTTCCTTCAGAGCCTTGTACTTAGGAGGCCAGCGGCGGGTAGCCGTTCGTAGCGCACCAGTAACAAAGCTTCTGAATCGGGCTGCTGTCCACTCACCGTCGTTAAAGGAGTCACGCTTCAAAGTAGTAAGGCTTTGTAGAGTGAATAAAATCAGCCGCTTGCTCTACAATAGATTTCTCAACCCCGTATGAATTAAAATATCCTACTTCTTTCCAAAAGAAAAAGAAGTCTCGTTTATATACCATACAGTGGGTCTTGTCGTGTTTATGCGTTTTTACTTTATACTGATTCATTTGGAAACCCCCATCGTTGTCCTTGGTGACGGCTCAGCCACAGCAGCTGTCCATTCTCTAACACACGCTCTGGCGGCTCATTCGCAGCCTTGTAAGCCCCTACCACCGCTTGAAAGAGCTCTTGCTCTCCTTCGCAGCCTTTAAGAAGCTTTGCAGCTTTGACAGGGCCGATCCCATAAAGTCCCACAATGTTATCAATTCTATCTCCTGTTAGCAGTTGCGTGTAGAAGCTTCGTAGCCCTTCCTCTTCTGTCACGTAGTATTCTTCCCCCTTAATGGGGTTGTAATGCCATCCGGGCAGTTGGTTCAGGTCTTTATCAACGTGGACAATCCATCCGCTGTATTGTGTAGAGGCAATCCCTACGTCATCATCAGCCTCTTGGTTGTCACTCACCGTAGCACCTAGAGAGATAAGCTTCTCTCGTAGGGCTTCGTAGTGCTTGGGCCTCTCTAATGACTTCCTGTTCCCCTTGTAAGGATGTGTAACTGCTGTTTCATACCGGAAGTTTGTCTTCCCTGTAATGAAGGCGTCGTAGTCATCACATTTTAGCTCCACATAGACCAGATCAAATAGCTGTTCTTGAAGCCGACTACACGCTATTTCTTCGGACGCATCCTTGGATGAGAACCCGACTCGATAGACAAGGTAGTCAGCATCAATGAACGCCTCTTTAGGGCGCTCAGTCATCAAAGAACGTATTCGTCCAGTTCCTCAGAAGCTGCCTTGTCCGGATTGTAGGAGACAAGTTCCGTAACAATCAGCTTCTTGATCGAAGGAGCATTGCCGTGCTGCTTGCTCATCTTGTGAGTGTAGAAGCTCATGATTGCTGCAACCTTCGTACCCTTGCCAACAGTGGCTGGGTCAATGTCTGTACCGTCCTCGTCAGTTGCCTTGTGAATGTAGTTGCTCTTGCAGACAATGAAGTTGCCCTGACCGTCCTTGTTCTTAATCTTGATGCCCATTGCCTTCAGCGCCGCACAATCCTTCTCTGAGATGTCACCGATAGTGCATTCATACTTGGTGCTGTCTTCATTGAACGCCTTGTTGATCTTCGTCATCCACTGTGTCCAGTAAAGGTTGCCGGTAATACGCACTGGTTTCATATCGCTCATAATGTTTCCTTTTAAAGGGGCTTTGCCCGTTTCTAACACATATTCGTAGGAAGTCCCTACTTGCCGTC
>OFLF01000006.1_pt1 | contig 15352 bp, 7 predicted proteins | sample 1540761 | NCBI WGS metagenome assembly OFLF01 (sample SAMEA104347430, study PRJEB22522) | marine metagenome | isolation source: melt pond | reverse complement strand
TTGGGTTCAAGTAGTTCATCCATATGTGGATGTTGGAAATTGTTAATCCATACACACACAGTATCTTTACACCGTCGGCGTTCTCAGTGTCAGTGGTATGCTGTTGGTTCATACATTCCATCATCAGCACATGTACCATTCAAGTATTTTCCAGTTGGCTTTCTTAGTCATTCTGAACTCGGATTGGTTTAGGCACGAAGCAATCTTGTTAAGCTGGTTTTCAGATGTATGATGTAATTGCTTGTTTTTAGGATACAAAATCAGATACTGTAACCACACGTTGATGAGAGGGGCAAAGGCCCAACAATCAAGGTGAACTACGGACTAAAGTTTAACAGTTGCATGGCTGACACGCGTCCCCGCAATCTGTTTCATTGACTGATGCAAGCCACGTTTGTCATGTTGGGTTTCATGGCCTGACGTGAATTTCATGAACGTGTAGAAGCACCGGCATTTTTTTGGCAGCAGTTCGTCTCTGTTTCCAGTTCAAACATTTCCTTGCTTTATCCCCCAAGGATGCAACAGCAACAATCAGTCAGCATTGCAGCAATCAGGATTTATCTTGTTTTAAGTAGGATGGTGCAAAGTCGTTGGTATTAGTCAGGTTGTCTATAGCTTGGCCAAAAATACAAGTACATTACGCACTGCATTAAAATGAGTTTCGAATTCCGGGTAAACATTCAAGACGTTCTAGTAGTGATGCAGATCACATTATTCTCGCGGCGCTGTTCATGTTGTCTTGCCACAATCAGTGTGCACCTTTTAGCACCACCATTTGAATATATGTCAAGTTGCATGAAGATAAAGGTCGCATGACCGTTAAATCCAACACACACAGAGAGTTTCGTGGTTTGTCGTCAGGTGAGAGTTTGCAGTCACATTCGTATGAAGCATTTCTTTCAGAAGTGCGCCACAGAAGGCTTCAATGCATGCATGTACCAAACAGTGTTTTATAGTCGCATTCCAAGTGTATGATTTGTGTGCATTCTTTGCGCCAGACAACAACCTGGTGATTCTTTACCTTCTATCAGAAGCTAGTTAGCGTTCGTTGTGCAGTGTACACACCTCTTACTAGTTGCATTTGCATGCAAGGAAGTTCATATTCATTGAGCAGTGGTTCAAGTGCCCAGTCAGTCAGTTTAGCTGCAGAAGCAAGCAAGGATTTCATTTCATGTCATTGCCATTAAAGGGCTCAGGCATTGTGGGCCAAGGTATCATGTCAGACGCAGTCAATGTTCAGCGTGCAGCAGCATTTTTGGAAAACGTAGCTCTTTTCAAGGTTTGGCGTTGTGCTAATGATGGGTATCTTCCTCTTCCAAGTAGAACTTGCCGACTGGAATTGCATTGGTATAAATGGATCAAACGTCCGGGCTCTTGCAGTTTATCTCCAGATTTACTCGAAGCGTTTAGGAACTCAGTGTTGCCCAACGGAATTGAGACTCCAGATGATTTATTGCATCGGATAGCTGTTTTTGCTCATTGGAGAATTGGCAACCAAGGTCTTCTTCCTGTTCGGGCAAGTTCTGATTTAGAGATGAAGTGGTGCATGTGGATTGAACGAATGTCTTGTCGTATAGCGGCATCCTATCAGGAGCAAGCTCAGTTGACCATTGCAGTAGCAGAAGCTTTTTCTTATGCAGTCCGCTCTAATTCGTTAGGTGTCAGTCTCCTTCGTGTTTGGATCATCCCTGATCATGCGGAAACCTTTTCTGAGTACACTAAATTGTTGTGCAAGCCGCTTGTGTTATATTTTGAATCAGGTGTCCTTCAGTCGCCACAGCCATTCGGGACAGATTCGGAAGCAGCTCTCGCCTACCGCAATTATCAACTGTTATTCAACGCTTCGAGTTCAGCTTACAAAAACATGCCAGTAGTCGAGAAAGCATACGTCAGATCTTTGATAGATGCATTTCCTGGTCAAGGTATTCCTGAGATCAAAGTAGCAGTTCTGAAGGCGTGTGAGAGTCTTTTGCTCTTCATCAAAGACTTTCCCAACACGTTTCCTTCCTACGCGGGAGATACACGTAATCAAGCTGTTTATCGCAAGCGACAAGTCCTCATGAATCCTACCCATGCGATCCGCAGAGACTGGAATTCATTCGACGCAGACTACGTTGAAGCGCTGTTATTAAGATTTGTGCCTATCTGTAAAGATACTGCTCAGCTTCGTGAGATCATTCAGTTTATCTCGTCAGAGGGCAGACTTCCGAGCAAAATTTCTCCGTCAGGCATCTGTCAGACTCCATTGGAGCGGCGTGTTTATCCGAATTACTGTTCATGGTTAAGAGCTTTTCGTTCGGGGCAGGCCATGTCATCTGGAATTGCCACATTGGTCAACGACATGATCAACATGATGGGATCGTATTCAGGTGTCAAGCAGAAAGCGGCCAACATGGAGAAGAAGTTACTCATGAAAGTAAAGCAAGCTGAAGTAGATCAAGCTCGACAGAGTGAGTTGGCTGCTTTTTACTTTGTCGATCGCGTGCATTACGATGGGACGGTCCTGTCTGGAGGACGTTACGCATCCTCTTTATCCTCTAGGGAGTTGAACCAGTGTGTTCGAGCAGCCGGATCAGTTTCTCATCATTGCGTACTTCTTTCAGGTCAGTTTCCTCTTCCAGTTGCTCAGTATGGCCATGAGTCATTTCTGTGTCAATTAGTCGATGGCATGCAGGATGCCATAGGCATCTCATCCAGAAGGTCGGATGCAGGCAAGTTTGAGCACTGCAGTGTTCGGTCTTTCAGCTTGATATCTGAATCAGGCTGCACACCTGGCTGTCATCTTTCTGTCCTTGTGCGGTTTCGCAGAAGCAGCGACAAGGCCCAGTTTCTGCAGCTCATCGCTGGATCCGAGTCTGTCACATTCTGGCGTCTAGTTCAGAGTAAGGCTGCAGACATACACCTCCAACAACAGCGTCACCGCCAATATTGTAGTTCTACATTGCTTTCAGCCAAGATTGTTTCTAGGATACAAGGGAAAACTTCACGGTGTCCACTTCCAGTGGCGCAGTGCAGTTTAGCCAGTCCAATTGAGTTAATCTTAACAGATGAGTTTATAGAACAAGATCCCGAACCCTTGGCGGTCGAAGGCACTAAGCCGGATGCACTTCCATTAGAAGCAGATGACTTGCACGGAGCATCACCGGACGCATGTCCCGAAGTGTCTGTAGTTACCGTTGATGCAGCTATTGTTAATTCATGTTCATCGAAGAAAATGGCTCCTCCATCGTTCTCATCACTGGACGCATGTCCGGAGGGTCATGCTGAAACAGGTCAGTCATGCAATAATCAACTTGTCGTTGGACCTGGTCGTGTGTCCACATACGGTCTCAACATTTCGTTTCCTCATTTTTTAGAGCCTAAGCCAAAAAAATGTGGCACATGGGCTTGGTTCAAGCATTGTGCTCATTGTGAAAGCCAAATTCGCATGGATGCTAATAATGGCATGATGACGAACGATGTTGACATCATGGTGTTTTCTCTTGCAGACAAGGTATTCAGTTGCTGGCATAGAGAGAGGCCAATTCCTCGTCATCGTTTGGCATTGGACTCGTGTCGTGTTTGCGAGCGCATGAATTGCAGCGCTCGTGGAGTCATCTCACATCAGCATGCTAGGATTCTGTGTCAGGCAGCCACTTGTCAGCACTGTGCTAGGGCTATATGTCAGGTAAATGACAGGGATCCCAATGCTGCCATGCCTTGGCACATGCCGTGGACGGATCTTTTGCAAGATGGCACCTATGAGCAGGCAGCCGCTAAAGGTTTGTTGCTGTGCCGCAGGTGCTTTTCTACTCAAGTATCTGGCTTAGCGATAGGCACCCTCATCAAAGATAAGCTCAGACAGCAGACTTTAAAACGATGTGTTAAGTGCTGTCGTGCTTCTTTTTGTTTGGAGTATGCTCACGAGGTTTCGTATGAGAAGGATCCTTTTCCTTTGCGCACAGACAGAGAAGGAGAAGATATAGAGGTCCTTCCCAGGTTGTGTTGTGATGAGTGTGTCCAATTTTTAACATCAGATTGCCTTGATCAAGAGGTCTTAAAATCCAGATTTCAACCCTTACGTCGCAAAGTTCAGTGGGTCTTATGTAAGCATTGCAACTTTCAGCCTCATCTTTGGACGGCTGCAAATTTAATGGATCCAGGGCCCCAGCATTTGGTTTTCCAACATTTAAGTCATTTAGGTCATTTATTGATAGCGAGAATCCATCCCAGTTTTTCCATTTTTCCTCTCCAGAGCGGTTGGCTTGGATACAGTGGTTCGGTTTATTGCGTTGGTCTCAGGCTTGGTGAGTGGGCTTCAACATTGCCTTGGCGTTGCTCCAAGCTCCCTGTCATTTTAATAACACCGCGCAATCGCAAGCCTGTCAGCATCAATTTGGATCCTTCGAGCGATCCGTCTCTCTCCAGCGAGATCGATGCATTGGTGGACGGAGATCTTCCTGATCCACAGGTAGCCTGCAACGCCTCTTCCAAGCGCAGCAAGATTTCTGGTAAGGGTCCTAGCAAGGCGTCTGTCACCAGCGGTTCAGTACCCGCGGCACAGGGAAACGCGGCTCTACGGGTTAACAAGAAAGTGTTACAGTACTGTTTGCAGTTTTTGTTTTCCAAGCACAAATTCATGAAAGATTCTGTAACCTTTGACGCCATTGCTATGGAGTGTTTGCCTGATGATGGAGTTCCTGAAGGATTACATTTCAAAGAAGAAGCGGACGGCGAAGATGAGGTGCATGCCTGGCTTTTCAAACAAATTGAATTTGAGAGTTGGTGGGACTCACACGGCATTCCATTATCAATTCCGCACTTACTCATCAGGGATTCGTTGAGGTCTTTCTGGAGTACATATGTATCAGAAAACACAACTCGAACAAGCAGGTTTCACAAAATCACACACTATCTCTCTGGCAAACAATGTTGGGAGCATCTTTTGGAAGTAGCGGAGGAGGAACATCAGGGTGCAGAAGCCAATGCGAGGGAAGGGCAGAGCTCCGCTCCTTCCTTGAATTGTGCAGTCCTTTTCCAGATTCTGAAACCTCATCAGTTGGTCATGGCATGTCGTGCGCAACTAGATGACATAGACAGGTTTGTTTCTGAACTACGGTCTGAGATCATGTCCTGTCAGATTGAGCATGTACTCAAAGCGGATCTACTGCTTGGTGACCTTGACACTTCTTGTCGTGTAACGAGAGAACGCGAAGAACTTGTCAGCAGAGGTGTTCCAGAGTCCTGGGTTTCCATGCCCGAGTATCAGGATGAACCCATCAAGGACTAAGTTTCGGTTTAAGGTTGCTTTTTATCTTTTGTTCAAACATGTTCCGTAAGTTATTGTGTTTAGTAGATTCGCTCTATCTGTCCAGGACTATGCGGAGTATGGATTGTTCAGTCAGTGCTGGCCTGGTTATTACAACTCTGGCTCTGGGGATTTTCTTGACACCGATCGCATGCAGGTGTTCACCAACAAGTTTCAGGATCTAGCTGCATATGGCAAGTATCTGCACTTTCACCATCGTGGAACCTATCAACAAGCAGCAGGGTGGAAGTTCCATTTGTTCAGCACCATTGAAAGATGGAAAGCTGTGGCCCTAACTGGATTGTTCGTCAAGATGCACAAGGGCGAATCATGTTTGTCTTTGACTGCTCTGACAGAGAGTTTCCGACAGGGTGCTGTCAACGGGGCAGGTAAGGAATTGCACGGCAAATTAATGACTTTTGGCAGAACCATTCGTGGCACTGAAGCATACTGGCGAGCTCATCGCAAGTTTCTGGTAAGTTTCATGAAACAGATCCGTTGGAGAGAGTCCAGAGGCTGTGCCTTTTTTGTAACTTTTTCGATGTCCGCGTTCACAGATGAGATTTTCATGGCAAGGTTAGCATGCTTTTTGGGTCAGGACGAATTGGAATTCCGAAACAGAAGCAAAAGCGATAAGTATGCACAGGTCCACAAACATTCTGTTCTATTGTCAGAGTACTGGCATGAGTATGCAACAGCATTGATCCAAGACTTGATCAGGGTTCTTTTTCAAGGAGCACATCATTGGTTTCGTTTTGAGTGGGCAGGCGCTCCTCATGTGCACGGGTTTGTCATCCCTCAGATGACCGCGCCTCAACTTGGTCCCGGTGTTTTGGACGGTCTAGATGCCATGGGTTTGCAGCGGGCCTCGGAAGGCAAAATCAAAAGTTACTGTTGTGGCCCTGATCTTGGATCTTGTGAAATCATGCGTCGTAAGATTGAAGATTTCTACACCACCTTTGTATCTGCTTGGAACGGGAGTCGCGATGACAATGGTCAGTTGACCGAGTTGCACATTCGTCGGACAGCAGTGGAAGAAATAGCTGGCAACGATTTTCGCGTCTGGACTCCGTCAGTTGAGATAGAAGCAAACGGTTTACCAATTGAGGATCGGTATGGCAGAAAAGCTGACACGCCCCTTCAGAAAGTCAATGTTACGCATTTTTCAGATCTCAAGTTTCGGTGGCCTGGGGCTACAGTATCAGGACGCATGTCCAAGTTGCAAGATGCAGGGGTTTCATCGATCTCCGAAGGTTCTCTAGCTGATCAATCAGCGGCGATGTTCGTTGACCAATGGATGTCTCATTGTTACTGGGTGTCCGAAACTAAAATCAGACACAGTAAGCACATCAACTGTGGCAGGAATATTCCTGACCACATGCTAAATCAGGTCAAGAAAGGAACCGTTCATGGGTTGTTTCCGTGTCGCACTCGGTTGCCAGGTTCAACCGACATGTATTGTCGTTTTTTTTTTGACAAGGTGTCTAGGGGACACATGGAACTGGTGGTTCATCCTCTCAAGAAGCATCTCATGATGATGGAGTTCCGATCCAATGACGTGCGCATGCCATCATATGTTGTTGGTCTCAACGGCGTAACCAACACAAACGGCGAGTGCAAGGGGTTGCTTTACTCCGCAGATGCACTCAACTACGGAGTCAAATACGTTGGCAAGAGTGGCACCATGTCAACAGTCGGTATGTCCAGTTTGAAAGCGGCGGTGTCCAACGTTGATGCTAATTGTTCATCATTGGAGGAATCAGATGGGTGGAAGCCGGCACTCATGATCAGCAGATTTTACCAGTCGCTCATAGGGCTGAAGCAGTACCACGAGCTAGAGTGTACCCATCTCTGCATTGAACTCCCGTTAGTTCTCTGTGATTCTGGGACAGATAGCATCATAGTCCGTACAGATTCGCTTGTAAGGGTGAAGGACAATTTACATCGTGTTCAAAATGGTGCAGAGGAAGTCAACCACGCATCATTCTTGTCGCAGTATCAGGCTCGTAGAGGTCTCGACTGGTCAAGTGTAGCAGCGGTCATTCAGAGTTTTCACGAGGCATCCTTGCCGGGGTGGAGCTCGTGGCTTGAATCTGAATCTCTGTTTGTAGGTCGTGTCAATGCCGTCAATTTCGCAGCTTGGTTCAAAATAGACAAAGGCAAAATTCGAGTTCGGGATTTTTGGCAAGTCGTTGACGTCAAGCCTCTGCTCTCTGGACAGATTACATCCGAGCTTTACGCAGATTACTGTCAGCAAGTCTTGTTAGCATGGGAACCTCATGAAGATCCTTTAATCCTTCTAGACACGTGGTATCGTAAAGCGCAAGTTCATCCTCTTGGTGATTTTGTCGAACCTCTCACGGTTGATGCCAAGTGGGTCTTGGCTGCTGAATTCTGGCTTCGCGCTCCGGAAGTTCATGCCAGATGTGTCACTCGCTTATCATGTTCAGGTTGTCGTTGGTAGTTTTGGTATCACTTGGTTCACAAGCATAGTTGTGTTTAATGACTGCTAGTTTCAATTCAGCTTCTTGGCCCCAATCAGGTTGACGGTTGCGATTTCCATCCGAGCCATCTCGATGGTGTAGATCCAGAAGTTTTGGAAATGTATCATCGCACCAACAGCAAGTTGCAGGAGGTGTTTCAACAAGACAATGATGATGGTGCTCGTCTGGACCAGATAGCTGGGTCAGAAATAGGCAGCAAATTGACGAGAGCAGGCGTTGTTCCTCAATTCATGAATTTGCGAAATCTGGAATGGGCTCAGGTCACTTGGTTCAACAGCCTGCTCCCTATGATGAACATTGAGAGCTACGATTATTCAGCTTCTCTGCTTGCATCCCAGTCTCAGTCGGAACATTCTTTGTGGGAGAAGGCTCTTGATTTCACGAATAACCTTGCCAGGACGTCACGTGGCACTGTCGACAAGGCGTCTGGCCATGAACAACTTGAATGGTCCAAAGAGCAGTTATCTGGTGAGCAGTTAGACTTGTTCAATTTTATATGGCAGTGGAATGAAAAGCGTATGCTAGATCCAAAATCCCCTGGCTGTCTTTTGAAGGTTCCTGGTGCAGCAGGCTGTGGAAAGACGCGTGCTATCGGCACTGCAGTGCAGGCATGTGTGCAACGGTATTCTTCAGAAGGACCCTCTGATGTGAAGCGTCGTTCAAAATGGCAGGCTGTGACCCCGGAGCAAAGATCCCAAGTCAAGGTTTTGGCTAGCACCGGAGCTGCGGCTGCTGTGTTTGGGTTTGGTGCTTCCACTGCCCATTCGGGTTTGGGCATCGGCATCTTTGCTTTTGAAGAGTTAACCGCTGACAAACTCAAATCATTACAGGTAGCTTGGGAGTCTGTAGAAATTGTCATCGTAGATGAAACATCCATGGTATCTAGAGATTTTTTAAGCAAGATTTGTTTGCGGTTGAAACAACTCAAATGCAGCGATCTTCCGTTTGGCGGTGTCCTGCTAATTTTAGCGGGCGATTTTGCACAGTTGAAATGTGTCAACGCAATGTCGTTAATGTCCTTACAGGACGCGTTGTCTTTTCGCGGTTCAACACAGAGCAACAAGATTGGCAAGACTCAGAGGACGCAATGTCCATCGAAGACTGGAACTGTTTCTCAACATGGATCCAGATCTGCAACGCAACAAAATGCAGCGATTTTGAGCAATCAGGGCAGGGACATTTATTGGTCAAAGTCTAATCAGACGATTATGCTGACTAAAGTGCATCGACAAGTAGTTTCGGCAGATCTCACGCCCACCGAAGCCAATGATCAAAAGAAGTTTGTCGATTTACTTCCCAGGCTTCGATTTTTGAATCAGTTGACCAAGGAGGATTGTCAGCATCTTGCCAAGAGATCCGAGGCCATGTTGTCCTCAGATGCTAGGCTTCAGATGGACGATGCAACTTGGTTAGTAGAATCAAATGCAGCTGTTCATGCTAGATGTCTTCGCAAGCTCCACAGCATTGCGAATATCGAAAGCAATCCCATTTTTGTAATCACCGCACAATGCTCTCCTCCAGTTGTGGCTGAGAAGGGTGCGAAAGATTGCGGGGGTTTAGTTTTGCGGTTGGTCATGTGTATTGGAGCTCCCATTTTAATTTTAAGGAATATCAGCACCAGGCACCGCATAGTCAATGGCTCGCGAGGCATTTGCCGAGAGATCTGGTATCCGGAAGGGCAGCGCCCAGGGAACATGACAAGCCCGACCATACAAACCGCGTCATCCATGTACGGAGATGTTTGCTTACCAATAGTCATATGCGAGATCCCTTCTTATACTGGACCCTCCTTTTTTAATTCTTTGATTCAAGGCAAAAAGGTACCCATTCCTGGCCGTGAGAAATGGGTTCCCATAGTTCCTTACGAGAGCCCGGTTGACAAAGTCATCGGGGGCAAGCGAATTCAGTTACCGCTTCTTTTGGCATACGCACTCACTGTCTGGAAGTGTCAAGGTATGTCATTGGAATCAGCAGTGATTCAGATAAGGGATAGGCTTTCTGAGCATGGTTTGCTTTATGTTGCCATCTCTCGTATCAAATTGTTTCACAAGTTGTTTTTTCAACATTGTCCGTCATACAATGAAATTGCTGCAGCATCTCACACGTTGGATGCTCTGCATTTTTTGGGGTCTGCCGGTCGCCTCGTTTTCGAAGCTCACTTCACACAGCGGCATTCACTGAGGCGCTGGTCAGTCATGGAGAGGCACATGGCAGATTTCATCTGCTCACAATGGATGAAATCCAGTAGTTTAGGGTTATCAACCCCTGAAGTTTCCATTCGAAGTTTGTGGCACAGCTGGCAAGCAGAATTTGTTCTGACACAGTCCGCAAACATATTCAAATCACCTTTGCTTCACAGTGCATCCTTCTTGAACGATACATTTAACTCGCGGTTGAAAGCAGTGTGCAAAGCGGGTTTTTGGCAAGGGCTCTCCGTGTTGGTTTCTCTGTCAGCTTTCGGCAGGGTTTTTGAGCATCTTTGTTATTCTGGATTGCAGCAAGCTGCTGTGGACATATACAATTCAGCTCATGGACTAGTACATTTCAAGGCCGGAAGAGGTACCAAGCGCGCGCTACCGTTGCCGAGCTCGAATACGGCATCTAAGCGATCCACGGGAGACAGTACCCGGGCATGCCATGGCACACCAGATGCTCTCACGATGAACAAACCAATTGGCTTTTACAATGTATCCAACAATTGCTGGCTCAGTTCCAGCTGGCAATGTTTGGTTCGTTAGCACCTTAGTTTCCATTTGCCTCAAAAACGTAGTTATTCATGTCTTGTCAATCGGTTGAGAATGATTCTAGACGGATCCAAAATTCTAAGGTGTCGCGATGGAGCTCCATTGGCACAGTCCAATCACTCACGAAGAATGCGATATTGGTCTAGATGGCTGTGCAGTATGCTGGATCAGGGAAGTTTCTCGCAGGTATGCTGTCAGACCCTCCAACTCATTGGTTCTTCCAGCTTGGTTAGCATTCGTCAAGCAGTTAGGCGTTAAGTTCATGAACGGCGGCTATAGTTCTGGCCTTTTTGCTTCGCCTGACGAGTACCTGACGCTGTTACTACAGTTATCTCCAGAAACAGCTGGCCACGAATCCAGTCGAAAGATTATCAGTCAAGATTTGTCTGGGTTGTTCATAGAGGAAAAGTATTGTTTATCTCCAGCATGCTCGTCTCCCACTGTCAAGTGTCAGTCCGAAACATACAGGTGGGAGGTATCGGTTCAAGCCAGTGGCACATCTTTATCTCAGAAACTGAATGGACTCATGAGCTATCGTGTCATGTCGGAGATGAGTCATTGCCCGTGTGGAGTTTCTTCTACTCGCAAGACCAGGGAGTATTTTTCCAAGGCGCCACGTGTGTTGTTGGTATGTTTGAAACGCTATATATTTTTAAACGATGGACGTGGTGTTCGAATTAGTTCGGAATCTGTTCCGTTGCAGGGCTCGTTTCAGTTGCAAGATCCCGAAGGTTCGTTTCCCGTCTTTTACAAGTTGGTTGCAGTGATCTGTCAATCGAACAGTCACTGCTGGGCATATGTTCAGCAACAGGACCAGTGGTTTCTTGTCAATGACGTCCATGTTGCTCCTACAACTCTTGAGTCAAGCCACTCAACCTGGACGTTAGCTTTTTTTCTGAGAGAAGGGTCGTTTTAGTTGTGTCTGAATCATACTAGTTAACCATGCATTTTCAAGCGGCTAGGTTCTCTCTCAGTGCACCTACAACTAGTCATGTCTTTCAATCAAGCAGTCGTTCAGACACCATGGTAGTGATCATAGTTCATGTCAAGTCACCGTCAATATTGCGGGGGTTTCTCTGGAATACTCATTTTTCAAGGGCGCACGTCCATGTTTACAAGTTCAGATCTGACATTTATCGTCCATTTAATGCCGTAGCTTTGACACTGCATGAGAGCATCATCATCAACAAAATCGGTATCTTGACAGCATCTTAGATCGCAAGTTCGTTATGGCAGGTTTTGGTTTCAAGTCGACCCCATAGTTCCATTCCATTATGTTATCCAGGATGCATGTCCGGATGTCCTCACCGCAAGCAAGTATCGAACATACATGACCGGATGTCTTCACTGCACAAAAGTGTCGAATCTCTGGTCAACGTATCAGTGTCACTCCCGTTTCCATCAGCGCGTCCAGACAATGTGTGTACATCTCAGGTAGTTTGTTAATTTGATCCATTTTGGTTTCTTGTTCAGTTGGACGCATGTCCGTTTATTATGTGTTTCTTCCTAATCAGTTTGTCAGGTTTTTTTTGCGTTCACGCTAGTTCAGCTTGCATGCATGTCCCTTTGTCCGAGATATCACAACCATCATGTCAGAAGGAAGTCTTAATAGTCAAACAAATGTGAGACAAAACAGGTGGTTCAAGCTTGTTCAAGTACTTTCCTATTAGCTTTCACCTCATCAGTTTGGATGCATGTCTTCATTTCAGGACTCGACAAACATCATGTCAGCAGGATGGCGGAGCTCCCATTGCACAGTGTTCGCACCGCGAGTCAAACAAATCTGAACCAAACTTTGGTTTGAAGGTAGGCAACCTTAATAACATCACGTTCTGTTCAACAATAGTCGGATCACCAGATGTTTTCAGCTTTGTGTCAGGTCATATCTGTGCCATTCATTCATGATTTGTAGGAATCTAGGCCTTCATCGCCAAGTAGCATGATTACACAACCCTGCATACATTTTGTTATGTTGTTTGTATGTTTTGAGGTTCGCTGGCATGGTTCACCGGCTTCCTCGCTTTGTTACATTCATGTCGCCAGTTCAGAGTGTTGCATTCATCGTTCAGGCAGTTCTTCTGCAGGTCATTTTTTTCAAAGCATGGTCTTCAGGTCATCAGCTTGTCCTGCATAGGTTTGTATGACATGGCCTATTTCTGATGAACATGTTTGTAGCACTGTGGTTCTTAATATTCAGTTCAATTGGTTTGCCATGTTTTTCACCGGGTGTCCCTACTTCCATTGCTCGTCGTTTTCATCAGAAGTGCAAGTCAAACCCCATTGCTGTTTCCATTATATCATCGATAGTTCTGGCTCAATCCATTTAGGTCGAGTTTGTTATTCCAGAGAAGGTCTCCTAGTCCATTTTGTCTTTTACTGTTATGGTTGCTGGTCCATTTCGCCGATCGAAGCTGACGGACGGTCCGTTGTATCTTCAGACTCCTGCCAACATGAAAGAGATCCAGTTCATGGCTTCTTCTAGCATGTGTCTCTTTGAAGAGATAGAGGTTCACACTGTGGTCATCCTACCGGAGAGCGATTACAACAGGGCTTATCACACCAGATGTCAGCTCCTTGAACATGAAGATGGTGATGCTCGTATCATGATGCAAGAGCATTCAGCATTCGTTGATCAGTACGGTCAACAAGGTGTGATAGACAGCATGGTATGCATGCACGTTAAAGGTAGGCCTTGTCACTGGGCCAGGGTTGCTTGTCGCAGAGAGGGCTCTGGATGTGCATCAGCACCGTGCTTTGTAGCACATTGCCGAATGCCAAATCCAGTTTACTATTCGATTCCTCATGACCCCGAAGTCTTCATCCGGTCACAAGAGTCATATCCTCGAAATGCAAATCTTCAGGGCACGGATTGGAAAACTTTGCAGCTAGCAGCAGCCACACAGGTGTGTCTTTCACCAGAGAACATTCAACGCAGCCAACGGATCCAAGACCGAGTGTTGTACGCACATTACGCGCTCTGGAACCGACAGCAATTTGATCATGGATTCGCGTTAGGTATTTTCCCACTAGCGGATGCATTCTCAGAAGCTTGCAATCGCTGTGGTGTTTCCACTCATGGGTACTGCGAGAGCTGCACAACCGAGTTTGGTGATTCCCCTGTTGCAATTTGTACAGAATGCGATCGCGAAGCAGAGATTTGCTCCGGATGCATGTCCGCGAATCGTTCATGGTCTCAGAGTAGGGCAGAAAACGAGTTACGTTACGGCAATAATTTGGTAGTAATGTCGCATGTTCTAGCATCAGGCGAATCCGAAAGGGTTCTTCCGGAAGTGCTCATTCCTCAGATCACGCCGTTGAGATTGAAGCCGTTGCAGCATCCCTGTCGTGTAGATGGCCTTTTTATAGATCCCGCCGATGAAGCATATATGTATGTTCCAGCATGCATGGACAAATCCGCTGTGCTGTTTTTGCTTCGAAATGTTCAGGGAGGAGGTTTTGCGGTCAACAATCATTGGCAGAAGTTGCGCACTTCGGCGGTTACTGATACAGTTCCTGCTGGTTGTCCGTGGCCACCTGGGATTCTAGAAGCGAAGCCTCTCCTGTTATGGTCGTCGTCTTCAAATCGGCCTAGCTAGGTCTACGGTGACTAAAACAAGTCTATCGACACCACTCGATCAGCAAAAGCACTTTGGTTTACCAGACGCATGTCTTACTTTAGGATCATGTGCAGATCATTTGGACGCATGTCTTGGTTGAGGACCGGGCAGCACAAGCATTTTGTTAATCAGACGCATGTCTCACGATTGTAGGATTTTTAGATCATTTGGACGCATGTCTTTTTCAGGACGAGGTCTGCATTTGGTGTACTGAATGGATGCCTTTGCTATGTTTAGTACTATTAGCCATCTGTCAGACAGATAGTTTCGACCTTGGTGTTGTCTGGGCTTTGTCATTGCACGGTCTAAACAGATCAATCGCACGAGTTGTATCCATGAGCATTTGGGTAACCACAAGACAATCGAATTATTTATATTTTCAACACATATTCATTCATCTTAGCCCTGGCAGCAAGCGGTGCACTACCATTTGTCACAGAGATTTCAGATGTTCCGCCCCCTTTTAGTAAAGTGATCATGCAACCAGCAGCGATGCTCGAGCATATTCGCAGACAAAGCATAACAACAATTCCCACGGATTCACTATTATCATCTGATGCAACATCATCTTCAGCAGCCCCGCATTAACTCAAGTTGCATTTACTTCATTAGAATTTTCGTTTGAAATATATAGTTTCCTATTTGTCGAAGGTTTGTGTCAGTTTAGACTTGTATTTGGATATTGTGTATTTTCGTATCAGTTCTGAACAGCTGCTGTTTGACTGTTTGTCGAATTGCAAGTTGTCAACCGCTCAGCACATCAGTTGTCTGGTCAAAAGTTCATGGGCTGTTTTGTCTCACCATCTTTGTTTGACTGAGGACCGGGCAGCACAAGCATTTTGCTTCCCAGACGCATGTTTCACGTTTGTAGGATGTTTGATCATTTGGACGCATGTCCTGCTCAGGACGCATGTCTGCAATTAGTGCACTGAATGGATGCCTTTTCCAGGTGTAGTACTATTAGCCATTTATCAGTTAGATGGATCTGACCCTGGTGTTATTGGGCTGTGTCATTGCACTGCTACAAAAGAGCAATTGCTCAAGTTGTATCGATGAGGCTTTGGGTATCCACATGACAACCGAATCATTGTATTTATTCAAGACATATTCCATGCATTTTAGGTTTGGCAGGAAGCAGTCACCACCATTGGTCAAGATATCTCAGATGTCCGGGCCTTCTTCCAGTACAGGGATCATGCA
>OFLF01000004.1_pt1 | contig 16262 bp, 17 predicted proteins | sample 1540761 | NCBI WGS metagenome assembly OFLF01 (sample SAMEA104347430, study PRJEB22522) | marine metagenome | isolation source: melt pond | reverse complement strand
AAGCAACTGGCTTCATAAGCAGAGACAGAGGCACTTGGGTTGGGTACACTGGTTGGCACTGGGAGACTCAAGCCATGAATGACAGGTGTTGTTGTTGCTGTTGTTGGTGTTGCTGATGTTGTTGTTGTTGTTGTTATCGGTATTGTTTTTTGTTTGTTGTTGTTGTGTTGTTGTTGTGTTGTTGTTATTGCTGCTCTCTGCCACTTTTCTTTGCTGCATACTGTACTAAACGAAAGACTTTGTGATATTGAGCCAAATGTTGATATGTGTTGTTGCCAGCAACTGATCAAGGTATTGGAACCAAGCAAGAGCTGGAAGACAGCTTGATGCAGATGCTGGTACAGCTAATACCACTACTACTACTACTACTACTACTACTGATGCAAGGATGGCACCTGGACAAACATCATTGTCAGAAAGCTAACCTGAACTGCATCAATGTGAAGCACAGGAGCTACTTGCAGTTGCATTACACTATTCATGTCTCAATGAGTTGTCCTGTGCTAAGCTCTGTCTATTAAGCCACAGAGAACCAAGTTGAAGCCGAGTTTAGCTGAGACATGCTTGGCCAAGAGTAAGCTGCATTGAGCTGAGCTGCATTGAGGGGCTACCATGCTGAAACTGTATCAGTGCAGTCTGCATGAAACCAGAGCTCAACAATGCTCTGTTGCTGCACTCAACTCTTGTATTCAGCTGGATCTGCAATGATCTCCACTGCTGCTGCCAAACCCAGCTGACAGCACTGAGCCAGGTTCCTGCAGCTCTGAATACACTTTAATGCACACACAATTATGTTCGGTGTGGCTCTGTGCTGACCTAGGCTGCTAAGATGTAAGCATGCTAGGTGTTGCTGCATTTCAGTTATAGCCACTGGCTGCAAAGCAGAGCTCAGCTGGTGCAAGATACATACATCTGACAACAGGAGCACATGTTTTTGTTGGCAGGCAGCCAATGCAGTCTCATAGGTCTGTGCATGCTGTATTGGCTAACTCCAAAACTTCAGAACTCCAAGACAAGAGTGGAAACGACATATTATTGTGGGCTGCTAAAGACGCATGGCATGAAACATGATGACACAAAGAAACAACCTTCAAACAAATGCACACCAGGCTGGCCATAACCAAATCAGGAAAGTCTCTTTGCCTGCGGCCATCACGATCTATAGCATTGACTTCTACAATTACTGAAAAGGTCCTGAATTTTCCAGGACATGTCCGGGAATGAATCCAAAAGCCGACGGAACTCAAGATCCAACTCAAGGGACACCAAAATATCACTGCACAGGAACACCTGGTCAGAACATAAAAGGGCCTTCAAACTTGAAAACATCTTGGGAGGAACAAGAATGAGCTGAGGACACACCGTTCCATGATCCAACATAGCAGCAAGTTGACGCTGGAATTTTGCATGAGCAGCAAGATCTGTCAGTAAAGGTCCAAAGGTGAGAGACCTTTTGACAGCAGCTTCAAAATTCTCACGGTGTGGCATGTGCGGCATGGCACGATAAACCACAATAGCCCCTGACCGGCTGAGTTCACCGACATCCACTGAGCGAGACCTGCCTTCTCTGGGCATGAAGTTGCGATCCACACGCCAACAAACCATCAACCAAGAGCTATTGTCTTCTATTTCTGGAGGGCCCCCTGGACCCACATACTGTGCAGAAATCGTCGAATGGGAAGACAGAACGAGTGATGCCATCAACACAAACAACAAGAACCAAGTGTACAAAAATATACAGTATACATAAATAAATTGCATGTCATACAGATGTACAACAGAGAGCATCAATGCAATCTGGCACACCATTACAAACAAGTGCACGCAACAATACAATCGCACATGAGAATATTAAATGATGCTGCACTCAACCTACGAAGGATTCAACATTCGGACGATAAGAAACTAACAAAAAACAAATAATCACCATTGGAATCAATATGGCTATGGAAAGCACAAATTCATACAGTGAATCCCTGCTGTTCATCTTCAGTGTCTTGTTTTTGTTCTGTACATGCTTTGCTCCAATGTTTTCAGCAGTGTCACCATTTTGAATACACATGTGTGGTCATTTTGTATACTGATGGGCCGATTTGTCTGAGGATGGATGGATGCTAGTAGAGACATATGTTTCTACCATATCATCATGAAAAATACTGCTGAGCCTTATGAACAACAGGCTCTGCAACTGAAGTGCACTGAGCGAACCAAACCAAACATGCAGGCACAAACAACAAAGATAACCTACACAGCTGATATATACAACTCAGAACCACAACTCTAGCAAGAGCATCATTGTAACAGGTTCTATCAACTATGCAGACTATCCTAACAGCTTAAATGAATCGGGATCCTGTGTGCTGTACTGTTAATGGCTGGATCCGTTGTAGGCTGCTGTGCTGACATCATGATTGCATTTTAATCATATAGGAAGACCTCACTGGGCATACACATTGTGAAACCACCAGCCATGGAGAACTACAGCATAGAGCCTTCACATGAGGCTGGTAGCCACACTTGCACCACTGACAACATGTAATCTGAAGGTGAAAACACTATGAGTTCAGAATTCTGCAAAATGCATGACATGTCAAACCATTGCAAGCAAGAACCATCATACACTGAGAGCATGATGACAATGATCTCTGTACTGTGGAAGCTTGTGAAGAAGAAGCTGTTTAAGAAACAGAGACATTTCAGAAATGATACTGAGCATTAGAAAGCAAGCTCATTCCAAAAATAAATGGCATATTCTGAAATGGCAGATGGAGCTTCATATTTTGGTCGGAGGGCTCCATTGCTGCTCTCTTCACCCTGAAAAACCCAGAAACCCTGAAACACCAAAAGAACAACAAAAAAGCCTACTGAACTGTCTCAACGGGCAAGCCTGACTAACATGCTCCAAGACCTGGCTGGCAAGTGCGGGAAATAAGGATTACCAGTGTCAACCAACTCTGGCACCAACGCTGCCCCAGGCCTCAAGGCTAGCCACACAGAAGTTGGGTGTTCCTTTGGCTGTGTGCCATAGATCAAATGCTGCAGAGCCTCTGCTGCAATTGGCATGTTCATGTCCCGAAAGCGATTTCGCAGTTCCATATAGTTTGTCATTTCAGTCTTGCTCCACTCCTTCCGAGCCACAAGGCCCATAGGCACCACTGTGGTTACCCTCTGCACCATGCTGGAACTCATCACCATCACAGGTGGGTCTTGGAGCTTGGTGTCCCGCATGTAAGTCTTGACACAACATAGGACATCTGTGGGTAGCTGTTGATAGCCTTGCAGTTGAAATGGATCACCAGATTTCAAGTCGAAACCACTCAAGTCTCGGCGTCTCTTGTAGGAGAAAGAGTGCGGTGTTTCAATCCCAGACCTACTGTTCCAGCAACTGTACTGTGTGCATCCAATGGGGCTCAGCCATGTCTGAAAGTCACGGATGTGAGTTAGTGCAGTGGCATAAAACTCTTCATTCCGGGCACTGAAGCGCTCCCTTAACTCTGGCGCTAGTGCATCCAACAAAGCTTTGGCACTTTGCCACTTCCGGTGGCGGTGCAGCAAGAAGAACAGAACTGAAAAAAATTGGTCGATGTCCTCATGTGTGTGCCCTACCAAGAGAAAGTTTAACACCACTGCATCAAACTTGCCACTGGCCACCAGCCAGGCCAAGAAAGTTGCCACTTTGCTGTTCTTGGTTTGTGCAGTCGTGTTGTCGGCCTGGATCACAAGAATCCGGGGCATGTTCGTTCCTGTCTTCTGACACATCTGGTGCACCCGTTCTATACATCGGCACCTAGGGTTCCAAGGTGCATGGCTTTATATTGTTGACTAAGAATGTAAAACAATGAAAAATGGCAATCGCAGTCATTCCCAAGTGAACAATATTAGTTGCTTGCTTGCAGAGGCTAAGGCTAGGGCAAGACATCCAGAAATGCATCTGAACCATGAACTAGATCTTCTGTGGCAGCATATAGTTCACCAAAGTAGCCATGCACCAGTGCTGCAGTGATGACTATCCGGGGACGGTGTAGCGACATCATTTCATGTGGCACACGACTGCTGGGCCAGCAGGGCCAGGCAAACTTGGCACGGTCCATGGTGTCAATGATGATTGTCAGAACATTGCCTCGCTGGCGACTAGCAAATCGCAAGGACCAGTATATGCATCGATCTAAGTACTGGTCCATGTAGTGCTGTTTCAGTGCTCTGGCAGCTGCCAGCCTTGAAGTCCAACTCACAACCCCAGAACCCCTGAACCCCTGCATCTCCCTCTGTAGGTCCCAACAAGTCTGGCACTGGGCATGCTGGCTGCTCTTCCGGAACTTCAGCACATGATTCCATTTTTTCCATCGTCGCCAGAAGGTGCTGAAAGACGGTGCTGTCCCTAGGCTAGAGCAATGAGCTTGGAGGCACTCCCAAGAAGCAAGGAATACCCAATACAACTCTGACAACTTACCATGCTGTAATCTTCTGACTGGCAAGCCAATTGTGTGACTGGTGGAAGCAGTCGTCAGTGCTACATAGTGATCAAGCTCAGGTTGATCTGGACACCACTCTGACTGCAATGCACCTGGCTCGTCTAGTTCATCTCCAACAGTCCAAGGCGATTCATCCAGCAGGATGTCCGCATCCACTGACATTTTTCTCTGGACCTTGCCACCTTGTTCCTCTGGTAAGGCTTCAGCAGTAGACTGGTATAGTTCATAAAAGAACCAATCAACATGCTGAACTGGCTCAGATTGGAGAGGCTGGCGGGACAAGCCAGATTTTCGGCAGTCTGGCACTCCATGGATAGCCCTTCGGGTAGAGGTCTGGCTAGTCCCCAAGAGACGAACAAAATTGGAGAAGCAAGCTCTTTTGCCACACAGATGCCACTGCACAGCAACTAGCTGTAATTCTCCCTGTGCATCATTGCTGCTGACCTCAGAACCTTCAGATCCTTCTTGTTGCTCATACAGGAGGCGTAACAAATGTGCACGCTCCAGTGCAGGTATACTCCAATACTCTTTGCACACAGCTTGCAACCTTTTCAAATTTACATGTCTGCTGCATGAGCCTGATGCTTGTCCACACCGGCAGGATTTGCCTGCTGTCTGCCATCTGATCTGCACCTTAGTGGCATCCGCTCCATCCTGCTCAAACTTGGTTGCCTTAGTAGCCCGTGGTGGCTGAGTGCTCAGCACATCCCGCACTGCAGACTCAGCACTGCCTGCATTGAAGTCCAGGCCCACTCGGTGTAGCTTGGCTTTGCTCCCAGAACCCTGGAACCCCTGAACACTCTGGCTTGCCAGGCGAGTGTCCTCCCAAGGCCCTGCATGAAGCAGCACAGCTCCAAGTTCTCCCCAGGGCCCATTGTCAGACTTGCTGGGTTTGTCAGCCTTGCTGGGTGTCAAATCACCCCATGGACCAGGCTGGCTAGTCTGGGAACTGGGTTTGTCAGCCTTGCTGGGTGTCAAGTCATTCCATGGGCCAGGCTGGCTTTTCTGGGAACACACCCTCTTAGCAGTAGTGAGATGGAGTGAGTTTCCCCAAGGCCCACGCTTGGACATGATTGGCTATTTTTTCAAGTAACATGCAAGCTCAGGGTCCTGAATCTGAGGCTGGCCACGTCATGCCAAAACAAAATCACAAGTGGATGCATCACAAAACCACACTCCGAATGCAGCAACACAATCGGTAACTGAGAGCCCCATGATATCTTTGAGAGGCTTTTGCTTGTTATCATGAGTATGCTTTTACTGATTGTGGATTCCTGCAGTCAGCAGCTATGTTTTCTTCTCCTTTGCAACTGTATCCCATTGGTGCTGGCTATCTTTCATTGCCCCTCACCCTCTGGTCAGCTTGAAACCAGCCCCTGGTTTGCTCCTTGTTGTTCTTGTTGTTCTTGTTGTTCTTGTTGTTGTTGTTGTTGTTGTGGTTGTCGTCTCTGGTCTGGAAGCCTTGGATTTTGTAGATGGCCTTTTCTCAACTGCCAAGTTGCCCCATGGAGAGTTGTTGCCACCTGACTTGCCCTTGGCACTAGACAACCTTAAAGGCACAGTGATGACCCCTTGCAGCTTTTGAGTTGACCATAGTTCCTTGCAGTCTCTTTGAGGCTGTGGCCTCACTGACAAGGCATTGTGCTCCAGGTTGCCCCAGGGGCCACTGTCTGCCACTGCTGGCAGGGGTCGCTTCTTCAACACAGGCACTACCTGGAAGTTTGGCTTTGGTTTGACCATCTGGCTGATGACTGAGCCTTGCCCAGAGTTCACCTGAACCACAGAACCCATGGCAGTTGGAGTGCTGGCTTCCTGGACAGCATTTCCCCATGGGCCATCATCTACTGATTTGGCTTTTGTTCTTTTATCTTTCTTCTGCATAACTGCTAGTGTCAATTCCTGGTAATAATGTGGAGCAGAACACCATGCAGCAAACAGGTCCCGAGCCAGGCCTAGGGGGTACACAGCAGAATCCTTTAAGTGCTTCTTGTGGCCTGTGACCCGGCCATCTTCACCTCTAATCATGAGTGGCTGGTGTGTTTGTGGCAAACAAGTGCACCTCTGCAGGGCATCTGGCTGCCACTGCCAAGAAGCCCGAAACTTGTAAGGCTTGTAGAACACATTGGGATTCAGCTCTCTAGTGTAGGCACACCGATGTCCAATAGCATCATGCATGATAAAGGCCAGCTGGTCCAGAACTCCTTTCAAGTACACCCACATGAGAGAGCCTGGAGGCTGCTCCAGCATGCAGTGCACTGACCTGCAAAGGGCAACCAGTAGGAAGAATACAGCTTCTTGTGCAAACAGGTTTCCCCGCTGTACACATTTTACAGATTCGTTGCCAGCTGGATTTTCTTTCCTGCGACCAGTTCTACTCGTATTTGCAAAAACAAAAGAGCTACACTCAGGCTCTGTGGTCAGCAACCCCCACAGTTTCAGCCGGAAAACTAATTCGAGCCCATGCCTGAAACCAGCTGGTTTGGTAAAGTCCTGGTCTGGTGATTGCTTGATGTCGAACACTACACCATTGCAGCCTCGTCCCCTGGCCACAGCAACGATAGCACCGCATCCTCCCCACAAACTCACCAAATCCAGGTCACGGGGCAAAGCCAGCAAAGTTGGATCTCCCAAAGCTTGTAGCACAGAGATGCCAAACACTTCCAGCTCAGTTGCACTAGCTATTGCCAGAATGCGATCCTGGAGGCCCTTTGCAGCCAGGGGCAGGGATTGCAACGATGTCATTTGCAAGAGAAACAGAACCCAGGAACCCCTGAACCTGGGTAACTCATGAATCTCAAGGGTGATGCTGTGAGTGTATTGTTGCTGTTGCTTGCAATGGTTGGACATCCCATGTGTTCAAAAAAGCAAAGCTAATAGTGCACCAATCCCTGATACAAGTAGTTAGTGCATCACATGTGAATGGGGCTACTACTGTAGCTGCATGTACCCCTTGGTAGGTGTGGTTCTCCATTATGAGCTATGCAATTGCAGCAGTCATGCCAAGCTACTGAGGCCTTCTGAAATGCGAATGAGCATGAATGCATATTGGGGCATTATGATGTCAGCACAGCAGCCTGCAGAGGCACTCTTATATTGTTATCAACAGCACAGCACACTAAGGACCTGGAGTCATTCGAACAGTACACTGGTAGCAGAGCCAAGTGTGACTTTAACATTAGTACTCGGTCCATCCTGGTATGCATTAAGCTCAGCAACATTGACTGATCCCTGTTCTAGTAAGCTAGGCTTGCTGGGTGAAGCTGACATGTGCTTTGCACAGTTCCACGTTGTGTTCACACAGGGCTGTGGTCAGCAATATTCTTGCAGCATATATTGGAACATGATAAACATAACAATCTTAGCCACATTAGGCTAAGTAGTGACACAACTTAGCTGCACTCAGTTCAGGCCCAGGCAACATGATGAAATTGTAAGAGAGCTGCTTTCCACTGAGCTTGATCAACCTGAGTGTGCTGTTGTTGGTGTTTTGTTTTTGTTACTTCGGAAAATGATGACATGGTCAAGATGTGTTGAGCTAGGTAGTAATTAAACACAAAGCTGTCATGTGAAGCCCAGCATGGCAAAGCTAAACTGCAGTGTCAAGCAATTGCAATGAGATAGTTTTCAAATGCCTGTCCTGTGCTGAGTTGTCCTGTGCTGAGCTGTCTATTGAGCCACCTGGAAGCAATCTAGAGAAAAGTTGAGCTGAGGATTGCTTGGCCCGAAGCAAGCTGCATTGAGTTGAACTGCATTGAGCATTATGTCAGTCTGCATAAAACTACAATGCATGTAGAGCTCATCAATGCTCAGCTGCTGCACTGAACTCTTGCATTCAGCTGAGTTGAGCTGCATTGATCTTTTCTAATGCAAAACCCAGCTGTCAGCACTGAGCCAAGTTCCATTAGCTCAGCATACACTTTGTTGCACACAGACATGTTTGATGCAGCTCTGTGCTGACCTGGGCTGCTACATTGCAAGCATGCTAGGTATTGATGCACTTTGAATTAAAGCTGCTGGCTGCACCACTGAGCTCAGCTGATGCATGACAACAAGAGCCCCTTTTTTTCTGTAAGCATCCTTTGCATTGTCACTGTCAGACTTCCCTGCCTGAGCTTACTGCTACATGCTGGCTTGGCTACCCCTGACTGAGTCGAACAAACTTCCTCTGAGACTCAATGTCCTAGTTACAGCAGTCTTCCAAACTCTGGAACACCAGAATTCCAGAACACTGCTCCCAAGTTACAGCAGCAGTACAATGCACAAAAGTATCCCAAATTGGCTGGATGGTCCTAAAACTCAGCTAGTCTGATGCAGACCAACAAAACTATTGCTGCCCATGCAGAGAACCCCAGAACACCAAAACCAAGGAATCTAGCAATGGCAGTTTCATACACCCAGGCAGCCCTAGGACACCAGGACCCTTGACCAAGGAATCCTGGCTCATGCCATTTCAGGACGAGCACTCAGAAGGATCAGTTGCCCTTTAGTGCACCTCAAGCTCGACTTGAGGAACACCCCTGGGTAATTACAGGTGACAGCACTGGTATTATCATTCACCTGCAGGCGGTGCAAGACATTGACCACTGCACTCTTTTTCAGAAGGTCCACCGACACAGACGTGTAGAAGTTCTCCAAGTTGAGCACAGCACTGCGGGTGTTCATCTTTTCAACTGAAACTTGCATAGCATGAACCCCCTCAACTTCCGTTTCGAACAGGCTAGCATTATTCAGAACAATCCGTTTGATTGGCATCTTGTGGAGGTGGAGCTTCACCCTGACCAGACCCATTCCCTCCAGGGTCGTCAAGAACTCTTGCATGGTCTGGCGTGTGTGTGGGATCGTCTTTGTCTTGACACCATTGCAATCTGGCATGATTGCACTATCTGATTTCAGGTCCCATTTGATCCATGAACTGGTGTTCTCCATCAAGTGAGTGGCTGCCTGGCCTGTAAGAAACTTGCCATGGATGGCAAAGAGAAGCTCATCTTTGGAGATGATGCAATCCTGCTTGACATGGATGTAGAGCTCAGAGGCTGCTGAGCTGATCAGAGTGTAAAGTGGTCTTTCAACCTCCTCCACAGTTCCCTTATTTCGAACACGATATGACAACATGTCAAACACAAATACAACAAGACACTGCTTCAAACAAACTTGTGGCTGAGAATAGCTGAGGCAGTCACCAAGTCCTCCTTGGTAGTAGGTGTGCCAGGTGGCTGCTCAAGGGAAGAAGCTGAAAGTGCTGTTTGCTCATCATCCATCTCTGGGGTCTGCTCAGCTGGGCGTTTGTGTGGTCGCCAAGGCTGGTGGCTGGGGTTGTGCTTGTCATTGTGCACCTTAGTCAAACCCTTGAACTCCTCACTGACAGCTTCCAAAGCATTCCACTTGTCCAACACCTCCTGCTTGAAAGGCAGGAACTTGTCCTCGGTGGGGACAACGTGCTTGAACTTGTCCACAGGGAGCACAGGTCGATTGTTATCAGCAGCTGGAGTGGCTGGTGGCCTGTATAGAAACCCTGGAACCTTGTAGACTGCTGCCTGCACAAATTGACACAAGTTGTTGTGGATTTCATTTGCCACATTGCTGTGCACACGCCGCCCACCAGCCCCACCAGTCACACATCCGAAGGCATCCCAAGTTACCCCTGAGTACCCTATGACTGGCAAATTCTTGTCACAACGGCTGCTGAGCTCCATCACTGTCAGAGACACTTCTGGGTCCACCATGGTGTAGTCTCGGAACATCAACTTGTTGCTTGGGTTCAACTTCATCCCTCTGCAGAGTGCTTGAGTAATTCCACCAGTCGTACCTGGGCCCGAGTTCCAGTTACGGCGTTCTTTGGCTGCACTGAGGTTGCCACGCTCTCCAGCATAGTTAAGAGCTGTGTAGTCGGAGAACTGCTGGCGTTGAAAGGTCTGGATCAATCCTGGAACAGCCTTTCTCCTCCAACACGTAGAACCCCGGAACTCATTGCGGTGTCTTCCACCAGCATCCACCTGGCCAAAGGGTTAATGACAGGGCAGCAATACATGTAACCACTAAGTACCAAAGTTATAGTCTTTGCATGGATAGCTGTATCAATTGTTTGCTTCTGAGTGGCCTCCTGGCTGCCCAACACCAGGAACGGGACTGAGAGGTCACGTTCTGGACTGTACATGGTGCTCTCCTCAAATAGGAAGGTACACTGGACAACCTCCAGCATGTTGGCTGGCATCTGGGCCTCTGTAAGAACAAATGCCTGTGCCTTTGCCACTGCCACCTGGTACTCAGAACTGCTTGTGCTTGCCCCCCCAGCAGCATCCCCCCACTGAGGTGTGTTGGGCATGATGATGTAGGTCACTGTGCGTTCTGGCTTGCTAGCATGGTCCATGGAGATCATTTTGAGGAGGGCTGGCAACACCTGTGAGTGCTGAACACCCAAGGCCTCCCAGCAATTATCAATTAGTAGGATAAAACATATTTTAGTGATTTGGTACTTGTGAACACAACTGCATCAGGACTGAGGCTGCCATAACATTTTGAGAGTGCTAAGGCCAAGGCAGAGAGATCCACCCTGTTGATGAAGTAGACCTCCTTCTCTGGGAGGAGCGGTGGTGCTTCAGAGAAGGTGCGTGCTGAAGTGGCGAAGAAGAGTGACCAGTTCTCTACCTCCTTTGTGCAGGTGGTCTGAAAGCTTGTTGCCACATGAGCTGACACAGCCTTTTCCAAGCACTCATGTGACATTTCCAGCAGCTGTGTGACTGCCTGCTGGTTGCTGCTGTTGAAAGATGCCATTGCTGCCATGTAGTTGGTGAAGTGGATCACTTCTGCTGAAAGCTCCACCTTGAACAAGGCAAACTGGGAAAGGAGTTGATGGCGATTCTGATCTTCAGCCAACTGCTCAGCTGAGTGCAGCCCTTGTTGCACTGCTGGGTCATTCCGGATGTAACCCAGAGCTTCGAACTCCAAGCTCCGGTCAAGGGCCCGGCCCTTTTCGACCAGGTATGGGTCGAGGGCTCCACGGTAGAACTGAGCATACCGCTCTGGGATGGCATCTGGTGACAGATGTGTGACCATAGCTGCATGTGAGGCTACAAAGAGGCATGCTGCTCTGAAAATGAGCTCAGGCTCCTGGTCCCGGTATGAAGCAGCATTGACCTTCAGGTTGGGGGACCGGTTGTTTGCATGAGTCTGCATCACCTTGTTCATATATTTTCCATGCACCCGTTCCAGCCATGCAAGGTACTTCTCATCGGTTGGCTTTAAGATAGCATGCCAAAGTGGATTTTCCTTCTCAGTGACTGCAAGCTCCCGGCTTTCATCGAGCCACAGTGCTGCCAGAAGGCCCAGTGGGAGGCATGTGTTCTGGATCTTGTCACGCCCCCAGCACACCCTCACCAAACCATGGAACTGCTTGGTCCTGCGGGCCTGTAGTAAGGAGGCATCCAAGCAATATAAAAACGGAACACCCAACCCTTCAACGAGCTAGCACTCCAACAAGAAAGCACTGAGCAACTCTGTGTGCACAGCTCAGAATATCTAAGGCCATGGCCAAGAACATGATTACTGATGTCTCTTCAGCAGTCACCCTGCAACTCTTCACTTGCTCCTTCTTGTTGTATGAATTGATGACACTCACCAGCTTCTCTCCAGGGGATTTGCGACCTGCCATGTCACGTGCCAGCCGATCGAACCCATAGAGGAGCTGCATTGGGTTAGGACGCTGGCGAACTGTGGCCTGGATCTTCGATGCAATCCCTTCACTGATGCTCTGGGCAATGGTGGCACAAGGACGATACAGAGATTCCAGCTGCAAGCACTTCAGCAACCTAGCAGCCATGCCAGGAAACTTGTCTAGCCACTTGAACTGGATGGCAGCCAAGCAGGTCAGAAGGCTGCCATAAGTAGTGCCGAAGCCAACCTGCAACCCCACACTGAAATTCTGCAGTGCTGTCCCTGCTGCATTCCCTCCCAGCAACTCAAAGAGCACTGTGATAGGGAACTTCTCAGTGTCATTTCCAACATCACTCATGAGGTTCTTCTTGCAGACTTCAAAGACATCACAGAGACATGGGGAGCCTTTAACCCCAGCTGCCTCTTCGAAGCCAAAGTGCCACAGGCGCAATGTAAGGGCATGACCAGTGGCAGTCAGGTTCCCAGGGAGCTTGATGGGTGCATATGGCACTAAGGCTGGCATTGGTTTGCCTTGCATTGGCCCAATCTGCAGGCAATCTCGTTCGAGTTGTTGGAGTTCAGCTGCAAGGTTCTGCATCAGTATGGGCATATTGTACTCAGCCTGGAACCACTCACACAGATCTGCATGCTTCGGTTGTCCATCACACTCCATTTTGCCCTTCATCATCCCGAGCAACTCCTGGTAGCATTCTGCAAGATCCCCTTCACCAGGCTCCATAGCTGAGAATGCCCTATTCCAGGAATGTCAGAAACCCTAAAAACCCAAGAAACCCTAGAAACCCTAAAAGTATCAGACCTGAGCAAGGAACCTCTGGGCACCCAGCTTGTGATGACTCCAGTCCAGACTTCATACATCATGTAATGTCCAGCTGTTGAGCAGCTGATCAATCCTGTTGAGCAAGAGAGCATGTACTCACCCACAAGAACATCATGGCCAGCAGGTGCTTCGAGTGCTCAAGTTGCCTACATCTGACCAGCAACTTAGGATTCATCACATCAACATTTCATGGCTTGAGAAAGACTGGGCAGCTGATTCATAGCACTTTTGCTAGTGAGGTTCACCTTGTGAGCCACATCTGTTTGAATACATGTTACATCAATCTTTTCATAAATCAACAGCTAGGATGAATGGGGCCAAGTAGTACATCAGCAGCTTCTTAAGACTGACCAACAAGAAGCTAGATCAGCACATGATGGGAAGCACATTGTCACAGTGGCCACAACACTCATCATGGCATGGCACTGGCTACACAGTGACCAGCTTGACATCAACCAAATTTGCTGAATAACTTGACATGCACTTTAGGCTGCATCATTCGATCAGCTTCCTACATACTTGTTACAAACTTGTCCTACCGATGAGGAACCTCAAGGTCCTCACATCGTGTTCTCAGGAACTCAGGAACCCAGAAACCCAGAAACCCAGTGTGACACTGAGATCTACCTGGGGGAACCCATCTGAAGCTATGTAGCATTACTACACCAATGTGCCTTTTGTGCACAGAACTACCTACCTACCAAGTTACCTAATCCTCTTCCTGTAGCTCTACATTATCTGCCTCTCTTGCAGTCTCTGTCTCATCTTCTACCCCTTCCTCACTTTTGACCACCTCACCCTCCTCCTTCTCATCCTTCGCCTCTTTCTCAACTTCTTTTCCTGCACACTCCTCACCCTTCTTTGTGTCACCCTCATTCTCATCCTTTGCCCCTTTCTCACCTTTCTCACCCTCACCCTCTCCCTCACCATTCACTGCTTTCGCATGCTTTGCAAGCCAGGCCTGGATGGCTGCAGGACGGTCTGGGGCAGGTCTCACGAATGAAAAGAAGGACCGGCCTGCTTCTTTCTCAGATGAAAACAGCACACCATCAGGCCAATGCTTTCCTGTGTTGAAGAGTTCCACAACATCTTTGAATGTTTGCAGAGCCTTCTGCTCTTTGGGTGGGCGTATGCCCCAGAAGCAACCTACACAAGGCTCTTTCTTGGCAGCCTTGGACTTAGCCTGGCCCTTGCCCCTGCCCTCGACCTTGCTCCTGCCCTTGTCTCCTCCACTGCCTGTGCCCTGGCTTGGTCTAGTGGAAGAGGATGTCTCCTCCAGGGAAACCTGGACCAATGAGTCTTCAACCTGGCTGGGTGGGGAAACCTCAGAACCCAGGGACCCACTACCAGATGCAGCTTTGAGCTTGCTGGCTGGGCGCTTTAAAACCTTGACAGAGCCTCCAGCCTTGCAGCCTTCGAGCTGCATCCTCTGACTTGACTTCATGTTGTCAGAGCTGTGTTTTTTTTTGCCCTTGGCTTTGCGATCTTCAGCAGCTTGTGTCAGTGATGCTTGCTTTGCTTTCATAGCTTCCACTGTCCTTTTCTTCAGAGTCTGGCTGACCTGGGCCTCTGCCTGAGCCAAGAGGGTCATTTTAGCCCCATCAGGGTCTGTTGGAGATCTCTTCCTTGAGGGTGAGCTGCGCCCTGCATGATGAGGTGGAGGGGTCGAGGCATCCTGTCCAGTTTCTTCTGGCACACCAGAATTTGTGGACCCAGAACCCTGGAACACTACACTGGAATTCGTGAATCCAGAACCCTGGAACTCTGCCCTGAAATGTTTAGACTCAGAACCCTGGAACACTGGAACCCTGTCAGGCGTCATGCCCCCTGGGCTGCCACGCCTGATGCTGCTGGGAGGGCTGGTCTCCTCCTCGAAGTCTGCAATCTCCATGTCGAATTGGCTCATTGTGGAGGGGAAAACAAGCAAACTGGTAACCAGACACCAAGTTGTGGTGTTTGAGCCCACTCAGCTGTCAGTGGTACATAAAGATTGCCAGCTGGACCTGGGATCACAACAAAAACTTCAATATGAGAACATACAAACATTGTTTAGAGTATAGGCTACACCAATGGATGGGAACACTGAATATCAACAGCTGTGAACATACCAATCAAATATTTACAAACATGTGTTACCATTAATGAATGACTGGCTTGTTCCTTCAGGCTTTGTTGTGCCTGCATTTTTCAGTAGTGTTTTTGGTATCAGTATGATATCTTTCATTGACAGTGAGTCGAACACAGAAAGGAGTAGGCACACTGCCATTCACTCAGTCTGTATGAGCTTCCTGATGCATGCTGTATTGGCTAGCTCCAGAACTCCAGAACTCCAGAACCCCAGAACTTCAGCACATTCCTATGTGATCTCATACCATCAGTAACTAGTCAGCAGTAATCTGATACAAATCTGACAGATGAAACTTGCACCAGCATGAGCTGCAGACCTGGCCTCTGTGACTCTCTGGAACATCCATGCATCAAAATTAATTAAAACAAAGTACAACTCTTTTATACAAAGTAGTTGTGAACCATGGCAAACTGCTCAAGTTTGGATCATCAGCAGCTCAGCTCATGACATCTAGCAAAAAGACCTCATATAGCTGAACAGCAGATGGTACAGCAGCTGCCAACAACTATAACACCAAACAGACAAAACAAGATCAACAACAGTAACAGAAACAGCCACAAAGGCTGCTCAATAAACCGGCCTCACTGAGCAAAAGTAAAAGGGAAGCTGATAGCAAGTTGCACATATTTTTGTTCGCCTGAGATGCTGACAATGCTTGAGTGGGTGAAATTGACAGGATCACTAGAAATATTCAAAAGGATGCTGACTTGATGACACAGCATCACCTGTAAACCCTGAAGGTAGGTGGGTAGTGAGCCTGTTAATCTTGAAGCATGATATATACAGTTCAGAAAAGTGTCTGCTGCCACACAGGCATTGAGCAGCCTTGCTGAAAAATATGTTGCAAGATCTGTTCAAACTCCAAAACCCCAAAACTCAGATGTTGATGAACTGAGCCAACACTGGGTCATCCTGGAATGTTGCTTGCAGCAGTTCGACTACAATGTTCAACTTGCACCAGCACCTTTTCTTACAAGAGGTTTGTGAACCCTGGATCAGGAAACGGATGATCTCATCCAAAGGGTACACATGCACCAGGAGCTTGATTGCAACATCGAAGGTGTCTTCAAGGAAATCATTGCATGCCTCAAGAGTGAGCATCAAGCCCATGACATTTTCAATGAGGTACTCAGAAATCTTCTTTTCACTGTGTGAGGGACCCACACACACACCG
>OFLF01000003.1_pt1 | contig 17577 bp, 11 predicted proteins | sample 1540761 | NCBI WGS metagenome assembly OFLF01 (sample SAMEA104347430, study PRJEB22522) | marine metagenome | isolation source: melt pond | reverse complement strand
ACGGATGGCTGTGCTCCTGCCTAATGCACCCATCGGCATGGCTGTGCTCCAGCATGCCGTTGGTCTAGATGCAACACCCCTGGGTGCCGGTGTTGCTTGTAAAGTGGCTGATGCTGGTGATGCTTGCCCAGGCAGCTCTGAGCCTTCGAGTCCAGCAGCTCCAAGCTGCAGTGAACCGACAGACTGGCCACTGAGTGGCAGCCTGTCTGAAACAGAAGATGAGCTGGACATGCCCGACGACAAGGATGCCAAACGTCGCCGATGCCAGCATGACAGACGTGATGGTGGTGCTGGAGGTGGCAGTGCACCTCCAGGTGGTGGTGGTGGAGGTAAAGGTATGTAGCAGTCAGGGGTTCTGGAGTTCTGGAGTTCTGGAGTTAGCCAATACAGCATGCATCAGGAAGCTCATACAGACTGTGAGACTGCATTGGCTGCCTGCCAACAACACAGTGCTCCTGTTGTCAGATGTATCTGGCACCAGCTGAGCTCTGCTGTGCAGCCAGTGGCTTCAACTCAAGTGCAGTGTGGGGTGCTCCAACAACAACAACAGTAACAACAACAATAACACCAACAACACACACAACAACAACAACAGCAACAACAACAAAAACAACTCATGCACCAACACTGCCAGCAGCAGCAGTAGCTTGCAGCTTAAACCATTTGTCTTGTCTCTACTAGCATTTATCCTCTATGTTGCTGCAGCTTGCAGTTCTTCCACCATGTGTGCTCTTCATGATTGCTTTACACAAACTTTTATCAGATCAAATCATTCAGCAATTTGAACTCTGGGGTTGCCCCTGTCCAGTCTCTCATACCTGAATCTCCTGGCTCGTATCATCATTGTGATCCTGTCGTCTTTCCACCCTGGCTTCATCCATCAGTGATGTTCAGAGGGACAAAGCAAAATCCACTGCCTTTGTTTTTGACTGGGTTCAATCTAGTGGTGGGGATGCTGCTGCCCATAGATGATACAGGTGTCATTTTGAAGATCTTCGAATTTGTTGGCGTACAAAATCGTTGCTATATGTGCCAGGACAAACCTGGGCTGTGCACGAGAGTTGCTAGCGGGTTCGATTGGATATGCCCAGATTGCTGGTGGATTCTGCAACCTGCTCAAACTGGATATGATCATTGGTGTATGGAGCTCTCTGAGATGAGTGGCAGAACAATTTCACCATTCTCAAGTTCAGAGGGGTTTGGCCATGGAACAACACTGGTTAGATCAGAGTTCGAGCAAGATGATACTGAGAGCATTGCCCCCTGAGCTTTATTAGTTTCTAGTGCCAGTCATGGAGCTGTGTCATTGACCTGGGCCCCATTCATGGAAGCTGGGTTGCATCTGAGATGGATTTTTAAGCAGGTGTGTCCCGTCTTTCCCTGCTTGTGTGGCATTATACCCCATGCCAAATTCCTGGGTTTTGGTGTTCTGGTGTTCCCTTCATGTATAGCATCAGTTTCGCTATGCTGCATTGTATCAACTCCCAGCTGGCAGCCAGCATATTTCGAGGCCTGGACACTCAGCCAAACTCGGATCATGCTGTCATTGCATTCTCACAGAGCATTGGCTAACTCCAGAACACCAGAACTCCAGAACACTGCTCCCAAGTTACAGCAGCAGTGAGCTCTGCAGACTCATACAGGAAGCTCATACAGACTGTGAGACTGCATTGGCTGCCTGCCAACAAAAACATGTGCTCCTGTTGTCAGATGTATCTTGCACCAGCTGAGCTCTGCTGTGCAGCCAGTGGCTTCAACTCAAGTGCAGCAACACCTAGCATGCCTACAACTCAGCAGCCTAGGTCAGCACAAAGCTATGACAAACATGGCTGTGTGTGCATCAAAGTGTATTCAGAGCTGCAGGAACCTGGCTCAGTGCTGTCAGCTGGGTTTGGCAGCAGTGAAGATCAATGCAGCTCAGCTCAATGCAGCTTACTCTGGGCCAAGCATGCCTCAGCTCAATGACACAAATGTATTGTGTTCACAACTCCAGCAAGTAAGTATGTACATTATCACAGATTGCCACAATGCTGTGCTCTTCGATGGCTCCAGGTCGGACCACAAGGTCAGGCCATGTACTGCCAAATTACCTGACTCAAATCACAGATCACAGATCACAGCAAACAGCTACAAATATGTTTTTGACTGGCACCAACTGTGAACCATTGCACTATGATGACATCGTGACAAAGCACAGTACCATGCATGTATGCAATGGTGCATTTGCTGGTGCATCTGGATGAGTGTGGCCTCAAGAGTCAACCTGTCTTGTATTGAGTCAAGAGCTGTGACATTACCATGATGGTTGATAATGAACAGTGACAGCCAGGTTCAGTGATAGCTGCAATAACACAAGGTGGCTGCCAACAACAACTGCCCTTGTCAGGCAGTGACATGTCATTGGGGGCAGTGGCAGCCTGCAACTCATCAGTGTTCAAATGTTTGTCGGTTCCTGATATATCCATGACTTGCTGAATATAACTTGATGGACTGCAATCAAGAAGTGATGTTCGGTATGACGAGTGGTTGATATCATGTAGTTGCTGGGTGGCATTATAAGCCTGATTCATATGCATGGTTTAGTTTTGCACTTGAGTTTCAAACTAGCCCAGTGCCTAGACCTATTTGTTTCAGCAGTACCTCTGTGTGTTGTGTTCTGGGCGGCGCAAGTCAGCTCTGTCAGTGATGTAGTGTTCAGCATGCAATGTTGTTGATCACCTATTGAGAACACTATGGTTGAAGTAGATGTTATCTTTGGCTGTGTTTCCAGATATGTCAGAAGACCAGTGTCTATAGCTAACTATGGAGGTCAGTATTCAGGCCATCTGATGCTACATCTTTCCAAACAGTCAGACTTGTAAATGTGATTCATTGCTATTTCTTGATGATGTTATATAGGCTACGAAAACACACGTCTGATTTTGGATATAGCCAGAAACAACTGCAAGGAACAACATGCAAACACAAAAAACATGCTTTGTGTTTACAGATGTTGTTTTCATGTGTTTTTCTAGGTAGGAAGCCAGGAAACAACATCAGCTGTGTCCATGAGATACTGAGTTTCCAAGGTTATGCTGTGGCCAGAAACACCTGCGAAACACAAGCTGTAAACATAAAGAACAACCACATTTGTTGTGTTTACAGCTATTGTTCTGTTCAGTTATGTTATAGTTTGTGATGTGAAGCTGTAAGCTCATATAATGTTCCAGCCCATGCTGTGAACAACATTTATATAAAATAACATTTCATACTTCTGGTGCACATGAAAATACTAGTAAGCACAATCTGTAAACACAAACAATATTTGTTGTGTTCACAGTTTGTGTTTTTTCTGATGTTTCTGGCCATGGCTTAAGATGTAGTGTGTGGAGTGTGGGGTGTAGGGTCTGAGGTGTCAGGTTGAGCTGTGGCCAGAACGTTTTAGAAAATCACAGATTGGGGTCTCAAGATTCAATCCTGGATGGAAGGCGACAACAACAAATCCGTTGCATGTATAAGAGTCATTTTCTGAGGTCATGCTGTGGTCAGAAGCATCTGCAAGACACCTCTAACCAGAAAAGCTCAGTGTTCAGTCCTGTGTTTCAGCTTGCAATGCAATACTGCAAGCTGATAGAATGTTCCAGCCAATGTTAGGAACAACAAATAACAATGAGCTTTTATAAGTCTGCTGCAAAAAAAAACACGGGAAAGCAAAAGCTGTGAACCCCAAAAAACATTTTGTATGTTCACAGCAGGTGTTTTCAAATGTTTCTGGCCATGGCTTGTGATATAGAGTGCATGGTGTGGGGTGTAGGGCATAGTGTGTAGGGTGTGAGATAGGGTGTAGACACGTTTTATGTTTTTTGAGAAGGTTTTCAAACTGTTTGATGGTAGCTTGAAGGCAGAAAAGACATCAGTTGCAAACATAACATGATCTGCAGCAGTCGACAAGCCCACTGCATTGCATAGCTGTGTCAATGTCACAGGAATGGTTGGGTTTCAGGGTTAAGAGGTGAGCAGCCATGCCAATTGTTCAGAAAGCCCCGATAAAGTCGGCTGTTTCCAGCAAGTTTCAAGGTGTGTGGTGGAACAATGGATCATGGCAGGCCAAGAATGGGCGAGTGTACCTGGGGCGCTTCCTCACTGAAGAGACAGCAGCCTTGAGAGTGGCCCAAGCCCAGAAGTCTCAGTCAGGAAAGCCACAGCGTCGCAATCGCCTTGGGATGTGTAAGAACAAGGCTAAGGTGGGGTTGTTCAAGGCTCTGTACCCACTATACAAGGCTGGACGGTTCCAGGCAGACCTGGAATACACCTGGGCACAGCTCTCAACCTGGCTGAAGCATGGTTGTTGTTTTCATTGTGATGGCAGCATGTAGCATGGTCGTTGTAGTTGCAGGCTTTCTTTCGTACTGGTGTTTGTGTTGGTGTTGGTGGGTGGTGGTTGTGTGTGCTGTGCGACTTTGTTACTTTTGTTAATAGTAGCTGCTAGTTATTCTACCCTTGCTATAAGTGGCAAAAGAGTTCAGTTGTTTACAAATACTGCTGTAGTACTGAGGCTGAAGTCTGTGAGGACTGGGACCCCATGTTCGAGAGTGACAGCATCTACCAAGTGCTGTCAATTCAGGGCAAAACTGGCCCCTTCCGTGATGCTCTGCTAGGCAGCTGGCAGGCTTCCACTGCATACCCTCTGGCTGATGGGGCTTCACGAGGCAAAGCTGCTGGGTTGGTCCTCATGGGGGCGATTAGGAGCATGCACAATCAGCGGCATCCTACCTGGGAGGAGAACACTGGTCGTGGAAACAGCCACCATTCAGGGTGGCTGGCCCTAGCCAATCGGTTACACCTCATTGCTTGTAGTGACCCAGTGAAGTCTAGCTCAACTGATGAGGTGCTTTGCCTGGGAGCCACTGGGACTGAATATGTATTACTCCCTCTGGGAATGGACCGGGTCAGCCTCGAGTTGGATCGGCTGGCTGAGGCTTCTGACATCTTGATGAGGTGCTTGAAGGAAGCCCCAGCCAACCCGATGGATTGGCTGAAAAAGCTAGAAACTGTTCAACTGGATCTGACTGGGAAATTCTGCCTCAGCCTCAATCTCAAATCTGGGTATCTGTTCCCTTGGACTTTTCGGAACATTGCCCTCCGGGTGATGGCCAGGGCTGGTTCCAGTGGGTGGCCTGTTGGGGGTTTAGGGGTTCCATGTACTCCCTGGTGTAGTGGGATGTCACTAGCCAAATTGGGGCACATGTCTCCAGACCAGAACTCCCATGTGGCATCCTTAGCTAGGTATTGCAGTGTCCATGGCCGACCCACTACTGTGCAGGGTCTCTGCCAAATGTTGGGTTATGATGGCCGCCTGGAGCTCTTGTCATACTACTGCTGCCTGTTCCTGGATGGCAATTGCATCGATCAGGGTCCTGAGTGGTTTGCTGAGAACAGCCAATTATTGGAAGCAGAGCTAGTTAAGTACCACCATAGCCATCAGATGTGGCCCTGTCCAGGAAAACTCGTGGAGCTAGCCAAGGTGCAGCTTGCAGCCCAGCCAAAACAACAGATTGTGATCAAGAAAAGGCTGAATGGCAAGCAGTGCCCCAAACGACGGCTGCATGGGAAGCAAAGTAAGCATGTCTGCCAAGGAGCTCAGGTTGTCAAGGTTGCTGAAACAGCAGCCGCTTCATGCACTCCTGAAGCTGAGGCTCAAGTGAGGGATTTCAAGTTTCCAGGCTTTCCAAGCTCATGGACAGATCCACTTGATGTGACACTGCAATCAGCAGATTTATCCGTCCAGCCAAAGACATGGTTTGTATCAGTAGATGCTAATCGTGCTCAGCGTACACTTTTCGGTGTTGGGGCCTTCTAGTCACTGAGCTCACATGCTGGGTCGAGTTTGGTTCCTGTGATGTATTCCTGAGTCTGACCTTGAGATCAGGTGGAGTGCTAGGTACTGTAGAGTGGCAGTGTTGAGATGCTCTAGGGTGGGTACTGTGAGAAGCTCCTGATTTTAGTTTTTGCAACTGGGGAGGCCAGCTGCTACTTTTGAGTAGCAATTCCAGAGTTTCTGAGTTCCGAGTTCCAGGGTCTTGCATTTGGGAAGTGTTGTGGAGCTGCTACTGTCCCTGTGCCCCAACTGAGCCCAGAGCTTTTCCTGTTAGTTCCAAAGCTGTTGGGTTGCATGTTGCCAGTAGTTGCATGTTGCTGTTGATGAACTGCATGTCTAATGTTCAAAGCTGCCCTCCAAATAAACAGTGTGGCCTGTGGAATGCTAGGTTATTTGGTTGTGCTTGTTGAAGGATTTTGAGCAGTGTCAGTTCATTGTTTGCCAATTATGTCTCACTGCACTAATCAAATAGGCAAAACCAGAACATTGCTGCTTGATGATTCGATGTGATGATATGATCATTATGGCAGACAAAGTTGCTCCACATCCAATTCAGCTGTCACTGCCACAGACTGCTGAATAAGAGTTGACATGCAAACCTAGCTGGGTCACACTGAACAAACCATGTGGCAGTAGAAGTCAGCTCAGCAATGAGCATCAGTTCAGCATAGCCTCGACAGCCCAGGTTCAGCCAGCTCTATGTTGGACTTGGGATTCCTGGGGTTCCTGGAGTTTTGGCTTGTCTGCCTGGCTCATTGGCTGCAATGCTTACTGTGTCAGTCTAGACCAGCATGTGTCAGGAAGTGAATCGTGTGCCCAAGCCACATCATGCATGCTGAATTGGCAGAGTGCTCCCAACTATGATGCAAATGTTCTGCCAGCAGTGTCACAAATTATGTTGCCTTGAGAACCTTGCTTTCAGAATTACATACTGACCTCTCGACAGACTGACATCTTTTCGCTATAGTATGTCTGCTTTTCTTTGGCTCAAGCGGACAGGAAACAAGTGCTGAAAGGACACGTGGGTCTCCAGGCTCCAGGTGGGTTGCAGTAGTGCTGGGGTTCCAAGGTTGTGCTGCTGAGGACCTTCAGAATGCTGGTGATTGGTGTGGCCTTCACAAAGGGTCTGGGCTTGCCCAGTACTGATGCAGGGTTCCTCAAGGGCTTCCAAGTCTAGCCCCCAGAACAATCACTGCTGTCAGCCAGACCATGCTAGGCATCTAGGCAACTGATACCATGACCATACATGCATGTGATTTATTAGTTGTGTACAGCTACCTTGCCATTTCACTACTTGAATTAAGCCAAGGGGAGGTATACTCAATAGTAAGTGTGAGTGTGTGTCCTGTGATTTTGCTGAGGTGTCTGTCTCTGATGGTACCAGCGAGGTGATGACTTCAATCTCTAAAGCTACAGGTCCAAACCCAGTGTGTGTCTCAGTATGCTGATGCAAAGTTTGTAAAGTTAGCACAAGATAGAACACATTGAGAGGCCAGCTTTGCTACACAAACTTGAGAGCAACTAATCCGTGTGGCTTGGCTCAGGTGTGGGGCTCAGTGGGCCATATTGCATTGCAGAGTCATGACGTGGAGCTCACATTCACAGTGAACACAATCAAGATCAACAGAATCTTCCAGTGTTGCTCTTAGCATGCCTGTCGGACCACTGTGAAGTTTAGAATCTGATTGTGAACATTGTTCTATTGGTAGCTATGCTGACAATACATTGCTGTCACACTGACTGTGCCACTAATTGAGCATGTGTGCTCAGGACTGTGGGGTCTTGCAAAGGACCTTCCTTGAGGGACTTGACAGCAGAATGGCAGACATTCAACTTGAAATTACTTCCAGAGACTGAAACCCAAGGAGCTGAGCTTCGGATTAATCTCAGGAAGCTATCACTTTCTGAAGCCAGTCATGTTGAACATGAGCTGGTGCTGGAAAGATCTGTGTTGGTTTTGCCTGATTTTGCCATCAGCCGTGAGATGCTCGTGCCACTGACTGCTGATGGCTTTGAGGTCATCCAGATGGATGATGCGCTTGGGTCCAACTGGGCTGTGGCAGTGCCTCAAACTCCAGCTGGGCCAACACACTCCTCAAACGACCAGCCTCTTCCTGTTCCAGATTCATTGGGTTCTACAGTTTCCTCAGAGGGCATCCAGGCTCCAGAACCCAACAACCAGCAGATCCCTGTTGAGGCTTCTGAGGGTCCTGGGGTTTCCTCAGAGGGCATCCAGGCTCCAGAATCCAAAAAGCAGCGTTCTGAGGGTCCTGGGGTTTCCTCAGGCATCCAGGCTCCAGAACCCAACAAGCAGCAGCTTCCTGAGTGTTCTGAGGGTCCTGGGGTTTCCTCAGGCATCCAGGCTCCAGAACCCAACAAGCAGCAGCTTCCTGAGTGTTCTGAGGGTCCTGGGGTTTCCTCAGGCATCCAGGCTCCAGAACCAAACAACCAGCAGCTTCCCGAGTGTTCTGTGGGTCCTGGGGCTTCCTCAGAGGGCATCCAGGCTCCAGAACAGAACAACCAGCAGCTTCCTGGAGTTCAGAGTTCTGAGGACCCTTGGGTTTCCTCAAAGGGCATCACTCCAGCAACCAACAACCAGGAGCCTCCTGCTCAGGGTTCTGTGGGTTCTGTGGGTTCTGGGGTTCTGCCACAGAGCATTGCTCCAGAAACCAACAACCAGCAGCCTTCAGATCAGTCTGACACCAGCAGCCACAAACCAGCATCTGTGGTTGTGGGACGGACAGGAAGCTTTGTGCTGAACACCAATGAAAATCCTGCAAATCTGATGTCATGTGACGACATGATGGCTATCATGGGCAAGACCAACCAGTATTCAACGGTCGTAACAGACATCCCAGGGCTACCCCGTGGTGTGGATCCTTCAACGAACCTTGTGTGGATGCGTGTCCACAGCTCAGTTCATCAAGGCACTCCTTGCATTAGCCAGCTTGCCTCACTTGTGTTTAGTTGCAGTGACTCGATTAGATTCGCATCAATCCACAAGCATATGCTATGACTGCTAGATGATTCATCGCAAAATTATGAGTTAGACTGCTTACTCAGGTTGGGTATGATGTCAGAACCCATGCCTATCCAAGCAGTCAGAGGTTTGACTCTTCAGTTCAGGACCAGAGGCTCCTGACGGCATGCTATGACTGCCGTCGTGAATGTGCTGCAGCCATAATCGTTGCAAAAGGCAGGGGTTCTGAGGGTCCTGAGGTTAAGATGTTCGAGATCCTGACAGCTTGGCATGCCTTTTTCGACAATGCCTGTGGAGGTGTCATGCTCTATGGACCAATCATGGCCCATGCTTGGATGACTGGCAGACACTTCAAATTGTATGACCCATCGGATGGTAGCCTTGAGTTTCCATGGCCACAGGGGCACGTCGACTTCCAGGAGCACCTGAGGTTGGCAGCGTCCAAGGTCCAGGACATCCTGAGGGACTGGAGTTTGTGGCAGGCACCCAGGTACTCAGTGGAAGGAAGGGCTGTGCCGAATGCTCCGACAGGCAGTCGAGAAAATTGGCAACGCTGTCAGAACCGTTCAATGCTCAGTGAGCGAGTTTCCACAAACACTGTTGGCAGCCTGCATGGTGGGGTTCCGGTGTTGCCATCAGGGTTCATTCCATATGTGGCCCTCAAGGGAATCCAAGAGATTCCCTGGGAATGGGTTCCCGACAACCCATCTGACCTGACCTACATGTTCGACGGCCAACAACAGGGGTTCTTCATGCAGGGCAAGGGTGAATTCCTGTATGTGGCCTGTAGGATTTGTGGTTATAAAGTGAAGCTTTGTTGTTTCAGGGGCTGTTTCTTTCATTGAAAGCATGCATCTAGCATAACATGTTGGCTGAGGGTTTTGAAGTTGTTCCAGAAATACCTTGATGAATTTCTGAATTGCATCAGCTGATACTTGCAAACCTGCTAGGAGCTATTATGGGACACAGTTCTGCAAGATTGGTGGCGACGTGCGTGGAAAGACAGGTACCCCATTCACACCATGCTGGGCTGGGGGGAATCCAGACTTGAGTGCTGATGCAACGGCAGAGAGTGGTCTGTGCAGTGACCACATTTGGAGCTCTTCAATGAAAAAGGAGATGCTCAACTGCCACCCACACGGTGTTGGAAAGTTCAGCAACCATGGCTTCCTTGTGACAAAGTCACAGGGAAATCGAGTGGTCCTGGTTTGGATTATGAGCCGTGATGCACAGCCACGAAGGGGTACTCATCAGGACCTAGGGCCAACCCGCACTGAGTGGCTCCACCTGTTCAACCTGTGTGCTGTGGCCCCAGAGCTTGCAGAGATGTATGGCTTGATCAAGAGGCCTGTGATAGTGCCGCCTGTCAACCCTTGGGGTTCTTAGAGCCCGAAGATTCGGATCACATGTGTTTCAGGCTCCAGGGTGTTTGTACAAAGTTAATGGTTCTTGTGTGCTGAAGGGTTCAGATATCAAATTTAAAATGTTGGCACATCTTGTAAGCCCTTCGATGGCAATTTGATAAATAGAGCCCTGGGGTTATGAGTTGCAAGTGTTCCAGGGTTCAGGAATTTCAGCACCAGGAAGTGTTACATAGGACTGTGAACTTTTGAGCCATAAGTGCTGGGTGCAGCATAACTTGCTTCAAACTAGCTCCACAATGGCTTGCATCACACAGTACTATGCTCATATTCGCAATGCTAGTGTTACACTTGACTTATCATCATGGCTATGCATGCAGAACAAATAATTTCACATTGTGAGGCTTACTTTGCAAAGCCATAATTTGCATCACCCAGCATAGTAGGTCTATGGCTGAAAGCCTGAATGACTTTTCCCATGTGGCAACTGTTCTCCTGGGACACCAACTGAGAATTGCACAGTGCCTAAAACTATTGTTTTCAGGTTCGAGGCATTGGGCACTGCATGAGGCACACTCAACTCGACAGATTGTTGCAATGATGTATGTGTTGTGGGACTCTTTAGCAGCATTGAGCTATGCTGTGGGGTTACCTTGAAGTCGATGCATGTGATTCATATGGCTGAATCATTGGGTGCTAGAGATGCCCACTGCAATTTGCCATCTTTGGTTCACTGATTCACAGCACAGTAATACTTGGCAAACTGCAGTGCAAACTTCCAGCTGCATCCTACATGCTGACTCTGCTTGCTTGTGTGTGTTCAGGTTGTAGCTTGTTACAGTAATAAGGGCTGCTGCTGTAGCAACAAGCTTGCAGAAAGCCATGGACTGCAGCAGAAGGCAAACATTCCAAAGCACTGCATTGTGCCAGGTCTCAAGCTTCATGGTGGTGGTGCAGTCTGAACCTAAGCTTGAAATGACAAGCCATTTAGAACAGGCATGCTTTATGTTTGTTGTATGTTCATGTTGTGTGTTGTTTTGTACTTGCTGGTTGTGTAGTTGTGTTTGCTGATTGCTGTCTAAGCCTTTTGCTGCACGAATTGAGAGCATGCTACTAGCTGTATTAGGTCCTCAGGGTGCTCTTGCCTCTCTTTTCTTATCTGGACAGGTAGCAATCAAGACATCATCAAGCAATGGTCACAGCATTTGAACAAATCTTGTAATACTAGTTATTACAGCATTACACTTGCCAATTTTTGATATGGCACAAGCTGCTGTCAGTAGACTCTGTGGAGTCTGCAGGCCTGCAGCAGCAGATGTGTAGGGTTCCAGGGTCTCAGCAGGGTTCTGAGGTTCCTCCAGCAATGGCCCAGGATTCGTCGGTAGCTTTCAGTGATGTTCCTCTTGCAGCTGGCTTGGCTTCCCCAGCTTTGATGCATTGCCTGCTGGCTGCAGATCTCGAACATGTGAATCTCCTACTGATGCCAAAGGGTGTCCACACATGTCATGCTTTGCTCCAGTTGAGTGCCCAGGACCGGGCATTCTTGCAAGTCAAGGCACTTGCACTTTATGAGGTTATTGGCGGTTTTGGCATTGTTCAGCGCTTGTTCAAACTCTTTGAAGCAGATGGTGTGCCCACTGGTGTGATTCCAGCTGTGTCAGCTGGAAATATGCCTCTACCTCCTGGTGCTGTTGCCACATCGGGGTCCGCATCATCATCTTCAGAGGTCCCAGCCTCATTGCAGGGTTCAGGGGGTTCAGGGGTTGATGCCAATTGGTTGGCACAGTCTGCAGCATCGTCCTCTTCGACTTTGCTGGTGCTGCCTGCTCCTCATCTCGATGACACTGCTTGCCATAGGGAATTGGTCCTTGCTCTGGAAGGTGTCATGCCCATCATTGGCCCCCAAAGGGTCAATGTATGCATCCATCATCTGCTCAGGAGTGAGCAGATGTCTGCTGCAAGTGCTATGGAGGCTGGTGCAGCACTTGGAGCGTTGAGAGTTCCAAAGGGAGACCTCAGGGATGTGGATTTCAAGGAACTCCTGAAAACTGTGAAAAGGTGTGTTCGCAATGTCCTTGTTTGGCGGTGCTGTGGCCAATCCATGGGTCTGGACTCCAAGGCAGCTATGCTGCGTAACTTTACAGAAGCCACAAGACAGTCAGATTGTGATGATAACACTGTGTCACAGCTCCAAAATGGCCTCCGCAGAATCATTGAGGGTTTGCCTGCCCTGGTCCCTCAGCAGAGGAGTGGCAGCCCAGCTCGAGAACGTCCTCAAAAGGCAAACTCGAACCTGCCTGATGCTGTGGGGTCCGAGGGTTCTGGGGTTCAAGCAAGCCCTGGTGAGGCACACCTGTGCTGGGCAAGTGCAGCTCCTGCAACTCCCATGTATGTTCCTGACCCTGCCTGGTGTCAGGCTTGGCTTCCAGGGCCCCCAGGTTTGGATTCTGGGGAATTTCAGACATCCTCTACCATTGTGGGCTCACAAGAGGGTTCTGTGAGTACATGTACAACAAGCCGTGCTCGTGGGATATCACAGCTGCCTTTGCCAATAGGCCAGAAGCCAACATTGGAAGCAACAAGCACCACAAGCCAGGTTTCGAAGTTCAGGGGTTCAGAAGGTGACCTTTCTGCATGTGTGGTTGGCTTCCTACTTGAGAAGCTCAGCTGTGCAGATTCTGGAAAGGAGTGCATGGAGTGTGCTTCTTGGCTGGCTCGTGCTTACAGTTACACTGTTCCAGACCGGGATGAAACACTGGTGTCTCGCTGCCAGACTGCCCTTGTCCAAACAATTCAGTCTCATGAAGCTGACAAGCAGGTTATGCACCAGGTTTTGATGGCTCTGGCCCACACTGCTGGCTCTCACTTCCCATGGGTGGTTTTGAGCATTGAGCTCAATGCTGAGAGGTTCTGGATGGCTGTGTCAGAGACATGGCATTGTCTCCTCACTGAAGGTCATGGCATTGTCTCCTCACTGAAGGTCACAGGGTTTGATGCTAAGGAGATACAGCAGCTTGTTGGCTTCACCATTGAACTTTCATCGCATTTTGGTGGCCACCAGATGAACAAGAAAATGGCAATGCAGTGTTGTGAGTCTTTGGGTGCTCTTTGCTGGCTGGTCAAAGACGATGAGTCTATGGCTCTCAAGCTGGAAAAACATGTGTTCACATGTGTTCAAGAGTTCCAGGGTCATCCTCAGATTGTGCATGCCGGCCTGGTCACCTTGGTGAAGCTTTGCCAGGAGCGTAAGGATATTTTTGGTGTGTGTGTGGGTCCCTCACACAGTGGAAGGAAGATTTCTGAGTACCTCATTGAGAATGTCATGGGCTTGGTGCTCACTCATGAGGCATGCAATGATTTCCTTGAAGACACCTTCGATGTTGCAATCAAGCTCCTGGTGCATGTGTACCCTTTGGATGAGATCATCCGTTTCCTGATCAAGGGTTCACAAACCTCTTGTAAGAAAAGGTGCTGGTGCAAGTTGAACATTGTAGTCAAACAGCTGCAAGCAACATTCCAGGAGGACCCAGTGTTGGCTCAGTACATTAACATCTGAGTTTTGGGGTTTCGGGGTTTGAACAGATCTTGCAACATATTTTTCAGCAAGGCTGCTCAATGCCTGTGTGGCAGCAGACACTTTTCTGAATTGTATATATTGTGCTTCAAGATTAACAGGCTCACTACCCACCTACCTTCAGGGTTTACAGGTGATGCTGTGTCATCAAGTCAGCATCCTTTTGAATATTTCTAGTGATCCTGTCAATTTCACCAACTCCAGCATTGACAGCATCTCATGGAAAAAATATGTGCAGCTTGCTATCAGCTTCCCTTTCATTTTTGCTCAGTGAGGCCGGTTTTATTGAGCAGCCTTTGTGGCTGTTTCTGTTACTGTTGTTGATCTTGTTTTGTTTGTTTGGTGTTATAGTTGTTGGCAGCTGCTGTTCCATTTGCTGTTCGGCTATATAAGGTCTTTTTGCTGTTGTTACCAATGCATCAGTTAGATGTCATAAGCTGAGTGGCTGATGATCCAAACTTGAGCACTTTGCCATGGTTCACAACTACTTTGTATAAAGGAGTTGTACTTTGTTTTAATTAATTTCGATGCAGGGATGTTCCAGAGAGACAGAGGCCAGGTTGAAAACGTTTTTGATCATGTCATGTTGTTGCAACCTGAAGTTGTAATTATGTTCAATGCCTGATGGCATGTGCAGTTTCTCAAATGGTGTTCAGAATGGAAGCGGCATGGGTGCAGCATTGGTCTGAAGTGTGCTTGGCATCATGTATGGTTCTGGTTGTGTATAGGTGCTGCATGTGCAGTGTTCTACATGGTTGAAGTTCTGCAATTCACCGACTAGTTCAGGGTTGCATCTGCAGCTTTCTCAGATGAGTTGCAGAAGAACTTGACACACAAGCAGCATCGCCTTCGATCCAGGTGTAGATTCAGGTGTTAGCTGATTGTATGCATTTGTGCACTTGCAGCTGTTGCGGATTTCGGTCCACATGTCTGTTCATGGGTGTAGCATTACTTGGATGAGTGAGGGAAAGATTATCCAGCAGTCAATCACTGTAATATGAGTTTATTTATGTTTTGTCATCCATTATGGTTAACTATACAGTCACTTGCTTGTGGAATGTGCAATTGTCTGTTGTAGCTCAATGCTCTGAGTTTGGGCAGTGATAATGTGATCCTGACTACTAGTGGCAGTTCTGTTTGCACCTTACTCTCAAAATTGGCAATCAAGATATGATATGCAGTTATCATGAAGTTTGGTGTATCAAGAACTTATTCACATCCAAAACACCCATTATTGCAACAGTAGTTTCAAGAAGCTATCAGGGGCCATCTCCTGTGTCACCCAAGGATTACAAAAGCACCCCAATATTTGAGGTTAGCAGATTGAGGCTTGTGCAGAGAAACATGCTGTGGGCCTGGAGCTTGGTTGCTGCTTAACTGTAGACATGTAGACTTCACTGTCACACAGATTTGTAAATAGTAAAAACCATTTGTTTGTCTTAACAGGATGCAGAGAAGAAGCTCTTTTTGGTAGTGTCCATTACTGAATTTGTTCAAGTTGCCACGGCCTGCTACTGTATTTCCACTGAATGAATTGATTTCCAGATGATGCTCTGGCTGCTTGGTGTGTGATGGCTGCCTGGTGTGCTTTGGATGTTTGATGGGCAAAGACATTCATGTTGGTTGCTGTGATCTGTGATTCGAATCATGTGATTTGGAGTCCGACCTCACTGAGAATCAGAGAGCACCAAGGCAAGCACACTCTTGGATGCCAGACATGTAATTCTGTGCTCTTGTTGAGAAGTATGCAATGCCTTTTTCATCATTGCAGTATTGCAAATTATAAATGGCTTGGTGATTCTGAATGATGATGCAAGTTGTTTCCATAAATCTTCTCTGTACTAGAGGCATCATACACACCTAAATTTTGTCAGTTGTGCTGCTAGCACCAGATCACAAGGTCAGCCAAGATTACATTGCTGGCATACTGCATGGCACACTATCTGCAAATCCGCCTGCTCTTGTGAAGTTTCAGCCTGTGGTGCAATCATTTGATCTTGTTTTTACAAAGTTCATGGTGTGTGTGTGTGTGTCTGAGAGTGTGTGTCTGTTTGAATGTTACACATGCTTGCTTTGCATGATGTGATCAGCATGAACATGCTGTAAACATTTCGTCTCAAACACTTGTGCTGGCCAGTTGGGTCCAGGGTTTAGGGGTTCTGGGCTCAGGGTTCCAGTGTTCTGGCAGATGATGAATGACTCCAGCAATTGCCATGTTCCACCTGGAGCTGCTGCTGCTGCTGCTGCTGCTGCTTCTACAGGGCCTGCTGCTGGTACAGGGCCTGCTGCTGCTGGTACAGGGCCTGCTGCTGCTGGTACAGGGTCTGATGATGGTACAGAGCCTGCTGCTGCTGGTCACATCCGAGCACTACTGAGGAGTTCAGCTCGTAGAGCTGCTTTGTCTGCTGAGGCTTCTCTGGCATCCTCGGCCACACCAGCGCAGCATTGGCAGGCACAGCACGACAGTGCTAGAGTATACTTTTTCCATGACATGACCCTCTACGAAAATGTGCTCTATCATCAAAATGGTTCTACAGCAGCTGCAGTGGCACATGCTGCTACTGCAGTTTCCTTGTTAGATGAATTGGCAAGTTGGGATGCAGCAGCTCGCACATGTCCTGTGCAAACAGCTGCTTCATTTGCAGTGTGGTATGAAGCTGTAGAGGGCTATCGCAAGGCTGCAGAAGCAGCACAGGCAGAGGCAGATGAGGCAACCTTGCTTCACACAGAAGCCTTGGCTCGGTGGACAGGTGAGGTGACGAAGGGGTGGTGGGGTTCCAGTGTTGGTGCTGCTGCACGACATGCAGCTAGGAGTCCTGATGCAGTTCCTCCTGGCGTTGAACCTCATGGGCTTGCTGCAGCTATAGCTGCTGCTGCATTTCGTCCTGGTTTGCAGGGTTGTCCTTGTGCTGTGTGTGGACTCATCGCCTGTCAATGTTGTGATTTCCCTGCTTCCCATATGGGTAGTGAAGGCTCATCTGATGTAGACATGCCACGTGGATGCCCTAGTTTAGATATTTCCATTCAACAGTCCTGGCAGTGAATTCTACCTTGCACCTCCACCCCGTTGCCATGTCTGCCATATAGTTCAATGGCCCACAGACCCCAGACGCTGTGACTGTGTACCCCTTCCTCCACCCCTTCCTCCACCCCTTTGCCCTGTCTGCCGTATAATGCATTGGCCCACAGAGAAACGAAGCTGCAACCCCTTCAGAGATCGATGATCCTGATGCAGGGTTCAGTGGCTCTCTTGTGTACAGTAGTTAGGGATTCTGGTGTTAGGAATTAGGAGCTTTTTTTTGAACCACACTGTCCACAGCTCGAGGAGACAGTGTTTTCAGCAAAACAGGAATGGCTGTTGCAGCAAAACAGACATGGTATCATAGTTGCAAAATTTGTTTTGTATATGTTAGTGCTTGTATTTGTGTGTGTGCTTGAGCCTCTGTTTGTGTTTGTGCTTGCACTTCATACAATGTGGTAACCCATTGAGGGCATCAGTGACTTGTTGAATGAATCTGTGTCATCTGATATTTTTAGCCGTGCCTGTGAGTTTGCAAACTTGAAAAAACCTTTTTGTTGTTCACAGGATCTTGTTTTGTCGAGTGTTTCAGTCTGTTCTGTTAGCCTGTGAACATGAAAAAACCTTTTTTTGTGCACAGGATCTCGTTGGGTCAAGTGTTCCAGTTTGTGGTGTCAGCCTGTGAACATGCAAAAAACTTGTTGTTTGTGCACAGGATCTTGTTGGGTTGAGTGTTTTAGTTTGTCAGCCTGTGAACATGAAAAAACTTTTTCTTGTGCACAGGAT
>OFLF01000002.1_pt1 | contig 30743 bp, 49 predicted proteins | sample 1540761 | NCBI WGS metagenome assembly OFLF01 (sample SAMEA104347430, study PRJEB22522) | marine metagenome | isolation source: melt pond | reverse complement strand
TTGTCCGGCTACGCCCGCCCCCCCGCCACCGCCCCCAGCGCGACCTGCACCGTCAGACCCGTTACCATCACCACCTTTATTACCCTGACCAGAGGTACCAACTGCACCAGTATTGGCAGCAGACGACCCACCTCCTGACCCGCCGGGCGCACCTTTACCGTTATCATTAGTACCGCCACCTCCACCTAGAGCTGTGTAGCCTTGAAAAGTAGAATTAGCCCCACTTCCAGTTGCAGCAGATGAAGTACCTCCATTGGCTCCTCCGCTTCCAACGACTACTGCGTAGGCTCCAGTAGACGTTAAAGTATTTGCTTGGTATATAAGCCCGCCTGCACCTCCGCCTGCACCAGCATTAGTACCGCCAGCACCTCCCCCTGCCACTACTAAATAATCTAATGACTTACTGCCCGACTGCACCTGAAAAGTCCCACTAGACGTAAACGTGTGTATCCGGTAGCCGCCGGTGGTAACTATGGAGCCGCCCGTGGCAATAAACTCACCCACACCTGTCCATAGGTTGTTGCCACTGTCCCAAAACTCTAGCAACCCCGTGGTTGTGTTGTGTCGCACCATACCCGGCGCTCCCGCAGGGCGCTGCGCGGTTGTTCCAGACGGAACGCTAAACGAGCCTGTACTTGGGTTGGGCTGATCTGACACATTGCCCGGTGATACCTGCCCGACAGTAACAGCCAAAAGAGTGGTGCTCAGATACCGCACGTAGATGTTGCTTGTGCCTGCTGATGGCGCTGCCGAGAAGGTCAGCGTTGTGCCCCCTGCGGAGTAGCTGCTTGGGGTCTGGGCGACGTTGTTAACCATCACCTCGATGTCATTGACCGAGTTGACTGCGCGGCTAAGCGTAAACGCTACCGTGGCCCCAGTGCCGTCGAAGTAGTCCGTCCCAGAAATAAAGCTCTGGGTAACTGGTGTGGAGCCTATGTAGCTCATGGGGCAATTTCCAGCAATGAGCAGATAACGTCCGCCGATGCCGCCGCGGAAGTAACCACCCGAAGGATGTCCGCCGCCTCCAGAACCGTCTTCTGGTCGCCACCTACGATCACGAGAGAGCCACCAACCGGCACGACGGCGGTCTTAATCAGGTAGAAGTCCACCGCGCTAGATGTGATGTACGCGTCACAGGTGATTGGAGACGCCGACGTATTTGCTACGGACAGCCCAATAATCGTAGTCTGCGTTGAGGCGGGGCACGTGTAGACCGTCGCCGGGGAAGTCCCGACATTCTTGCTCTTAAAGTTCTTGAACGTATTGGTTGCCATTTTTTATCCTAGTGCGATTGCCATTGCGATGGCAGTTCCAGCCGGGTCTACTTGCAAATTAGTCTGGGCTGCGGCCACTGTCGTTGCGCCCGTACCGCCGTAGGCAATACCAATTGTATTAGCATTCCAAGTTCCGTTGACCAGTGTTCCCACTGCGGAGATACCCGTGTAGCCGCCAATCAATCTGCCAGAAGGCAGCGTACCCGACGTGATGTTAGCCGCGTCGGTTGTGTCTATTGTTGCCGAGGGAGCCAAGCCACTCACGTCAGCAGAGGTAAGTGCATCCCAGATCGGGTCGGCAGATACTGCCCCCGTTCCCGTTTGGGCCAAGAACTTCTTGGACGTGGTGATGTTACCCGCCAGCTTAGTCAGCGTATTGGTGGCGCTGGAGTACAGCATGTCGCCGACTATGTACGAGTTCTGGCTTGTGCCGCCGTGAATCGCGGCAAGAGTTCCCGATACGCCGACGCCCGCCAAGTCTAAGGAACCCCACTGCGGAGCCGTGCCGCCGGATATGACTACCTGCCCGTTCGCCCCAATAGCCAGTTTTGCCAGTGTCGTGGGGCTAGTAGCATACAAGACATCGCCGGTTGCGTAGCCGCTAATACCCGTTCCGCCGTGTGGCGCATCTACAACACCTGTAAGGGCGATGACCTGCCCAGTTACATTGAGGGGGGCTGTGCCGGTCAGAACCGGTGATGCACTGAACTGCGAGAACTCAATCGCCGTTGTGCCGAAAGTAATCGTACCCGCGGTGGCAACCACATAGGACTCACCCGAGCCCGTGGTGCCCTCTTGGACATAGAAGTACGAGCCCTTGCTAAGCAGGAACGGGCTAGCCACGCCGTACGTGTCAGCGTCTGTAGACCGGGTAAGCACCCAGTTTGTAGAGCCGGAGCCGATGTTAGTTACGGTATAAGCGCCGTTCTGCGTGGCTGTGGTCTGACCGTAGATAAGAACCCGGTTGTTGACTACCGTGGCAATCCCGTCAATAACTAAGGCGGCTTGCGTTCCTGCGTTGGTAAGCGTAGCCCCCACACCCGAGCCGCCGGGTTGGTTGTACGTAGCCGCTAAGTTCGAGCCCTCCTCAAGTCGGACAGCTTCGTGGATGGTGAGGCCAGCGGACACCGCATTGTCAACATACTGCTTTGTCGATGCTTGGAGATCAAGGGTTGGATTTGCACTAAGCAGCACAGTGGAGCCGAACTCCGCTGCACCGGTGATCTTGGACGAACCGTAGACTTGGAACTTCTCGCCTGTGTCAACGGGGTCGATGCCGTCAATGATGACGTTACCCGACAAGCCCTTAATGCGCATCCGCTCACCGGCCAGCGTAAGCAAGCCTGCGTTGAATACGATGTCTTTGTCTTCAGCTACCGTAACGCCGTTGGTACCCGTTTGAATACGCAAGTCTGCGCCCGTGGAAACCAAAAAGCCGGAGTTTGGCAAGAGGGCAGGGAACGCCGGGTCGTTGTAGCCACTGCTGGCTATGCCCATGTCGATGTAGTTAGTGCTGTCCGTGCCGTTATCCGCCGTCAAAACCGTGTCGGACGATGCTGCTGCCCCACTGCTCAAGTTCTGCTGGTTGGTCTGTATGTACGTGTTTACGGTCGAAAACGCTTGGAACGTTGTATTGGGCAGCGTAGTGCCGAGTGTCCCATCCAGCGTCAAAGTGATCTGCCCGCCGACGAGTTTTAGACTGCCGTCAACTTCCTGATACACAGCTTGATCTGCGGGGTATGTGACAAAGACTTCCTTGGTGCCCACACCAAAGTTAACAAGTACGCCCACGCCGCTGGAACTGTCGTACACAAAGTCGCGTGAAAGCGTTGGGCCAGCAGCCGTATATGTGCCGTATCCGACTTCCCAGTTGCCAGAAGCGTTGTCGTAGATAGCGTAGTACGTGACGTTACCATTGCCGACAACAGTAAATGCTTGGAACCCGTACATGGCCCCAGCAAGCGCAAGTGCCCCCGTACCGGTGGTGGCGGAGGTTTCTTTTACTCGGTCAGATATAACTAAAGCCATTGAGCCCTCTTACACGTTTGTTACATCAATCCAGCCCGGAGTCTGTGACGCATCGGTATTGCCCCACGTACTCGGTTGTGCTGCATTGACATTTTGCCAGTTGATACTCTGACTGTCATTAATTAGTTCCCACAGCAGACGGCCCGCAAAGCTGTCTAGTAAGAAGGCGGCTTCGGCAACTGTAACATTGACTATGGACGTTGCGTTTAAATTCGCCGCCAGTGCAGACAACTCGGCTACTAAGACCGCAAAATCAACGGTAGTCGGCAAAAGCGAGTCGTACGTAGCTACTTCACTAACAACCGGCCTGAAATCAACCTGCGTAGCCAGCGTATCCAGATAACCCACAAGCTCTGAAACCACGGGGGTGAAGTCTGCCTGCGTAAGTAGGGCGTCAGTGATAGACGTGGTGTCAACCACAGTGCCCGCGAAATCGACCCGATCGACAAAAACCGCCGCTGCTGTAGCAGACTCGCTAATAGCCCGATCGTAGATAAGCCCGCCGTTTAGTGCAGCGAACGGGACTTCCGCGAAGGCTACGACGCCAAACATCCCTTACGCCGCATCGGCTGAGAAGACGTACGTTACGTTGAGGGTGTCACCCGAAAACACAGGGCGGTCACCGACAGTGAAGTTACCCACCGAGAACAGCAGGCCGGTTGTTCCGCTCTTATCGTTAGCCGTAGACAAGAACGCACCCGCAATCGTGCTGGTAGCATTGATCGTGAACACCGTAGGCGTGGACGTGAGCACAGAAGGGTCGGCCAGCGTAGGGGAGCCGAAAGCCATAGTCGGTCGAGCCGACTGCACATACCCGACATTCTCAGTCCAAGTACTATGAGACGCCATCGTGTCACCCGCAGCGTATGTAGCGCCGGTATTCACCAGCCCCATGTACCAAGTAGCGGTGTAGGTCACGCCCGTGAAGTACTTGGCGTTGATGTCCTGCAAGCCTTCGTTGACTACGAGGTTGTGGAACGCTTCGTCCCACTTGACGTTGCCCTCGGAATCAAGGCACTGAACGTGAAAAACGCCGCCGACAGTTGTTTTGTTGTTAAGCATGGGTGCCTCTATGCGATACGAATGATTGCCGCGGTGCTGGAAGCTGTCGGGAAGACAACCAGAAATGTGTTGGCGGAGGTAGTTTTGTCCGCGCCAAAGTCGAGCACCGCCACGGACTTGTTGCCCTGTGTGCTGTTGTAGATCAGAGCGCCGCGTGCCGTGATGCTGCTGCTAGGCCACGCCGCGTTGTCGAAGCTGACAAACGCCGTAGGAACGCCCGAAGCACTGCTCCCGGCTGTGGGGTTCGTCGAGATGACTAGCGTAGCACCACCGGCTGTGTAGCCAGCCCCAACCACTTCGTTGACTGCGCTGTAGACGGCTGTGCTCGGGCCAATGCTCGAAGCGGCTGTGTACAGCGCTATCTTGAACGTGTCTGGCGAAGCTACGCCAAAGTTATGGACGGCCTCAAGGAGTTCTACCTTGAAGCTGGTTGTGGAGGTCTGAGCAATGGTCATGTGACTTTAATCCTGACTTGGCCTGTGCGGTAGGCATCCTGCCGCTCCATGCCGTCACCCAAACGCTTAGCGAGTGCCAGAGCTTCGTTGTACTTAGTGTTGTACAGCGTCACCAAGTCCGTCTCACCCTTCATGAACGTGTATGCCTCCACCAAGCTGCCGTACAGCAGCACAGAGTCGAAGTTGTCGCCAAGCCATGTCTGGCCCGCAGTGACAATTGATTCCGGGTAGTAGTAGTAATGCAGTTCCGCGCTGTAGGCGGCATCGGGAGTAGGCCCAAGGATGATGGACAACTCGTTCGTAATGACAGGGTTAAGCGCGTTGGTTGTCGTTGGGCCAAACAGGGCGTAGTATTTTGGGAAGGCCGTAACCGTGGGGTTAGGGTATGCCTGCCGGATCATGTTAACGTCTTTGTTCAGCAAGAACTCGTACCGGCCCGTAGCGTCGATTATCGCTAGCGAGTAGACCGCCAAGAAGTCGCTTGGTGCAGACAAGTACTTGTTGCCCAGCGTCGTAAGGCCCGTGACGTTTCTGCGAAGCGATGGGAACTGCACCGAGTTGTAGATGCGCTGCTCTGCCTGCTTAACTAGCTGACTGATCTGCTCCGCACTCGACACGACAGAGCCGTCCGCCAGATACGTATCTGGGAACTGGTTTTCAGTGTACGACTGAATTGACGCGCTGAGTTCGGCGTAGTTCATGTTTAAGCCATTGGCCCACGAGCAGTGATGCCTTTAGTGGCCGCACCGTTGCCGCGTGTGACGACACCCGCAGTTTTGGTTGTCTCGTTACCAGCAGACTTGCTCAGGTTGCCTAGGCTGACATCGAGCGAGGCCACCACACTTCCATTAGCGCCTTTGCCGGGGTTCGTCGCCACAGTGACAGGCTTGCCCGACATTGTGTGTGGTTTGGCGTACGCTGCCGCCGAAAGGTTGTTAACTTTAGCCATTCGTATCTCCTACGTCGTTTGAACTGTCACTGTACCAATTATCACACCTAACGCCAAATCGTTTGGAGTTAGTGCGTCGTCGAAAAATCTAGAACCCCCGACAGGGTTCCAACCCCACTGGATGTTCCTGCTGCCCTGCCCTTGGTACCCGTCTGCAAGGGTTCCGGATGCTACGTAGCTGCGATCAGGTCGAGGGTTTTGAACCCCTTGTGGGTCGTCAACTGGGTACATGCCCAGCATTAGCTGCGGATGGTCGGGGTCGTAGCACTCAGAGCAAACCATAATCTCGCGCTCTTTGGTCTTTACGGTTTCCTTGCGGAGCGCCGTTAGCTTAAAGCGCTGGCCACAACGATCGCACTCTGCGATCGCATTCTTGCCGGAGGAGAACCGATTGCCCACTTACGTACCGCTTCCAATGAACATCTGGCGAGGCACGAACCGTACAGACGCCTTCTCGCGGTCTTCGTCGGAAGCCATTTGCCAAGCCTCGTCATACTGCTGCTTGAGCACCATGAGGCGCTCCATGGCGTTAGGTACCTTGAGCGCCAAGTAGTAAGCCAAGCCCGCAACCATGCACGGGATAAACCGGAATGGGACGGCCATCGTATTAACACCGTCACCGGCATCGTCAATACGTTTCATGCGCCAGTACACAAACGTGTATGTCTGGCTTGCATCGGGGGCAGGCCACACGGTGATACGTGGGGCTGGCTGTAAGCGTTCGATCCACACCTGAATGGGACGGCCTTTTTCCAGCTTGTTGGGAATCGTGGCGTACGTGGATACGCTGATACGTGTAATCGTCAGATCGGCCTGTGTGGCTGCGCTACCGGCACCCGTACGGATCACATGCTCCAAGAGGTCAACGGTGTCTGCGGGTAGGTCATAGGTGGCTACGTTAGGGACTAGCGTGATGGAGCCCTGCTCAAACGTCCACATGTTGATGCCGCGATTGGCCCAGTCCGCAAAAAGCAGGTTCAAAGACCGGCGTGCCGTCTTCAAGTCATAGCCCGTGCGCAACTCTGAACCGCAGCGCTCAAACGCTTCCTCGACTAGTTCAACTAGGTCAAGGTTAAATGCTGCTGTACCGGATGTTGCCATTATCTAAACCCTGCTGTTTTCTTTGCGATGGTTTTGGGCTGCTTAACAAACTGCTTACCTGCCGCCTTGCCCGCCCTCTTGGCCTTTGTAGTGGCAGCGTACTCCGCAGGGCTCAACGATTTTATCGCCTTTTCGGGCAAATACCGCTCACCCGTCTTGGAGGACGGTTTACCAGACTTGGTGCTCCACTTCTGGTCGCCCCAGTCTTTGAGTGATTTCTGCGGTGCTTTCACTTTAGTCCCTGTATCCGCCGCCAGCTTTTTTGTAGCGCTGTGCGACTACTTGCGCTTTTCTGGCTGACCACTGTCCTGCACCAGTACCGGCGGTTGCCGCAGCTTTGACGCTGTTGAAGATACGCTTGCGCATCTCCGGCTTCGTGTAGTTACCCGCAGCGTTAACCGTGGATTTTGTTTTGCCGCCTTCAGCAAACATCTCGATCTTGTTCGGGCTGTCTTTGCGGACAACCGTCTTAGCTTTAGGCATTTTGCTGGGGTTCATATCCCCCATGCCACGGCTGGCCCTCATGACTAAGCCCGTGTCTTGCCGCGCTGGGCAATGCCATCCGCACGACGTGATGCCGACACAGAACCGCCAGAGGCCATCTTCTTGACCTTGCCACCACGCTTCATGCCCATGTCGCTGGTATCAGTGTTTTCGTAGTTGGTGCTAGTACCGGGACGGACAACATCTGACAGCGAAGACGATCCACGCGACTTGTACGAACTCATGTCCTTAGCTTTCTTGGCCGCTTCTGCATCTTGGCGACGAACTACGGACTCGCCGCCGTCGTTACCCGGATCAATCTTGTCTGCGGCAGTCTGAGCAGCTTTGTCTTTAGCTTCACCGGCAGTGGGGTCAGCCGACTTGCGACGAGTAAGGCCACGCTCTTTGTTCATGAAGTCCCGAAGGCTGAGCCCCGACGCTTCGAGTTCTTTCTTGCTGACAACACGCGGTTTGGCGGCTGGAGCCGAAGCGGATTTGTCCGCAGCGAACCGGCTTGCACGTGCGCGAGTAGCGTCGTCAATGTTAGGATTTTGTGCCATTAGATGACCTTGCCTTTTGTTTTACCCTTGGAGGCGATGCCGTCAGCCGCTTTGACAAAGCCGCCGTTCTTCATGCCGTTGTGTGCCTTGGATGCTGGCATAGATGCGTGTTTAGCCAGTGCGCCGGTCATGCCGCCGGAAGCCATCTTTTTGACAGTTCCGCCGTGTTTCATTTTGCCTTCGCCGTCTGCGGCAAAAGCAGGCATTTTTTTACCGTCTTTCATGACCATAGGCATACCGCCAGAAGCCATTTTGTGAGCGGAGTTTTTCATCATCTTGCCGTCAGGCATCTTGTGCATACCGCCATCTTTGGCGCTGTCTTTTTTCTTAGCCATCATTGCCATGAAGCCGGGGTTCATTTTTGAAGCCATAGTGTCACCACCTGAGAAGTTATGGCCTTGTCGGCCTGTTGAAAATCACTTGTCTTTTTTACGGATAAGTTCTGAGAAAGGTTTTCCGGCAATCATCTCCGCGATACGCATCAATGTCCAGACGGCCCCGATAGCGCCGAATACGGGTGTTAGTAAGGACAAGAAAGATCCTATCGTGGCTGTGACCGACAATATATCGAGGGTTTGCTTCAGTAGGTCGTGTTGCTCTTGCATGTCAGCACTTCCACGCTTTAAGCGATTTGTTGATGCGGCTGTTCGGGTCTTTGGCTGTCTTGGCGCTCGTCAGCTTCTTTTTCATGCCTTCCATCCGCGCACAAAATGAGTCTTTGCGAGAGCCGCCTTCCGGCTGGGGAGGTTTCAAATTCATGCCTTGCGCTTTCGCGGAGGCGCGCCCTTTTGCGTTCAGGCCCCCCTTCTCGGATTTGCCTTCTTTGCGTGTCCATGCTGGTGTCTTAGCCATAAAATACGTTCACTCTGGTGGCTGCGGCGGTTGTAACATTGATCCCGTTTGACGCCAGTATGCCTTCGCCGGGGAAGTTGATGTGGATTGAGCCGATTACGCCAAGAGCGGTAAATTCGTACAACTGGGGGCCACCCACACCGTTGTTTATTTGCACAGTTCCACCAGAAGGGTAGCTGATAACGATCCCTTTTAGCCGTGAGCGGTAGTCAGTCACAATGGTGGTCGCGCCAACATCGCAGTGGAATGACTTTACGTCTGTTTGCATCATATCTAATCCCCTAGTAGGCGAGGGCTTTCGCCCCCGAGATTAATTAACTAAGTGCGGCACCAACGGCGGTAACCCAAGCTGCGGGCGTAGCGATGACAATGCAGTACTCGTTATTACCGGCACCATTGTCATTGATGACATAGACGGTTCCGGTGGGTACTGATGCGAAGGCAGGGAGTGCGGCTGTTGCGATTGCTGCGGATACGAAGCCGTTCTGTGATACGACTGGGCCGGAGAATGTGGTGGTTGCCATGATGTGTCCTTACATGCAAGTGGAGTGTATCAATCTGCATGTCGTCAGCCGGGACTGTTTGATACACCGGAAAGCCCGGAGTACTTGCAATATACACTAATCCTCAAGTGTGTCAACTACTGCGATAATAGCCATATGCCCTACAAAGACCCAGAAAAACGTATCGCTATCGCCAAAGCCGCTGGCCGTAAATATTATCTGGCGAACAGGGACAAGGTGCTAGCCGCCACAGCCCAGAACAATCTAAAGTTCCGGCGAGACTGGGCCGCATTCAAGTCCTCCCTCGCCTGTTCCATTTGCGGGTTTGCGCACCCCGCCGTGATTGACTTTCACCATCCCCCCGGTACCAAGTCGCATAGCGTCCACGTCTTGTCGCAGCGCAGAAGCCTGAAGCTGCTGTATGCCGAGATTCTTAAATGCGTCATCCTGTGTGCGAACTGCCACCGAATACATCACCACAACGAAAACCTAGCTCGGGTCAGTAAAAGGCAGAAGCCCGCCGACAAAGAGCCATAAAAAAGGGAGCCGAAGCTCCCTTTTTACACTAGGTAGGGTTTACCCTACCAACCTATCAGGACGAACCCGACGAGGCCCACATACCCAATGGGTCGCTCCAGCCGAAGCTGTAACGCTCACGAGACTTGTAGCGGACATTGCCCGTATCAAAGTCGCCGTCCATCGAGTTGGTCAGCGCAGTACGCTCGAAGTGCTTCAGGCCGTTCGGCACGTCAGTGCAGAGGAACCAAGCGTTGTTGTCGGTCAAGAAGTGGTTGATCGCGTAGCCTTCAGGGATCGAACCGTTGTTCTTCAACGCGTTGATGTCGTTGTCAGCAGTACCGACCCGGAGGCTGGTTTCCAACAGACGAGTAGCAACGAATTGCAGAGCAGGCGGAACAATCATCTTGCGTGGCTTGGCGGCGATCAGCAGACCGCGCTCATCAGTCCATGCAGCGATTTGAATCACAGCATTTTCCAAAGAGGTTTCGTTCAAGTCAACGCCGGTCGTTGGGCTGTTGTAGTTAGCGCCGCCATTGACGAGGGGGTGACCCACACGAGCGCTAGCAGAGTTGACACCGAACAACGAAACACCATCACCGCCGAGGTACGAACCGCTGAAACCGTTGTTGAGAACGCCAGCAGCTTTAACCTGTTTGGTGTAGGACATGGCGCGTGCCAGACCTTTGGTGTAACGAGCCGACAGACTGTCGTACAAGTTGTCTTCGACGGCTTCTTCCGTGATCGCGAAACCGAGAGCGATAGTCTCGTGGCTGTAACGCGAAGTGAAGGCTTCCTGCGCATTGTCATAAGCAACGGCTTGGCCCTCGTTCTTCACTGGTGCAGCACCGAAGCCAGACAGCTTGGTTTCTTCTTCAAACGAGCGTTCCGATTTCTCGGTCTCGTAGATCTCTTTGTGCTCTTCGCCGTAACGGGCGTACTCCAAACCGAACAATGCGTTCAGGCCGGGGAGCAGTTCTTTAAGTAGTTGTGCGCGTGAAATTGCCATGATCTAGCTCCTTAGATACCAGCGGGGTTTGAATACGAGTGGGCCGCGGGGTTGAACTTGACCAGCACATCGGTGTAGGCATCGCCAACACTCGAAAAGCCGTACATGTCAACAAAACCAACAACGCGGAACGCCAAGCCCGAAGTCGCAGCAGCCGAAGAGCCGATAACGATAGCCGAAGTGGAATTGCCGGTGGTGGTGCTGCCAGTAGAAGTGGACTGAACCGCATTCAAGTACACGTTAGCGCCGATTGCAGCTTGTGCAACGGTGCCGACAGACTGAACTTGGAACACAGCGCGGTCGTCATCAATGACGTAGGCGGTAGCGACACCGGTGGTGCCAGCAGGGTAGTACTGAGCGTAGATGACTTGACCTTGGGCATTCACGTAGGAGCAGCCGGCGAAAACGCCGATTGTGCCTGCTGGGAATGGAGTCGTGCTGTCACCGTTCGTCGTAACGACTTCCAAATAGCCAGCGGCGTTAATTGCAACGACAGAACCGTTGAAAATATTGACCGCGTAACCGGCTGGGTCGATCAGAAACTGACGCGTGCTACCCGAATAAGGTAGACCGCCCAGTTCATTGACGGCTTTGAGGCCGTAGGGGGAAGCAATTGATGCCATGAGGCACTCCTTTATTTAGAACCTGAACCAAAACCTTGGCCGCGACTGGATGTTGACTTGCGATCAGCAAACAGAGGCATTCGAGGATCACTATTGCGCATGAAATGGTTGTCCACTGAGTCCATCTGGTTCTGCGCTTGCAGGCTGTAGTAGTCATCACGGGATCTAGCCAAGTCCGACGACATCTTGCAGAGCATGAGGCCACCGATTTCGACGTTTCCTGTTCCAACACTGCCTGTAAGCATCAATTCTGGATGATCTTCAGCTTTTACCGGAACCCAACCTTCGCGCATCTTGCGAGACACATTGGTGGGGTTCGCCTCGCCAAGCAAGTGTGTCATTACCCAGCGGTATACATAACCCGGCTCTGGAGTCGGATCAGGCAATGCCGATGGTGGCACATACACAGGACGAGTTGTTTTATCGCGTGAAACTAAATCACGGGGGGTACGAGTATTTTCAGCCATTCTGACGCTCCAATTTTGCAACTTCAGCAGCATACTGCTGCGGGGTTAGTCCATACTTCCGTGCCAACGCAACTTGCGTTGTTGTCAGCTGGATTTTCTTCGTTCCGGAGGAACGAGCCGCAGAGGCAACTACTGGCGCGGGACGTTTATTTTCACTGGCCCGTGGCTTGTCTTCAGTCTCTCCGAAGACTTCGGGGAACTTGGACTTCATGCGAGCATCAATGCGCTGGAAATACTCATCGCTACGCGGGTCAACCCCGTTATTGACTAGGTTTTGGTGCAGCCCTAGTGCAAAGCTGGATACATCTTCAAACCCCTCGGCCCCGAACCACTGGTTTTTGGCTTGCCAGCGCAAGGTTTTTTCGTCCGGTTGCACTTGGGGTTGTGCAGGTTGTCTCGTTTGTACCACAGTCTCTTCGGCTTGCATAGGAGCAGGGCGGAAGTTTCTTGCAGCACTCACCTTCATTTTAGCATCTGTCAACGCTTCTTGCGCTGCAATGATGCCATCGGTGTCAAATGCCTCTTGCGCGACCTTGTAGTCACGGCGTGCTTTGTCCAGTTCAGCTTCTGCTGCTGTCTTAGCCATCTCACCGTACTGTTGAGTTCCGCTTTCCACATATTGCTTGAGCTTTTTGTTCTCAGCCTGCATGTGCTCTGCAAGACGCTCAAGCTCTTGCTTTTCCCGCTGAAGGGCTTCTTTGGCGCGACGTTCGTCGTGACGGGCGTGGGTCAACTCCTTGATACGCTCTTGAGCACCCTTGGTGTAGTTCTCAATCTCGTCATCAGTGGGGTCTGTCACTTCACGTGTAAGTGCTTTGCGGCCCTTGTCACGTTCTGGTGTGTCGTCAATGACTTCGATTTCAATATCGCCGTCATCTTGTTGCGTAATAACAACATCTTTTTCAGATTCGTTGTCTTCGTCGGGGAATTTAAATCCTGCCATTACTAGCTCCTTCAAGCGCGGGTTAAGCCGCGAGGGTCTTGCACAACTGCATCCACCATATCGTCATTGATAAGGCGGAACTCTTTTCCGTAGATTTTGAATCGCGTACCGGAATACGTACGTACGAGAATAAAGTCACCTGCCTTGCACCACGGGCCACCGGGGAACTTAGCTGTGTCTTTATACGCGTCTGGCCCAACACTCACGACGAACAACACGGCTGTGGCGTGCTCTTCTTGCTTCATGAATGCACCAGCTTTGACGATCGCTGAGTTCTCGAAAGTCTCAACAACGTCAGGAACTGCACACAAGATCTTCCACCCTCGTGGTTCTGGAAGCTGCCTAGCTTTCTCTTCATCGGTAGCTTCTGCCGCAGGGGCATCGGCTAAATGAATGGGATTGTGAATAGCATTGTGGATAGCTTCAGGCAGTGCAAAGCTACCCGGCTCAAGGGTTAAATTACTCATCTGATTCTTCAACTTTCTTAGCAAGGTCGAGTAGGTAACGCTCTGCAAGGGCTAGACCCTGAATAATCCCGCAGAGTTTTTGATACTGTTCGAACGACTGACAGACGCCTGCGGACAGGTCATCTGAATAGTTGTTCATATCGGTGCGTATTTGTTCACGTAATACGCGTACGAAGTTTTGAATCATTTAAGCCACTGGGCCTTTCGGTGGTTGGTTCTTCTGTGCCGCTTGCTGACGGCTCTTTGCGATGTCGATGCCCATCTGGACACCGGCACGTTCTTGGTCGTCCTTCATCTTTGCTTCTTGCAGTTTGATTTGGGAACCGACACGTAGACCTTCCAACTCCATCTTGCCGCTAAGTGCTTCTTCAGCTAGCTTTTGCTTATCCGCCATAGATGCAGACTCGATCTGGAACTGTTTTTCCTTGAGCTTCAACTCACCTTGCTTGATCTGCAACTCGCCTTGCTTGATCTGCATGTCCTGCTGCTGGATTTGCACCAGTGGATCTTGGGCTTGTTGCTGAGCTTGCTGTTGTGCCTGTTTGGCTTGGCTCTGCTGAAGAACCTGTTGTGCAGCTTGCGCCATCATTCCGGACAAAGCCAGTTCGATTTGCGGTGGTAATTTCTCGTCTTCCGGTGGCAACGGCATACCAAGCTGTTGCTCAATTCTCTGGCGGTAGGCAAAGCCTACGTGCTCAGCAATGTGTGCCTGCATAGCAGCCATGATCTTCGGTGCGTTGGGGTTCTGTCCCACCAACTGCATGATGATCGGGTCTTGCATAGCCGCGGTGTGCACCTTGATGTGCGAATCGTGGTCTTGGTAGAAGAACGCCTTCATGGGGGAGCCCTTGAGCGCCGCCATGTTCTCCGTCACCGGGTCTTTTGGCTTCTGGTCGTCTGGCAGCGGCACGAGCTTGTCTGCGTTCTTGATGCCCAGTACGTCCAACATGCCCCGGTGCAACAGCGGCAAGTCGTAGATCTGTGGAGCCATCTGGGCCAACTGAATGACGGCCTGATACTGCACAACACGCTGTGACATCGTGGCGGCATTAGGGTCTGACACGGGGATGATGTCCACGTGCGCGTAGTCTTCTGCCTTGGCTTGACGGCCACCGCGATCTGGCTCGTAGTCGTAGTCTGGGTCTGTGTAGTCCCGGATGATGCCGGACAGCAGGCGCAATTCCTGCTTGAAGCTGTAGTGCAGACGGGCTTGAACCGCCGACATCACCTTGAGTTGACGCTCCAGCAATGCAAGGGTCGTGCCAACAGGGGCGTTGGCCGACATATCCGCTACCTTCATGTCCGCAGTAGCGGCGAAGCGACGGCCTTCTTCTACGATCGTGCCCAGCAGCGTGTACAGAACCTGACTTGGCTCCTTGTACGGCAGTGGCAGGATGTTGTCACGCAGAGCACCGGAGCCAATATCTACGTCACGGAACTCGCCCGGAGCGATGGGGGTGTCGTCGCCTTTAATCCGAAGTCCGCGCGATTTAAGACCGCCGGGGAGGTTAGACAGGGTACCGGCATCGACGAGTTGACGCATGATGGAGGTGGCGGACTTTGCGAATCCACCGATGAGGTGGAATAGCCCGAACCCGTAAGCACCGAAGCCCGGAATGTACTGGTAGTGCACAAAGTGCTGCCGCTTGATTTGCAGGTCGTCGCTCTCAAGCCAGTTCCGCCTAATAGATAGGACAGCATTCGTTCCTTTGATTAGGGTTACTACGTAGGGGAGTGCGATACCGGTCGGTTCGCCGTCGTCGTCTAAGTCTTCAAAACCCGGCAAGTCCAGATCAACGTGGCTCTCCATCAGGACGTAGCGCTCGTCGTTCGCGTCGTTAAAGCCTGTTTCCTTGTCCTTGGCCTTCTCGATGTTGGTCTGTTCGCGTGTTGGGTCGCCCAGATCAATGTCCAGATAGAACCCGGCCTGCTGGAGCTTGACGATCTCGTTCTTGGTCTTGCGCATGATGTGCGTAAACCGATAGCAAGAGTCCATATCTGTTGTGCCGTAGGGCATAACGCCGTCTTCGGCTGGCACGAACATCGACACCTGACGGCCAAGTGACGGGTCGAAGTACACCTTCTTGAACGCTGAACCGGTGGCGGGCAGCGACCACAACATGCGCTCGTGCTCCGGACGGAACTCTTTCATCACGTCCGTCAACTCGTAGTTCATGTCTGCTTCGACGCGCTGAGCCGCTTGCTGCTTCTCTGGGGTTTCTTTACCCAAGATCTTGGTGCGTACGGGGCCCGCTGCGGGGAACTGCTCTGTGATGCACTCGGATTGGAACCGTACAACGGCTTCCGTAATCATGGGGTGGAACACGCCAGAGGCACCATTCCACGGCTGAGTGCGCTCTTCGTACTGAAGACCCAACAGCTTTAAGCCTTCGGTGTATGCCTTTTCCCAGTCCTTGCGGGAGTCGAGGTCGTTCTCGATGCTGCTGGCTAACTCGCTAGCCATCGTGTCCATTGCGCCAGACTTCATCTCTTCAGCCAAGTTGGCCGAGAAGTCTTGGGCACCTTCTTCGGCTTTGAGCAACTCAAGCTCGAAACCCGGCCCTTTGATGTTCACTTCTTCCGGATCGACGATCTCAATCTCCAACTCGGTTTCGCCCCGTGCCAAGTCATCAATGCCTTGCGGCTGTTGGTAGAGTGCTTTGTCGATATTCGTCGCCATATTTGATCCTTAATAGTAGGCGGCTGTGCGCCCACGGAAAAACTTCTCGTCTCGCTCATCGGTGGACAGTGACACAAATCCGCCCTGACGAAACCGTAGCAGTGCTTGGGTTGTCGTATCAACAAAGTCATCGTGCTCCCCAACAGGGAATGCTGCGACTTCTTCAATTACTTCACGGGCCCACCGAGTATCTGGAGCCCATACTTTACCAGAGGCGAATAAATCTGCAATCGCATTTACTCGCACCATTTTATCGTTGCCCCGGCTGGGGCTGAACTCTTGTACGGGTATACCCGCAGCCCGAAGCTCTTGGATCAGGGGGCCACCGGAGGCTTTCTTCTCAACAATGAACGCATCGGGATCCCATTCCTTCCAGTGCTTGAACGCCGTAGCCTTCAGGTCTGGAAAGGTCATCCGCTCTTTGAACGCATCGAGCAGTATTACCTGCGGATCGTCCTTCTCTTCGGCGTTATAGAACACGCCCCAAGTCGTACACGCCGAATAGTCGGAGGTGGTTTTGACCTCGAACGCGGTGTCCCACGACTGGATGATGTACTCGCACGAAGGGGGCTCGTCACTTTCCCAGATTCTCCACTGCTTGCGGGAGATGATAGCTGCCGTGTCCGATGTGGGCTGCTGCATGTACTGAGCGTTCCAGTACCGGGGATCCATAGAGGACTTGGCCGACTGCAACGACTCTAGGGGCCACTGCTCGGGCCAGAGCGACTTCTCGTTCTCCGTGCCTTCGTGCAGGATGGCGGGCAACTCCACGATCTCCCACTGGGGGCTGTTCGGGTTCTTGACTTGGTAGTCGATGAGTCGTCCGGTCAGGTCGAGCGGGCCCCACCGTGTCATAACGACAATGATTGCCCCGTTGGGCATGAGTCGCTGCAACGGGCCTGTCTGGAACCAAGACCACGCCGTGTCGAATGCAAGGCGGCTGTTGGCCTTAACGTCCTGCTCGGAGTGTGGGTCGTCGATCATGAACAGGTCAGCACCCCGTCCAGCCAAGGCACCACCGACACCAGCGGCGTAGTACTGACCGCCAGCCTCTGTTGACCACTTACCCGAAGCCTTCTGGTCTTGTGCCAGCCTAGTAGCGGGAAACAGGGCGTTGTAGTCCTCGTCTTCGATCAAGTTCCTGACCCTACGGCCAAAGTCTTCCGATAGGGACGCGGTGTGCGTGCCCATGATGATCTTCTTGTTGGGGTCGTTGCCCAGAAAGTACGCCGGGAACAGGTAGCTGCTGAACTCAGACTTACCCATCCGGGGTGCGATGTTGATGATGACGCGCTTTTTCTTGCCGTCGATAACGTCTTGGAAGATCTTGGCGAGTTTCCTGTGGTGCGGGCCGACCTTGAAGCCGGGGTATACCCGCCGCGCAAAGTCGATCATGTTGGTGCGCCCGCTAGTCAGGGCTGTGCGCCGCTCACGCTCTTCCAGCATCTCCATCAACTCGATCTTTTCTGCCAACGTCATGGTGGGCATGGCCGCTTGGATAGCTGCCGCCTCTTGCGCCGTCAGTGTGAGATTCTCAAGCCTCATCGAAGCCCTCAACAAAAGTTAGTGGTTGCTCACTTAACGGGACTAGGGCGGTGATCACCGGGTTCACGTCTTCGATGTCGATCGCATCAACGTCGGTCACGCCCATGAACTTGTTCAGCTTTTCTTTGAGCTTCTTGTCGATCTCAGCGTCGGTGAGGTCGGTCTTCTTGACTTCGATGCGGTCTGTGAACAGCGCGACCTCGGTAACCCGCCCCAGCATCTCGATCGCTTTGAGCCGGATCCGGGCATCTGGGTGGTTTGTCTCTTCGATGATCTTGGCGACCGCCATGCCGCGCATCTGTTTGGCCTGCTCGACGAACTCCCAGTCATACGCGCTCAGCATCGTTACTAGATGGCGAACCGACTCCGGGGTCTTTAGCTGTGTAAGCTGTGTCTTGATCTCTAGGGGAGGCACGTTGGTCGCTAGCGCTGAGAAAACTCGGCGTGCGGCCTCGGCTTCAGCCTCTTTGACGATCTTGGCATCGTCCTCGACGCCGAGTTGTTCCAGCCACTTGGTCGTGTTGACCTGAGCGTTGAGGATTTTCTCAGGCGTGGTTCTGTCCAGACCGGATACGTCTTTTCCTGTTGCCTCAACAACTGGGGGCTCAAAATTTAGCAAGTGTTCAAACATAAGCGCGTAGTACCTTGCGGACTCGATGTCAGCAGTGTACACTTATTTACGAGTGTATGGGTGTTTTAGGACTTCATCGCTTCTCCTTGGTGGGGTGGTACCCACTTTTACCCGCTTCTGCGGGTATTTTTTTGCCTGTACAGAGGAGGAGTCTAACGTTAGACAAGGTTTTGCTCGAATTTTTTGAGATTTTTTGGGCTGTTTTTGTTCCCGAAGCTACCGGGGGGTGTCCGGCAATTACCGGGATATGACCGGTTTTTGTACGGGATTTGACAAAAATGGGGATTATGGCTACGGAACAGTGTTTATACGTGATGGCCTCGGCACGGCCTCAATAGGCTTGGTGGGGGTACGGTGGGGTCGAAGTAGGCCGAAATACCGCACAAACTGCCAGTCCGAGCCAGATCAAAGGGGGGCATCCATACAATAGAGTTAGCAGTGAGGGATTGGCCTTCACTGCACAACAATCGGGTCACAGTGACCCGGCCTAAAAGGTTCCCCAATGACTTCTATCAACAAAGCTCTCGCATTCTCTACCCTCAACAAGTTCGCCGACTCACGTGTCGCGCTTATCAAAGGCATGAAGGACGCAGGCTACACCCTTGAAACAGCACGCGGCGTCGTGATCGAATGGGCTTGCGGTAAGACGGGCGCAGAGTTCAAGACCAATGAGACAAGCGGCAAGGTCACGCTGGTGTCGAGCCACGCCAAGTATGAAGCCGCCAAGACCACGGTGCGCGACGTGATGCTGATGCTGGCCGGAACTACGCGTCGTGCGTCGAGCGCCAAGAAAGAAGCCGATCCGGTCGCTGTTGCCCTGCGTGCGTTATCCCACCTGACTCCAGCGCAACTCAAAAAGGTTCTGGCTGCATTCTGAATCGGGTCACCGTGACCCTTTTGCCTCGAACGGCGTGATCGCGTGCTTGCGCCGTTGTTTCTTTCCCTGTCCATCGCCGCGTCAAGCGGCATTTTTATTGGAGAACGATATGCGTGACCTTGCACATGAGAACGATATGCGTGAACTGGCCCGTGAACAACTGGCGGCAGATTGCTATGACGAAAGCGATTTCTCGGATAACAGCATCTGGGATGACGCGATAGAAGACGCCGACTACTACGTCAAGCCCAACGTCCGTCAGATTCGGTAACCCACCCTCAACCCTAGGAGATACCCCATGATCGTCGTCTACAAAATCCGTTACATCCCTGCGACCGACACCACTGGCGCAAAGTTCCGCGTCACTTGCCTCAACACGATGAGAGCGCACACTGTACCTTTCGACTACGCAAGCAACAACCCGTTCAGGCACGCCATTCAGCAAGCGTTCGGCGAGGATACACCCAGCGTAGAGTTCATCAGCGACATCGCCAAGTGTGAGCGTATGTACGCAGGCAACATCTAACCCTAAGAGAGACACCATGAACTACATTCACCAACTGCAACAAGACCTTGCCGCCTTGCAGGACAGACTAGAGCGTGACGCCGCCATTGCCCAAGAGTTCCGCGTCCACCTGAGCAGCGACAAGTTCAAGCCCCAGTCCGATGGCACACGCGGCGACTGGATTGCCACTGCGGATGTGCTTCGCTGGCTCGACAAAATCGGGTCACCGTGACCCGCGATGGTATATGAGCGATATACCACGTTCAAAATACGACTGTCCGAGGTGGCCACTGATATACCAGATCCATTTCAAAATACGGACAGCCGCAACCCGCATGGATGCTAGCGATGGGGGGTTCAGAGTCCTACTTACTATTAAATATTTTTATTATATATATAGTATAGAGAGCCTCTTAGTTTTTGTTTTTACGCCAGTTCGCTTACGCTTGCTTTTGAGCTTTGGCTTGTGCTCATTGTTCTATTTGATAGTAAGTGGACTAAACTATGCAACATATGAGTACCCATGCGGGTTGCGGCTGTCCAAAAACAGAAGTAGAATTGGTATTTAAGCGTCCACTTGCAAAAAGCTGGACATTTTCGACACAACAACTTGGTATATGACATGATCTACCCTAAAAGCTTTTACCGAATGTCAGAACCGGCCATGCGTAGGCACCTCCTTGATCGTAACGTCCCCCCTTCACTGGCTGACGGATTCATAGCCACCGAGCAGGCACGGCGAAACGCAACTAGGCCCATCCGCAAGAAACGTGAGCAGCACCTCAGACTGTGGCAGCAGCTTATCGACCCCGCGGTGGCCGAGCTACGGAACGTGCAGCACATGCTGAAACTGACGCTGACATATCCCACCCCTGAGCGCACCGCTGCGCTGAGTGCTTACGCCGCCTTGCTGGCGCTACTGATCGGCAAGCTCAAGCTGAACACGGACAAGTTGAACGTGGACGATGATCTCATGGGGGACGACCTACTGACCCCACGCCGACAAGCAAGCAAGCCCACCAAGGCATTCCCACACGGCAAGCCCAACGGCGGCGCATATTGGGTCGATTGGGTGCCTCCCAGTGCGGTGCGTGACATCCAAGATTTGTTCGCCGTGATTCCCGTGGTTCGGGGCGTCAAGCGTAAGCACCCGTTCCCGGTGGTGTTAGACAAGGCAACTAGCGCCAAGCGTAGGGCCGCGCTGATAGAGCGCACGACCAAGGAGATAGAGCACATCGAGCGCAGCATTGCGGTTGAGCTTGCCGACCCTAGGCTGACCGACACGCACGTGTTCAAGCACCAAGAGATAGGCGATATGCGGGTGCAGGTAAGCCGGATGCAGTCCGCCCTTCACGTTGTGAGCCTCCTACCCCCTAACGCGTTCATACCACCAACGTGGCACAGCTTGCTGGTCGAGCGAACCCCACCGGGCACGCCGCCCCTACCCCAAGTCAAGGCCAAATGACCAGTGTTTTTTATCGGGTCACAGTGACCCCAACCCCAAACGGTTCGCAGCTTGCCGACTCAGGCTGCACTCAAGAAAGAACAGAAATGAAAACATCCTCACTAATAGGCGAACCCCTTGATTGGGCAGTGGCGAAGTGTAAGCACCCAACCATGAATGTTGCGCACTTTAATAATCTGCGGAGCCAGCATGTATTGCACCGCGACTTTTACTATTCAACAAACTGGGCACACGGGGGCCCGATCATCGAGCGTGAGAAGATTAGCTGCGTCTACTACGGGCAATGGGTTGCGTCGATTCCTGCTGACGGTACAGGCGAAGCGCTTGGGTATTACGGCCCAACACCCCTGATCGCAGCCATGCGCTGTTACGTTGCCAGCAAGCTAGGTGATGAAGTTGAGATACCAAAGGAGTTGGCATGAGCAAAATAATTATGGTGTTAATCGCCGTGCTGCTCGTTCTGTACGTATACCTCGCATTCTTTCTAGCATTCAAGTAAGCGGGTCACTGTGACCCGAAACAGTATGGGGGTGCTGTCTCACCCTCGCTCTAGTAGAACCACCAAGGAAATAAAATGACTAAGTTATCTGCCTCCCATATCTGCTTCAATGACTTGCCAAAGATTCTGTGTCAGTCACGCGAGTGGCATCGTATTCAGCAGCAGCGCCACCCCATGCACCCGGTTATCCAAGCGGCGTATCTGTACGAAGACCCCGCCAGCTACGGGCAGTTGATGCTTGAGTGGCCGTATGTGTCTGACACCGACGCATCACGCCTTGCCTACACACAAGACGACAGAGCAGCCGAGGCTGACCGCCAGACCCTGACCACCGTGGGCAAGTACTTGAAGCGCCACTTCCCTAAGATACTAGACCACACCATCCGGGATTTGGTAGCCAAGTACGCCACGGTATCCGCGTACAGCATATCGGCTGAGCTAGTAGACATCGTTACGGCGGTGCAGGACGGCCCGTCTTCGTGTATGCAGATGGACGAGGACACAGTGGACGAGATCGGACATCACCCCTACGAGGCGTACAAGCCTGCGTTCGGTTGGGCTATGGCAGTGCGCAAGGACGGGCACAAGATCAATGGCCGTGCTCTAGTGATGCAGCGCAAGGAGGGGGAGCACGACATCAAGTACTTCGTCAGGACATACCGCAGATCAACGGACGAGTGCAGTAGGTACAGCGGCCCGGACGAGGAGTTGTCGCAGTGGCTGCAAGCCCAAGGCTACGCACACCGCACTGGCTGGCGCAATGAGAAGCTGGGCTACATCGAGCACAACGGTAGGCACGAGGAGTTCGTGGCCCCGTACATTGACGGTAATGCGCAGAGCGTGACCATCGGCTCGAACTCATGTGATGGCATGGCATCCGGTAAGTACTTGGCTATCGGTAACGGCGGCGACTGGGAGTGCACCAACACCGACGGTACAGCGACAGAAAGCAGCAGGTGCACCTGTGACGACTGCGGTGACCGTATAGACGAAGACCAAAGCCACAGCATCGGGTACCACGGCGAGACTGCGGTTGGCTCCTGCTGCATCGACAACTACATTCATGTGCATGGACGACGTGGAAACGATTACTACGTGGCCGAGGACGAGGCTGTCGAGTGTGACGGCGAGTGGTATGACCGCGACTACCTAGGTGAGCATGACATCGTGCAGTTGAATGACGGCGAGTACACAAGCAGTGACAACGCGGTGTATGTCGAGTCTGAGGGCGACTACTACCGCAACGACGACGAGGACATTGTGGAGGATCACAACAACGACTGGCAACTGCGTGACAACTGCGTGGAGCTAGAGAACGGTGACTGGGCGCTGGAGGACGACGCATGGTGCTGCGAGTCATCGGGGGACTACTACCTGACAGACGACGTTGATCCGGTGCGTATCAGCGGGCTGGACTTTCACCCAGACACAACAGCCGAGGACATAGCCGAGGCAGTCAATGCGTCCGAGCGCCTCCGGGCAGTAGCGCTACAGTGCCAAGCCGAGCGCGTAGCACGACAAGAGGCAGCGATGGCCCCGGTAGTTGTTGCGCCTGTAGTCGAGCCCGTAGCTGAACTGGCAGAGGGGATGGCACGTGTTCAGAGTCACGCGACGATGGCCGTCTCGACCCACACCATAGCAAGCGCGGAGGAGCTTGTCGAGGCAGGGGGCTACACAAGAGTTGATGACAGCACAGAGCCGAGGTTCCTTATGCGGGGTCAGAGTGGCGTCACGCACTTGGTCAGAGAGAGCAGGGTGCAGTACTTCAAGGACATACAGTGGACGCTAGTCGAGGTCAAGTTGTTGATGATTAACCCCAACAGCAGCACCCTAGTCAACGTGAGGCAAGCGAGCTTGTCGATGGGCGTTCTTGCCGGATGGACTCAAGTAACTGAAGACCACTACGTCAAGTCCGTCAGGATGAGCGCAGAGAACGGCGGCATCGTAGAGGTAGCGCCCGATCAGGTGACAGGCTACGAGGCCGATGGGTGGGCTATCTTGGAGCCAGTACCACCCGTGCTGACACGGGAGGGCTACAACGGTTGGCTGTGGGCTGACCGTATGAGTATCACGAGCCCCAAGGGCAGCTTGCATTGGGTAACGCCATTCGTGGCAAACATATACGCGGGTAAATTTGGGTTCGTCATAAACGTCCACATACACGCAACAGAACCAGTAACAATCTAAGGAATCATCATGCTTAATAAAAAATCTACCCTATACAAAACCCTTGCTCGTGCCCTGTCCATGAAGCGCCCACACGGAACGCGTAGTGTCGAGGAGTTCACCGACTGGCTGGCCGATCACGTGCCGACCAACCTCAAGCTACACCGCAGCTACGACGGCGTGGGTAACCTACACATTGACGCACGGGTTGACGCTACTAGCCGCACGTTGTTCGTGGCGCACGTTGATACAGTGCACCGTGACAGTGGCCCCAACAAGATCAGAAAGACGCAGGGTATGTGGTATGCCGATGGTGCTTGCCTTGGCGCGGATGACGGCGCAGGGTGTGCGATCCTTATGCACTTGATGGCAGCGCACGTGCCGGGTTACTACATCTTCACGCAGGGCGAGGAGCGCGGCGGCATCGGTGCTAAATACCTTGCCGAACATAGCCCCGAGTTGTTGGGTCAGTTCGATCGTGCCATTGCATTCGATCGGCGCGGCATTGATAGCGTCATCACACATCAGGGGTACGGTCGGTGCTGCTCTGACGAGTTCGCTGCGGCCTTGTCGGGTGAGTTGTGCGCCGATGGTGTGCTCATGTACCTAGGCGACGATACGGGTGTCTACACCGACACCGCGGAGTTTACGGACATCATCCCCGAGTGCACCAACATCAGCGTCGGGTACGACAAAGAGCACTCAGATAAGGAGACACTCGACATACACCACTTCACCGCATTGGCGGCGGCGGTAGTCAAGATCAAGTGGGACGCATTGCCTACTGACCGCGACCCCAAGGCACGGGAGACAGCGCCTGCACTCGACTCATGGAAGACCGTGTACAGCACGACCACATGGGACAGCACGTGGAAGGACGACATCGACCGTATGCAGTATGCCGAGTACACCGATGAGGACTGGCTTGAGGATGCGCTGCATGACGCACAGCGCGGTATGTACAACGACCTGCTTGAACTGATAGCAGACACCGCGTACCCAGAAGACCCGGCACTGGCGCGTAGGTTCATGAGCAAGAAACGGCTGACTGACGAGGTGCTGGCCGATGCGCTTGAGCAGTGCCTTGTGTCCGGTGCTACTAGTGCGCTGCTGGGGCTGTTCGACGCAGCGTACAGCGAGGCGTAAGGTAGGGGGTAGTGTGGCCGTAGCGCCACACAATATGACCAGTGTTAATTTATCGGGTCGCAGTGACCCGATTTTTATAGAAAGTTTCCAATGAAGACTAAACTCACAACGTACCAACAGGTGCTCTCATTTGTTTACGCACTAACCGTACTCGCTGCTATCGCAGTGGTTTGCCTCGACATGTTTATCTGGAGAAAATAATGGACACCAATACAACGCAAGGTATGAAAGACGCTATCGCATGGACAGAGAACCTGTTCAGGGTGATTAACGATGGGGGGCTGTGGGCAGTACCAAGGTCAACAACGATCTACAAGATCGACAAGGTTCGCAAAACCGCTACTGTAATCCAGCAGCGCAAGCCCGACACCAGCATTGACGCGGTGTTAAACGCAATGGGATGGCAGGTAATTTATAAAAAATAGTGGACACTAACATTTAAGGAGCGCGAGAATGAAGCACCCTAGAAGCTCACGGTTTACTAAACCGCACAACCCTACACGCAACCTACGCGCATTGGCTCCATCTAAGGTAGAAAAGCTGATACACGGTGTGTCGGTGGCCGAGCAAATTACACACGACAGACAGCAAGCAAGAATTGTAGAGTTTGAAGCGCTCAGCAAGGTGGCGCAGCAGCAACAGCTAATAGCACAACAGCAGAAGCTGCTAGCACAACAGCAAAAGCTACAAGAGAAGTATGACCTACGCACACAACAGCAACAGGAGAAAGACATGGCAGGATTACGAGAATCATTAGAGAGCGCAATGGCCGAGAAAGCTGCGCGTGCAGCAGCGCTAAGCGCGACGTTAGAAGAGTGGGGCGATGACGAAGACGCACCCGCACCAGCAGCAGTTACACCCACCAAGGAACCGATCACCATGACACAACAAACATCAACCCTTAGCGTTTCAGAAGGCACGTTTAACTTCGTGCGCAACAACCCAAACCACACAGCGCGGTACGTAGTAGAGAGCCTGTTCGCTCTGTACGGGTACAACACCGCATCTACAACGTCTCTCATCTCGCAGATGGTTAAGCAGGGCCGCGTAGGCAGAGAGAACGGTGTGTTGGTAGCGCTGTACGAAAAGTACAGCCCGATCAAGGCTAGTAAGCAAGCAGTGAAGGTCGAGCACAAGCAAGTCAAGATCGTAGTCAATGGGCAAGACAATACAGCGCCAGCAGGAGGCATCGCAACGCTTGCCAAGCCGCCAGTAGCACACAGCATAAGCAACCTGCTCGACAACATCAGCGTGAACGAAGCACGTGCGCTGTACCTTGAACTCAAGAAACTGTTTGGAGGCAACTGATATGCAAGTACCACACAAACACGCAGCGCTAATCCACGCATGGGCTGACGGCGCTAGTATTCAGCGCCTTAGCGCTCTTGTGGGTCGTTGGATGAAAGACGACAATCCGGGATGGTATGAAGACAATGACTACCGAGTTACGCCAGAACCGAAGCCGGATGTTGTTCGGTATGTGCGCTCTACAAAAGACGATGATGCTGTCTTTGTAGAGAGGCTACCAGAAGACAATCTTAAACTCACTTATGACGGCGAGACAGGCAAGCTCAAAGCTGCGGAGGTACTTTGATATGTTCAGCTACGACGACTTAAAAAATATGTTCCGTATGCCAACACCATTGCAGGTGGCCGCAAGAGAACTGGCACAAGCAGAGCACGAGTTGCTCAAGGCAGAGACGGGTGTCGAGTTCGCATCCTCGCTGGTCACGTTCAACAAGCAGCGCGTCAAGCGCTTGAAAGCATTCATGGTCGAGCAGAACAAAGGAGAGACAGCATGAGAGTTCGCATACGAAAAGACGCAGAGTTTAAAAATAAGTGGTACGTAGAGTCCAAATGGTGGTTCTCACTGGGGTGGATGTACCGGACAGCTATCCACGGCCCCGATGCCGAAGAGCGGGCACTAGAAATAGCAGTGGCTCTTCGCAACCCCACCGTGATCGAGGTGCTATGACTACAGACACAAGCGGGCCAGCGTTTCCAAACGCGCACTTTAACAATGTTCATGGCATGACCCTGCGCGATTATTTTGCGGCAAAAGCGATGCAGGGTCTGCTCGCAGCCGACACCCAGTTTACGATGGGTTACGGAGGGCTTGCCGAGATGGCGTTCAATCAAGCCGACGCCATGCTGAAAGCGAGAGAGCTATGACCCGCCTTTGTGACGGCCATCCGGGCAACAAGCCGTGCCCACGTAGGAACCCCTGCGAGGGGGACTGCCACTTCAACGCTGCGCAGATACCCGAGGACGTAACTGCACGGTATGAGTTCCCGCTGGGTGACCGCATATTGTGCTGGCTCATCTGGGGCATGGTCGCAGTGGTGCTTTGCTTAGCGCTGGTGCCGATTGTTTGGTTGATTGAGAGGTTGGTATGACTACTGATAAAAAAATGGATAGATTAGACAGCCCATGCATAGCGGTATGCACAACGCTTTACGACGACGTGTGCAAGGGGTGTGGCCGCACGTACATAGAAGTGGCGCAGTGGACAGGTCTTAACGAGCAAGAGCGCGAGGTAGTCTGGCAACGCATTGACACCGAAGCTACTTGGTGGAGATACAACAAGTACAAGGACAGGGTGCCGTCATGACACACACGCTCAACAAGGACAGCACCGTGGCGGTAGCGACGGACACGTACTGGCAGCACATCAACTCAGCACCGCGGGGAGTGAAGTGTCAGTTGCTAGGCGCGGGTGGTGTAGCTACCTACGGTGTTTATCACGGTGATAAATTCTGGACGCACTGGTGCCCCCTGCCTAAGAAACAAAAGGAGACGACATGAATGATAAAGACGTGGCAATCAAGTATGCCCTCATGACGATAGACCGGCTCATAGAAACAGGCCTGACGGAATACATGTATCAGCAGGTAATGTCCACCCCGAGCCACCCCGTCAACCATGCACGTGAACTTTTAATTGAGGCGCTACAGCCAAAGGAGGGCTAAGATGCACGCCCACATACACAGCAGATTCGATCACAACCAACAGAGGTACGTCATGAATGAAATACAACAGCCCGCCAACGCATTCGAGTGGAGACGATTTGTAGTTGAAGAGGATGCACGCAGGAACATTGATGTCCCCGTCGCCCCAGTCCGGGTGCGCAATAACAAGACCGCCAACAGAGTGCTTGAGAACCAACGCGCACGCCGCAAGTTGGCGAAGTCCATCTCAGCCCCGATCAGCAGATGAGAAAGAAGTACCGACCCAAACCGATACGCATGGACAACATGGCGTTCGTGCAAGCAGGCATCCGTTCGTTCGAGACACTACCCGCAGGGACAACGCTGCGACTCAAGAACCACGACGCACTGAACAACCTGCGCATGGGCATTGCATCAAGACCCGACATGGACATGCTGATAGCAGCGTCCAACATTGCAGAGGCTATGCGCCGGATGGGCAAGGGCACTGACTGGCAAGAGGAACTAAAGGCAGGACACAACGCACTGCTTGCCGTGGCTAGGCGCGGAGTCAGCGCCATGCAATTCGTGATGACAGGCGTAGAGCTTCAAGCGCTCAACCTGATGATGGACATTCACGATGCACAACTAGACGCCTGCACGGTGCAAGACGTAGAGAACGCGATAGACCTAGTGACCGAAGAAATTAAACACAAACGCGCAACGCGCATCAAGGAGAACGCATGAGCTACAACATCACCCCCGAAGAGTTCGACGCACTGAGTGAACAGAAGCAAAACCTCGGAGCAATAGCTGGGCAGCAAAACACCCGTGGACTGCAAGAACAGCAGAACAGCGTTACCGCACACATGGCGTACCTCGCTAGGAAAGCAGACTACGACGAAGCGTATTGGAAGAACCAAGCCGAAGGAAACAAACGCATGAGAGCAGCAGTAGACGCAAGGCCAATGGGAACAAAGCCCAGCGCACTCGACAAACAGGTAGATGGCGGGCACTACAAGGACTTGAAGATTCAGCCCATCGAGTTCATTCACGCCAACAACATCCCGTTCGCTGAAGGCTGTGCGATCAAGTACCTGACACGCTGGCGCACCAAGGGCGGCATCAAAGACTTAGAGAAAGCGAAGCACTTTATTGAACTGCTGATCGAGTTGGAGACGCGTAATGGCTAAGACACCTGAAGGCAAAGTAAAGGACGCAGTGCGCAAGCTGCTTACTGAGCATAGCGTGTATCACTTCATGCCTCCGGGCATGGGGTTTGGTCGCGCAGGCATACCCGACATCATCTGCTGTATGCACGGTAAGTTCCTTGCTATCGAGTGCAAGGCAGGCAAGGGTAAGACAACAGCGCTGCAAGACCGGGAGCTAAACGCTATCCGTGCGGCGGGTGGCACGGCGATGGTAGTAAACGAAGACAACCTAATCGAACTCAAGGAGAAACTGCAATGGATGCGCTAACCGTTTTGAGCACCGAAGAAGTATCGAAGGCAGTGGCAAAGATGAGCGACGAAGAGAGGGACTACCTCAAGCTACTCATCAGCCATCTTGTGCGCGGTTTCAGTGACGAGGACTACAGTTGTGCGTTGGCCGTGCGTCAGCATTCAAAAGAGTCCGTGGCGATCTGCTCGATCAATGCAAGCGAGGAGATGGTGGTCGAGATACTGACCCATGCGTGCGACGTGCTTAGCTTCGCGGACACAGTGGGCGTGCCGCCCAAGGGAGAGTTCCATTGAGCGCCCCATACGACCAGATCGTTACGATCGACTTCGAGACAGTTTGGGATCGTAAGACCGGCTACTCACTGTCCATGATGACAACAGAGGAGTACATAAGGCATGAACGATTTCATTCGTTCGGCGCTTGCATTCACGTGTACGGAAGCGGAGGGGAGATACAGTGGTACAGGAGCAACGAACTACGGCGAGTGCTAGCAACGTTCGATTGGTCACGCACAGCCGTCCTCGCGCATAACGCCCAGTTCGACGGCTCGATACTCGAATGGGAATACGACACCCACCCCTGCTTCATCTTCGACACGCTGTCGATGGCGAGGGCTTTACGCGGCGTAGAGGTCGGCAACAGTCTTGCCCGACTTGCATCTGCGTTCGGTCTTCCGGACAAGGGGACAGCGGTGTACAGCACAGAGGGACGCACCAAACTTTCCCCCGCGCTTGAAGCAGAGTTGGCCGAGTACTGCAAGCACGACGTGTTTCTATGTGAGGAAATATTCGCACGCCTTGTTGACGGCTACCCAGCTAAAGAGCTACGCCTGATCGACATGACACTCAAGATGTACACACGACCAGTGTTATGTCTGGACAGCGGTATGTTGGTCAACGCACTACATGAAGAAAAGGAAAAACGTGAAGCACTACTACATCGGCTCAACATTGATGAAGCTGTTCTGGCATCGAACCCAAAGTTTGCAGCCGTCCTCGAAACGCTTGGCATCCCAGCGCCGAGAAAGACTAGCAAGACGACTGGCAAAAGCGCCCTCGCCCTTGCTAAAAACGACGCGATGTTTCAAGCTCTACTTAACGGAGAAAACGAAGATGTCTCCCTACTTTGCGAAGCGCGTGTCGCTGTTAAATCAACTACGGAAAGAACAAGGGCTCAACGCTTTCTGGACATCAGCAAGCGCGGGGCACTACCGGTACCTCTGAGCTACTACGGGGCAGGCACGGGACGGTGGACGGCAAGTAAGGGCAGCGCCATCAACATGCAGAACTTAAAGCGGGGATCGTTCCTGCGCAAGTCGATCATGGCCCCGCATGACCACAGCATTGTTGTCGGCGACTTGTCGCAGATTGAGCCGCGTGTGTTGGCGTGGCTATCTGACTATGATGAACTGCTCGACATCTTCCGCGATGGCGGTGATCCGTACGCTACGTTCGGGGTACAGATGTTTAACCTACCCGGCTTGACCAAGGAAAGCCACCCAGACTTGCGACAATCGGCCAAGAGCGCGTTGCTGGGGACCGGGCGCGTT
>OFLF01000001.1_pt1 | contig 35321 bp, 40 predicted proteins | sample 1540761 | NCBI WGS metagenome assembly OFLF01 (sample SAMEA104347430, study PRJEB22522) | marine metagenome | isolation source: melt pond | reverse complement strand
TCTTCGAGGACAAACGCGTGTTTGCCAACCATTGCGGCAGCGTTCGTCATTGTTTCTGGCTTCTCGCCCTGAAGCTTTGTGATAACCGGTCTAACGAATACCAGTGCGACAACGGCGGCGGCTAGAAAGCCAAGCGCCTGCACCAAGATATCAAGACCAAGAAGAGAAAGCACCAGCGGAACTAGGGCCGCTGCCGCGAGAGCCGCAAAATACAAGCCATAGGTAACTAGCTCGATGACTACCAGCGCTGCGATAACTCCCAGCCAGATCAATGTCACTTTGGTCCCTCTCGCTCCATACCGAGCCTAACCGACAACGCCGATTGTTTACTGGGAGCTTTATTTGCTGGTGGGCTTGGCGGCAGTAACTCTTGATCGCTACGCGGGTAGTTAGCTAACCTTCTGATCCGTAGTCATGCTGCAGGAGCTGTTCAGAGAGCATCGCTGGAAATCTACCCCGGTACTTAATTAGTTAAATCGCCCTTTGCTAGCCGCCTCAGCAACTAGGAGCGGTGACTAGGTTTCGGAGTTAGCTCACTAGACACAACCGCCTCGGCTGGCAAGTTCTGATTTAGATAATCAAAGTCAGCATTCGAAAGCTCGATTTCTGTCGCGGTTATGCAATCCAAAATGCTCTCTGCCCTTGTTGCACCCGGGATGGGTAGCACCGATGAAGAGGTTTTCATCTCCCAGGCAAGAGCGACTGCATAAGCCGAGACTGAATACTTGCGTCCCATTTCATCAAACGCGCTTGAATCGGAAATAGCGGCCTTGGTCTTTACTCCGCCGAGCGGTGACCAAGGAAAGAATGCAATTCCATACTCTTCGCAGATCTCCAGAACATCTAGATCGTGGCGGTAGCGGGGGCTGAATTCATTTTGGATTGACACCAGGCCACCTTGATCTGGTGTCCCACCTATTTCAATGGCTTTTAGAAGCTGCTTAGCGTCATAGTTTGAGACGCCGACCTGCTTGGCAAGCCCGCGGTCTTTTAAGACCATGACATTTTCAAACTGGGTCTCGAAGTCAATGTTTGGATCTAGCCTGTGGTGTTGCCAAAGATCTAGCTGCTCAACCCCGAGTCGAAATGCCGAGGCTTCTGCTGCACGCAAGAAATAATCAAGGCTTCCGTTTCGACCCCAGACTTCGCCTTCACTTCTGGTGATACCGCCTTTGGTGGCAATGAGAACCTTGGCCTTTTGCCCCTTAGTGCCCGACCATGTTCTGAGCGCCTCAGCAACAAAGACTTCGTTGTGACCAACATCGTCCCAGGTGGGGGCATATATGTCGGCGGTATCCAGCAGGGTAATGCCGGCATCTAGGCCCGCGTGAATTGCAGGGATTGCAGATTCGAGTCTTTGAACCGGATCCAGGGCTGCGCCATTCGACCAAATCCACGAAACGTTCATGCAGCCGATGCCGATGGCTGAAACCTCTTTGTTACCAAGCCTTTGCTGCTTCATCTAGTGGCTCCTAAGTGTGGGTCAGATGGTGCTCGCATCAATCACAAAACGATAGCGAATGTCGCTATCCACAACTCTTGCGTAGGCATCATCAATGGTTTTTGGATCGCTGGCATCAACCATCTCGATGGTTGAAACAATGTTGTGCTCACCACAAAAATCAAGCATGTCCTGGGTGGCGGCAATGCTGCCTGTATTTGCCCCTGCAATTGAGCGCAACCCGGTAACCACGCTAAATGGGTGGAACTCCTGCTTGTTTGGGGAAATCCCGACGGTCACAAAGGTTCCGCCGACTTTCAACATGCCAAGCAAAGAATCAAGATCAAGATCGGTGCTGGTGGTATTCAGGATCACATCAAAGAAGTCTTTGTGGGTTTCGAAGATCTCGGTAGTCATTAGGTAATCCTTGGCACCGAAGTCTTTTGCATCCTGCGCCTTGGACAAGCTGTGGCCAAGAACATAGGTCTCAGCCCCCATGGCTGCAGCAAACTTCACTGCCATGTGGCCAAGGCCACCTAGACCCATGATCGCGACCTTCATGCCCGGTCCTACTTTCCAGTGCTTCAGTGGAGAGTAGACGGTGACTCCGGCGCAAAGTAATGGAGCAGTTGCCGCGTAATCAAGATTTTCTGGAACCCTTAGAACAAAGGCCTCCTTAACAACGACGTCCTTGGCATAACCGCCATAAGACTCTTCGCCGTCATAGTGACGACCGTTATAGGTCTGAACGTTGCCGGTTCGGCAGTAGTTTTCCATGCCTTGCTTGCAAGGCTCACAGGTCCCGCAAGAATCAACGAAGGTTCCAACGCCTACTCGGTCGCCAACCTTAAACTTTGTAACTGCGTCGCCAACGGCTGTTACCTCGCCGACAATTTCGTGACCTGGAACCATTGGGAAGATGCCCTCGAACCACTCATCTCGTGCCTGGTGGATATCTGAGTGACAGATTCCTGAGTACTTGATGCTGATAGCAACTGCGTCGGCAGTTAGCTCTCTAACTGGCATTTCTGCTTTTTCAAATGCTGCACCAGGTGCACTTACGATAAGGGCGTGGGTCTTTGACAATTAGTCTCCTTGGGTCTTAGTTAGATGCTAGTGGAGCTAGCACCTTGCCCCTAATCAGGTACTCACAAGAACCTAACCTTAGGTTTTTGTGGTTGGCTTCTAACATGAAAACTCGGACCAAAGTAATCCTCGGCATCATTGCTGGGGTAGTTCTATTTGGACCATTTGCGATTCCCGTCAAGACCTCTGGAACTCTTTCTAATAAAAAGGCTGCGGCTCTTTGCTGGGGCAGGGAATCGCAGTTTGTTGACATTGCAGATCACAGTGTCCATCTGGTGACTAGGGGCGATCCGGCTTCCGACACTCTGATCGTTCTCCTTCACGGCTTCGGTGCTAGCTCGCTTACTTGGAAAGAGGTTCTAGAGCCTCTAAGTGCGGTTGGCTTTGTGGTTGCCTATGACCGGGCGGCTTTCGGCTTCACCGAAAGACCTTCTGAAATTGGAGAAATAAACCCATACTCTGCAGCCGGTCAGCTGCAAGTTCTGGATGAAATTATTGAAAAATATGGTGCACAGAAAAAAATAGTCGTCGTTGGTCACAGCGCTGGCGGATCCTTGGCCCTCGGTTACGCGCTTGACAACCCAAACAAAGTTGACAAATTGATTCTTGAGGCGCCGGCTGTTTATGGGTTTAATGGTGCGCCAGAGTGGTTGAACCGGATTTTTGATATTCCACAAGTTGATCACTTGGGGCCGTTGGCAGTTTCTTCGATTGCAACTAGCAGTTTGCAGGTTTTGAACCTTAGCTTCTTCAATAAGGACTTGATCACTGACCAGGTAATAGCCAACTACACCGCCCCGTTAGCTGTGCTTGGTTGGGAGCGAGCCTTCTTGGAATTCAGTAGGGCATCCCGTTCACCTCGACTAGAAGAAAGGCTTGGTGAGCTAAATGTGGAAACCCTGATCATCACCGGTGACAACGACGAGATCGTTGCAACCGCTGACTCAGTGAAGCTTTCACAAAAGCTTTCGGCATCAACCCTTGAGATTGTTACTGACTCTGGCCACGTACCCAATGAAGAAAAGCCAGCGAAGTTCGTGGAGTTGGTAATCGGCTTCTTGGCGAAGTAGCGATAGGTTCTTGGAATGCTAACTAAAGGTGCGTTTGGGGCTCTAAGAACCCTGCTTGGGCTGGCGCTGGTTGGCAGCGTGATCTGGCAAGTTGTTGACAGGATTCGAGTCGATTTATTTCGACCAACCGAGTACTTTGCATACTTTTCTATTACCTCGGCTGTCTTCGCTGGTTTCGTGCTGGTGGTTAGCGGTCTGGTGTTACTTCAGGGCAAGAATGAATCTGAGCGGTTGAACATAATTCGCCTGATTGCGGTTGTCTCGATGATCATTGTTGGGGTTGTCTACCATGCACTGCTCGGTGATTCAGCACTGGACCCAAGAGACGTCGGCTATGACTGGCCAAGGATTCCGAACGCGATAATCCACACCTACGCACCGGTTCTGATTGCGCTTGACTACTTATTCTCACTCAAGGGCCCAAGGCCAAGGTTGCGCCAAGCGCTCTGGGTGGTTCTTTATCCACTTGCCTGGCTGGGACTCTCGATTATTCGCGGTCTAAATGATGGCTGGTGGCCCTACTGGTTTATAAACCCAGGAAGCGAAGGTGGAGTGATTGGCATGCTCACCTACATTGCGATTATTGCTGTTGCCTTTATTTTCTTGGGCTTTATCGTGCTGGGGCTAAGGCTTGCGATAACGAAAGCGCTTAGAACTTCTAGCTCATAGCCTGGGTAACCATAAGGTTCCGGCCGCATGATGTTATCGACTAGGTCGAGTCAATAGGTCGAGTCAATAGGTCGAGTAAATAGGCGGAGTAAATAAGGTGATCCGGTCAGGCCGCAAGGCAGCGCTGGCGAATTGGCTCCGTCAGCAAGTAGCGGTAATGAAATTAGTTTGCCCGCAGCGCTGTTGTTGATTGACATGCTTATAAATCACGAACTGACAATGTTGGATGGCTCTAAAAAGAACCTCCACGATTTTTCCGGTGACCTTCTTATGGTGGTCAATGTTGCCTCACGCTGCGGACTTGCGCCGCAGTACGAAACTCTCGAGGCCATGCAGAAGAAGTACTCCTCACGTGGGTTCACCGTGCTGGGTGTTCCGTCTGGATCTTTTATGCAAGAACTAAAAAACAGCGAAGATATCTCTGAATACTGCTCCACGACTTGGGGTATCACCTTCCCGATGCTTGAAAAGGCTGACGTGAATGGTCGCAAGCGCCACCCGCTTTACAAAGAATTAGTTAAAGCCAAAGACGGGATGGGTCTTGCCGGTCCAGTGATGTGGAACTTCGAAAAGTTCTTAGTGGCGCCAGATGGCAAAATCATGCGCTTTAGGCCACAAACCAAACCGGACTCAGAAGACATCATCGCGGCCATTGAGGCAAACCTGCCGCGCTAATCTTGCCTCATGGCAATAACGGTGGTGGCAGGGATCGTTCAGGATTCTGAAGGTCTCTTGCTCTGCGCTAAGCGCGGCGACTGGAAAGATGCCGCCGGCAAATGGGAGTTTCCAGGGGGTAAGCCTCTAGAAAACGAACCTCTCGAAGACGCCTTGATTCGTGAGCTCAGAGAAGAACTCGCGATTGAAGTCAAACCACTGCGTATCTTTGATCGCTCAACCACAATTGTCGACGATATTGAAATAGACCTTGTTTGCTTCAGCGCGGTTCTAGTCAGCCCGAGGCCAACCGGATCCAGCGACCACTCTGAAATTCGATGGCTGAAAGAAACGGAGCTATCTAGCCTGGATTGGGCGGCTCCCGATTTGCCTGCGGTAAAAAAGCTAACAATGCCTTTTTGTTAGGCCAGCTTGAAGCCTTCTTTGTCGTCTAGCTTCTTGACCGCAATCAAAATGATGTCAATGATTGTCCAGATACCCAGGCCACCGAACGTGACTAGCTTCAAGATTCCCGTGCCGATTTTGCCAAGGTAGAAACGATCAACGCCCAGCGTCCCCACTATCACCGACAACAAAAGAGCAATTAGCCATTCTCTTTTAGAAAACACTCCCGGGATCTGCTTGGCATTCCAATGCTCCCCATTTGCATCGGCCACTATTGATTCGCCCGTAATTTTTCCGGCGCTTGCCCATGTTTTGAGTTCTTCAGAAGTCAGTTTGTGTTCATTGCCCGGTAGCTTCAGGGTCCAATTACTCATTCTTTTGCCTTTCTTTTTCAAGTTCTAACCTACGCTCTCCCATCACCCACGCTGCCATGAGTGCTGTGAGCGCAGAAAATAGGGCGATCCCAACCACCATCAGAAGGCTTGCGATAAACCGTCCATCCGGGGTGATCGGAAACTTGTCCCCGTAGCCCACGGTCGTGACCGATGCTATTGACCACCAAATCGCATCCCCGAAGGTGTTTATGTTCGAGCCGGCAACCCCGCGCTCGGCCTCCAGAGCCGCGATTGCTGCGGTGAAAAGAGTCAGCGGCAAACTAACCGCGACCACTAGGCCAACCTTTGACGCTCTGGTTCTGAATAGCGGCGCAACGCCTCTTATGACTAGCAGCACACCAAAGACCCTGAATGCCCTAAATGCCGGCAGGATAGCGGCGGCAATCGCCAACCAGTTGCGCTTCAAAAACTGCAGAAGCCCAGCAAGAGTGAGCAGTTCCTTGCCAGCTCCGATAAGGCGCAGGACTAGGTCGATAAGGAAGACGGCGTAGATAAAAACCTGAGCGACGCTCAGCGCATCGTAGGCAGCGCCAGTGGGCTGAGCCAGTACTTGATAGGCGTAGACGGCAAGAAAGGAAAACCCCAGAACCAGCAAAACGGGCTCTATTTTGTCAAAGTACGAATTTAGCGCCCGCTTCATTGCTGCCATGGTTGGTGCCTACCTATCAGTCCCTAAGCACTCAGGCTAGTCCAGGGTGAGAAGCGGGAACCTAAGATAGGCGGCTTTCCAGCGCAAAGCATCTGATCGCCAGGCCAAATCATCAGCCAATTCGGCCATCGCTGCCCAGAAAAAAATCGTGATCAGATCAACGCTCAAGTAACTGATTGTGTCTCCGGGAAAGGCTTTTCCTAGGAACCGTCGAAGAAGGGTTGGCATGTCCCCAAAACCGTGCTCATGAAGCTGGGCCCTAACTTCAAACTCAATTTCCTTGGCTCTTCTTGGGTTCCAAGGAGTCATTGGGTTTGGGTAGTGCAACATGTCGCTTAGCTCTAGCGCCTGGCGGTAGCGAACATCTTCAAGACGATCGAAAATCGGGACAAACCGTTCCATCTCGTAGCCGTGCTTACGCAAGTCAAGAATGTCCGGGTAAGAAGCGAAGCGATAGAAAGGAACGTGAGGACGAACCGATTGATAAGGCCTGGAAGTGAAGCTAGCAAGAAGTGGATCAACGCCAATAGCCGCGGCACCCCAAGTGTTGAAGGCCTCATCCGGGTAAGGGATTTGCTCCAGTTCTTCAGGTGTTGGATTGCTCATCTTTAATATTGTCTTCCAATTGGGTCAGTTTTAAACTGAAAAATGAGAAATTGTGGAAATCGTTGTCTTCCTTGGCCTATTTACTTCTTTTGGTATCGCGCGAATAAATCACAACAACGCAAGGCCAACACAAAGTCCTCATCTGACGTAGCAAAAAAGCAAAAGCGCTGCGGCGGTTACGCGACCCTCATCCGAGCCTGAAAAGGGCTTAGCGCTGCTAACAAAGTGTGCCTTTGCAGCAGGCTTATAAAGAGCTTGTTTATTTCGGCTGCTGGCTAACCAAGCATGTCGTGACGGACCAGAGTCGCATCCCGATCTGGCCCAACACCGATGGCACTGATTCTGGTGCCGGACATCTTTTCCAGAGCCAAGACATAATCCTTGGCGTTCTTTGGAAGATCATCGAAGTTCTTCACGCCGGTAATGTCCTCTTCCCAACCCGGGAACATTTCATAAATCGGCTTCGCGTGGTGGAAATCGGTCTGCGAAACCGGAACCTCTTCAACCCTTGTTCCATCAACGTCGTACGCGACGCACACCGGAATTTCCTTGAGGCCGGTCAGGACATCAAGCTTGGTCAAAAAGATATCCGTAAGGCCGTTCACCCTGGTTGCATACCGAGCAATCGGAGCATCGAACCAGCCGCAGCGCCTGTCGCGACCAGTGGTCACTCCAACTTCGTGTCCAACTGTTCTTAGGAATTCACCCATGTCATCGAACAGCTCGGTTGGAAAAGGACCTGCGCCAACCCTGGTTGTGTAGGCCTTCAGGATGCCAATGACACCGCTGATTTTTGTGGGCCCAATACCACTGCCGGTAGTCGCGCCACCGGCCGTTGGGTTCGAGGAGGTCACAAAAGGATAGGTTCCGTGGTCTACATCCAAAAGTGTGCCCTGCCCGCCCTCGAGCAAAACAGTCTGACCTTTATCTATTGCCTGATTCAAGACCAAAGAAGTGTCGGCGACCATCGGGCGCAGGCGCTCCGCGAAGGACAACATGTGTTCAACAACGTCCTCAGGCTTAACCGCAGCGCGATTGTAGATCTTTACAAGAAGCTCATTTTTCTGAGCCAAAGCGGCTTCGACCTTTTGCAAAAGAATGCTTGGGTCAAATAGATCCTGAACCCTGATGCCGAGTCTGCCCATCTTGTCGGCATAGGTCGGGCCAATGCCGCGACCGGTTGTTCCAATGGCTCGTTTGCCCAGGAAGCGCTCTGAAACCTTATCGACGGTGACGTGATATGGCGTGATGATGTGGGCATTTGCCGATATCAACAACTTTGAGGTGTCGACTCCCTTTTCGATTAGGTTGTCAATTTCCTTGAACAAAACCTCTAGGTCAATGACCACGCCGTTTCCAATTACCGGGGTGCAGGCGGGGGTCAGGATTCCAGAAGGTAGAAGGTGAAGAGCGAACTTCTTGTCACCGATAACTACGGTGTGGCCAGCGTTATTGCCACCTTGGTAGCGAACCACGTAATCAACGCGGCTGCCAAGTAAATCGGTGGCCTTACCTTTACCTTCGTCGCCCCATTGGGCTCCAACGAGAACTACTGCAGGCATAGAAGGCCCCTTTCTAAAAAATTAGGGGGAGATTCGGGTTATCGACCCTTTTTCAAGTCTACCCAAAAACGTGCTGCATCACCCAGGTGTGCATAGTTATTGAGGCCGCAGCCGAGGCGTTTATCGACCTCGTCGAACCGAACTGCGTAATTTCCAAAACCATGTCCGCCGCATCGAGCGCTAATTGACTGAGCCCTGGGCCTTCTTGACCAAACAGGAACAGGCACTCGGCAGGCAACTTTACATTTTCGAGCTGCCTGCAGCCCGGGACGTTATCGATTGCAATAATCGGTAACTTACCTCCGTCGGCTGCTCCAGTCTCTGTCCAGGCCACTAACTCTTCGATGGTGGGCACGTGCCTAACGTGCTGGTAGCGATCCGTGACCATCGCACCGCGTCGATTCCAGCGTTTATTGCCGATGATATGGACTTCTTTTGCTAGAAATGCGTTCGCGGTTCTCACAATCGAACCAATGTTTAGATCATGCTGCCAGTTCTCAATTGCAACGTGATACGGGTGGCGCTTTGTATCAAGGTCCGCAACGATTGCGCGCATGGTCCAATACCGATATTCGTCCACTACGTTTCTGGTGTCGCCGTTCTGAAGTAGCTCTAAATCAACCTTTTCAAAGTCCGTGTGCCCAGGACCGGGTAGCTTACCTGGCCAAGGTCCGACTCCCCAGGTAGGTTGCTCTTGGGTTCCGGTCACGTTTTCATCACTCACGGGCTAAAGCCTAAAGCTATGGTTGTACTTATGAGAGAACGAACTGAAATTATTAGCTGGCTTACCGACATGGATGGTGTGCTTTGGCACGAAGGTAAGGCGATCCCGGGGGCACCGGAGCTAATAAAAAAGTGGTTGGAAGCCGAGACTAAGTTCTTGGTTCTGACTAATAATTCGATCTACACGCCTCATGATCTTTCCATTCGCCTGAAATCGGGCGGCCTAGATGTTCCGGAAAGCCTGATTTACACTTCCGCAATGGCGACCGCTGACTTTCTAAACCACCAGTCACCAAAAAGCACAGCCTACGTAATTGGCGAAAACGGACTAATCACCGCAATGCACGAGATTGGTTATGTTTTCACCGAGTCGAAGCCTGAGTATGTGGTGCTCGGCGAGACTCGAAACTTGAGCTTTGACAGCCTGACCAAGGCCGCCAGATTCATAAACGCAGGTTCCAAGTTCATCGCTACCAACCCGGATGCCACTGGCCCAAGCAAAGACGGCGTTCTGCTAGCAACCGGCTCCGTCGCTGCGCTTCTAACTAGGGCTACCGGCAAAGACCCATACATTGTTGGCAAGCCAAACCCAATGATGTTCCGGTCCGCAATGCGAAAAATTGGTGCACACTCAGAAACCACGGCAATGATCGGTGACCGCATGGACACCGACGTCGTTGCAGGCATTGAGGCCGGTCTTCATACAATTCTTGTAAGAACCGGCATCTCGGATGACGCGGAAATAGCTAAGTACCCGTTCCGCCCAACCGAAATCATGGATTCGGTGGCGAATCTTCTATAGCGGTTTCTTCCAAGGTGTTAATCGACTTGATGTGTCGACTGAAGGAAACAAGTAGGCCAGCGATCAAAACCGTTACAGCCAACGCAGTGTATGTAGGCTGAACCCCGAATCCATCCACGGCCGAACCAACCGCCACCATTGAGATAAGTGGTCCGGCATTCCAAATAGCCATTTCAAGTGCAAATACGCGGCCTCGCTTGTTGGCTGGTATTTTGCGCTGGATAACTGTGTTTAGAAGCGGCAACAGCGGACCCCAGGCCAGACCCAAAACCAATGCCCCAACAAACATGGCCCACTGAGCTGGGAGTTGGCTCATTGGCAGCATCGCCAGCGGAACACCGAGGATGCCGATTCTCAAAATAGTCGAGTAGCTCAAGAACTTATGAATCTGTTCGAAGAACAGTGCTCCGATAATCGATGCTGCCGCCATGGCGGAAATCAGCAGGCCTAGGCCTGCTGGGTCACCGAGTGAGCTGTAATAGGCCGGCAAAACCACCATCTCGGTTGGAAGATAAATAACAGCCAAAATCGAAATCGCCACCATCATCACCAAAACAGACGGGGTGGCAAACAAAATCTTGAAGCCTTGCAACGCATAGCGATAAAAAGGCTCTTTCTCAGTTGCATCGTTTGGCTCGTGCTGTTCAACAACTCTCACGAACGACGCGGTCAAGCCGCTTGCTAATGCAAAGGCGGCGACCACTATGAACGTTTCAGCTGACCCGATTACAGCAATACAGAAGGTTGCTAGGGCAGGACCGAAAGCAAAGCCGGTCGCAAAGACACCCTCGTGTATTGAATTAGCGCGGTCAAGTGTCATCCGGGCAGGGACTGCGATGTCTGGAACCAGAGACTTTCTTGCGGTGGGCCCCGCTGCCGCGAGAACGTTTTTGAGAGTCGCAAGCACTATGAGCCAAGCGATTGTTAGCTCCCACAGGCTGGCAACCAAAGGCAGGAGCAGCGTAAGTGCTCCGGTGATTAGCTCAGCCCATACGGCCACTCGTTTTCTGCCGTACTTATCGATAATCGAACCGATGACAGGTATGACAACTAAGCCTGGTATCGCTGTTAGAGATACAACTAAGCCGGCTTGAGCTGCTGAACCACTGATTTCAAGCGCTATCCAAGGAATGGCAATAAACACCATCGAACCCGCGGTCACACTCATAAAGTTTGCAAGTTGGGTTAGGACAAAGGGCGCAACGCGACGCTGCACTTCCACCTTCTTCTACAGACCGAGATCACCAAGCGTGATTGCTGTTAGATAAGGATACCCCGCCGCCTCGATCGCCTGGCGTGCTCCGGTATCACGATCTACTACCGTTGCGACACCGACCACAGTCGCACCGGCTGCAACCAGTGCCTCGGCTGCAGTCAAAGGTGAGCCTCCAGTGGTGGAAGTGTCCTCCAAGACAATTACTCTTTTGCCCTCAACACTTGGGCCCTCAACCTGCCGAGCCATACCGTGGGCTTTTGCTTGCTTGCGGACAACAAAGGCGTCGAGCTCAATACCTCTGGCTGCAGCCTGATGAAGCAGAGCGGTTGCAACGGGGTCGGCGCCCATTGTGAGGCCGCCAACGGCATCGATGTTGCCGAAGCCGTTTGCCTCTAGAAGTTCCAGCATGACCTTACCGATAAGTGGCGCCGCCTCATGGTGGAGGGTTGCTCTTCTTAGATCGACGTAATAATCGGCCTCGAGCCCAGAGGAAAGAGTGACTTTGCCGTGGACAATGGCAAGGTCTTTTATCAGCTCAACTAGACGTGGCAGGTGAATTGAGTTCATGGTCATAGTTAGAGTTTAGAGATGCAAATCGCCACCTGGAACGTAAACTCCGCTCGAGCACGACAAGGCCGCATTGTCGAATTCCTACAACGCACCAAGGTGGACGTGCTTGCGATGCAGGAAATTAAGTGCAAACCCGAACAATTTCCTTATGAGGTATTCGAGGCAATCGGATACAAGGTCTTGGCTCACGGGCTAAACCAGTGGAACGGTGTGGCCTTTGCCTACCGTGAAGACTTAGTTCCAGAAGATGTTGAAACTTCTTTCTACCAACAGCCCGAATTCAAAGACGTCCAGGAAGCCAGAGCAATTGGAGCAACCTTCAATGGTGTCCGAGTGTGGTCAATCTACGTGCCGAATGGCCGAGAGCTTGATGACCCTCACATGCAATACAAGCTTGAATTCCTAGACCGTCTTGCAGCGACGATGGCCGAGCAGCTTGAAATGGACCCAAGCCTCGAGATTGCGGTGGTGGGGGATTTCAACGTTGCCCCGTTAGATGAAGACGTTTATGACCTGAGCATGTTCGAAACTCACGTTTCTCAGCCCGAAAGAGAAGCCTTTGAAGCATTTGAGCAAATTGGGCTTGCCGACAAGGTCCGTGAACTAGTCCCCAATGCCTATACCTACTGGGACTACAAAGAGCTGTGCTTCCCAAAGAATAAAGGCATGAGAATCGACTTCATGCTCACCTCAGAAGCTCTCACCGAGCGCATCACCGCCGCCACAATTGAGCGGGATGAGCGCAAGGGAGAGCTCCCAAGCGATCACGTTCCTGTGATTTTGACGATTAGTTAGCAGCTATAACCAAAGAGCTCTTGTCTTGAGAGACATCAACAAGCACTTGCGAGCCGTCAATGAGCCCTCCGGCTAACAGGAGATTTGCCAACCGGTCATCGATCTCACGCTGCATAAGTCTGCGCAAAGGTCTGGCCCCATAAACAGGGTCATAACCGTTTTCTGCCAACCACAATCTTGCAGCCGGCGTTACACCGAGTGTTAGGCGCTTATCCTCAAGCCTTTCGGTGAGCTTCTCAATGTTGAGATCGACAATGAAGCCAAGCTCTTCAACGCTTAGTGCATCAAACAGCACGATGTCATCGAGCCTGTTTAGGAACTCTGGCTTGAATGCACTTCGCACCGAGTCCATAACAGCCCGTGACTTCTGGTCATCAGATAACTCCTGATCGATCAAGAACTGAGAACCAAGGTTTGAAGTCATAATCATGATCGCGTTTCTAAAATCAACGGTTCTGCCCTGACCATCGGTTAGTCGACCATCGTCCAGCACCTGCAACAGCACGTCACAAACCTCTGGGTGAGCCTTTTCGATTTCATCAAAAAGAATCACCGAGTATGGTCTGCGTCTAACCGCTTCAGTCAACTGCCCGCCTTCGCCATATCCGACATAGCCCGGAGGTGCTCCAATCAGACGGCTGACGCTGTGTTTTTCGCCATACTCGCTCATGTCGATTCGAACCATGGAGCGCTCGTCGTCAAACAGGAAATGCGCTAGCGACTTTGCAAGCTCAGTCTTACCAACGCCGGTTGGACCTAGGAACAAAAAAGAACCGGTTGGTCTATCTGGATCGGAAATGCCTGCTTTAGTTCTGCGAACAGCATCGCTAACAGCCTTGACCGCCTTCGATTGGCCAATGAGTCTCTTGCCAAGCTCTCGCTCCAAATTCAGTAGCTTTTTGGACTCTCCAGCAAGCAACCTTCCGGTTGGAATGCCGGTCCAAGCGGAGACAACTGCTGCAATCTCATCTTCGGAAACCCGATCGCCAACCATCCTGTCGGCAGATTGCGTTTCGGTTTCTGCTCGCTCTGCTTCGCTGAGTTCTTTTTCAAGGGCTGGAATCTCCCCGTAGAGGAGCTTGGAAGCTGCCTCTAAGTTTCCCTCGCGCTGAGCGCGCTCTGCCTGAATCCTTAGGGAGTCCAACTTGGTCTTGAGATCACCGATTTTATTGAGCTCGCTTCGCTCTTTTTCCCAGCGGACATTTAGAGAATCAAGCTTTTGTTGTTTCTCGCCCAAATCCTCTTGAAGTTTTTCTAGACGCCTCTTGGACGCTTCATCCTTCTCTTTTTTCAAAGCAAGCTCTTCAAGCTTTAGCCGATCTACTGACCGCCTAAGTTCGTCGATCTCAACCGGAGCAGAGTCAATCTCCATGCGGAGCCTCGAAGCTGCCTCATCGACTAGGTCAATTGCCTTGTCTGGCAATTGGCGACCGGTGATGTAGCGGTTGGAAAGCCCGGCTGCTGCAACCAGGGCACTGTCTGCAATGGTGACCTTGTGGTGTGCTTCGTAGCGCTCTTTCAGGCCGCGAAGAATCGCAACCGTGTCCTCTACCGATGGCTCTCCCACGAAAACTTGCTGGAATCTGCGCTCCAGGGCGGAGTCTTTTTCAATCCGCTCCCGATACTCATCAAGCGTGGTTGCGCCAATTAGTCGCAGTTCACCGCGCGCAAGCATTGGCTTGAGCATATTCGAAGCATCCATTGCGCCATCAGCAGCTCCAGCGCCGACCAGAGTGTGAATCTCGTCAACGAAAGTGATAATGCCGCCCTCGGCATCTTGGATTTCCTTAAGAACTGCTTTTAGGCGCTCTTCAAACTCACCACGAAACTTGCTGCCGGCAACCATTGCCGATAGATCAAGGCTTATCAGGGCCTTGTTCTTTAGGCTTTCCGGAACATCACCCGCCACGATTCTTTGGGCCAGGCCCTCGACAACTGCTGTTTTTCCAACTCCTGGTTCACCGATTAGCACAGGGTTGTTTTTGGTCCTTCGCGATAACACCTGGCTAACCCTGCGGATTTCGGCATCTCTCCCGATAACGGGATCAAGCTTGCCCGATCTTGCAATTGCTGTCAGATCAATCCCAAATAGTTCAAGAGCACTTTTTTGCCGTTCTTGCCCCTGCTGCTCTTTACTCATCTAACGCCTCTTCCACAGCACTACAGAGCCCGAGCGCTCAGGGCGCTGTCCGGGGTTGAGTCTGATTACGCCTTGCTCGCCAGCGGCAAACACCCGGTTCCCCGGTTGACTCATTACTTGATTTGCTAATTCGCGCTCGAGATCTCTGACGCGAGCATTGAGGGCAGTGTTTTGGTCAACGAGTTCTAGGACTCGTCTAATGCCCTCAAGAGAAACCCCCTCGGCACTTAGCCTTGCGACTTCGCGGAGATGAGCTACGTCTTGCATTGTGTAGCGACGAGACCTGCCGGAGGTTCTGGTGGGGGAGACTAATCCGATTCGGTCATACTGCCTAAGAGTTTGTGGGTGCATGCCGCAAAGCTCTGCGGCCACTGAGATCACAAACAGTGGTGTGTCCTGGCTAATATCCACAACCCCTCCTTACAGAAGTCCTGCCCTACTGATAAGTGTCGCTCTTGGGTCTTCGACCGGTATTTCGCTGTCGAACGCCCTAAGCGCCTCTTCGGCTTTCTTGCTGATTCGGTTTGGAACCAGAATATCTACCGAGGCCAATAAATCACCCTGGTGAGATTCGTGCTGCACGCCTTTACCCTTTACGCGCAGTGTCCTGCCGTTTGGTGTTCCGGGAGCAACCTTTAGCTTCACTGGCTCCCCGCCGAGCACTGGGACTGAAATAATTGCGCCAAGTACTGCTTCGGCAAAAGTAACCGGCACCACCACTCGGACATTGTCGCCATCTCTAGTGAAAACTGGATGAGGTCTGACCTTGATGGTCACGACAAGATCTCCGGCTTGGCCACCATTTGGCGACGGCTGTCCTTTGCCCTTGAGTTTTAGTTTTTGACCATCCTGAATACCAGCCGGAACCTTCAAGGTCACCGGTTTTCCGGACACGGTTAGCTTGATGTTGGTGCCGTGAATCGAATCAATAAAGTCAACGCTCGAGGAAGTAGTTAGATCTTGGCCGCGCTGCGGAGCAAAGCCGCCGCCGCCAAAGCCGCCGCCGCCGCCGAAGAAGTTTGAAAACACATCTTCAAAGCCGCCGCCTTGACCTCCACGCCCACCGGCTTGGAACCGAGCACCGCCGCCCATTGCACGAACAGCGTCATACTCCTTGCGTTCAGTGACATCGGACAAGACGTCGTAAGCCTCGGAGACGTCCTTGAACCTTGACTCTGCGGCCTGGTTTCCCGGGTGCAGGTCAGGGTGATTGGCTTTAGCTAACTTTCGATATGCCTTTTTGAGATCGGCATCGCTAACGCCCTTGGTGACCCCAAGGATTTTGTAAAAATCCTTTTCAATCCAGTCTTGCGACGCCATCTAACTCATCCCTTATTCGGCTGGTAAGAACACGGCGACCTTGGCGGGTCGCAATAATCGATCTTGAATCTTGTAGCCGGGCTCAATAACATCTGCCACTTCAGCCACGGTGACCTCAGGGTTTGGGTTTTGAACAAGAGCATCGTGGAGCTCCGGGTCAAAACGTTCGCCCTTTGCACCGAAGGACACAAGCCCAAATTTTTCACCGGCAGCCCTTAGCTTTTGAGCAACTGCTGCCATCGGCGAACCCTCAGGCAAATCGCCATGCGACTCCGCTCTGGTTAGGTCATCAAGGGCAGGTAGGAATGCTCTAATCGCTTCCGAAATAGCGGACTGACGTTCAGCACCTCGGTCGCGCTCAACGCGTGATCGATAGTTCACAAAGTCAGCCTGCAAGCGCTGCATGTCCTGGAAGATCTCTAGTTCGCGGTCAACCGCGTCCTTTGCTTCATCCTTTACATCTGCACTGGCGTCAGTGTCGGTATCGGCTGAAGAATCAGAGGTTGACTCCACCGGGGAGCCCTCCTCTTTCATCTCTTCGGCCTGATCTCCCTCGTTGTGCTCGGGGTTTGGATTCTTATCTGACATTACTTCTTGTCCTTGGTGTTCTCGTCTGGAGCGTCATCTTCGGGAGCGTCTTTTGCAGCAGGTGTTTCAGTCTCGTCGTCTTCGACGACTTCGGCGTCCACTACGTCCTCTTCTGCCTCTGGAGCTGCCGGTTCTTCGCCTTCAGCCGGTTGGTTGGCATAGATTGCTTCTCCAAGCTTCTGGGCAGAGGTTGACAGCTTCTCCTGAGCAGCCTTGACCGCGTCAGCGTCATCACCCGCGAGCGCCGCCTTGAGTGCGTCAACGTCGGCCTGGACCTCAGTTTTCACGTCTTCGGGTAGCTTCTCGTCGTTTTCCTTGATCAACTTGTCGGTTGAGTAGGCAAGCTGTTCTGCTTGGTTGCGGGTTTCTGCCTCTTCGCGACGCAGCTTGTCTTCGGCAGCGTGCTCTTCGGCATCCTTGACCATGCGCTCAATGTCCTCTTCGGATAGCGAGGAGCCTCCGGTGATAGTCATTGATTGCTCCTTGCCGGTTCCCTTGTCCTTGGCAGACACGTGAACAATTCCGTTAGCGTCAATGTCAAAAGTGACCTCAACCTGTGGGACGCCACGTGGTGCTGGCGCAATACCGGTTAGTTCGAAGTTTCCAAGACTCTTGTTATCCCTTGTGAACTCGCGCTCGCCCTGGAAAACCTGAATGGAAACACTTGGCTGATTATCATCAGCGGTTGTAAAGGTTTCGCTTCTCTTGGTTGGAATCGCGGTGTTGCGATCAATCAACCTGGTCATCATTCCACCCTTGGTTTCAATACCAAGTGCGAGTGGGGTCACGTCAATAAGTAGAACGTCTTTACGCTCACCTCTGATAACGCCGGCCTGCAGTGCTGCTCCGACAGAAACAACCTCATCCGGGTTCACGCCCTTGTTTGGCTCTTTACCGCCAAGCAATTTGGTTACCAACTCGGTAACCGCTGGCATACGAGTTGATCCACCGACCATGACAACGTGAGCGATGTCAGCCACCTTCACTCCGGCTTCCTTTACTACGTCTAGGAACGGCTTGCGGGTTCTCTCAAGTAGATCAGAAGTCATGTCTTCAAACTGAGCCCTGGTGAGGGTTTCATCTAGGTTCGCAGGACCCGCATCAGTCAAGGAAAGGTATGGCAACTGAAGCTGAGTAGTCGTTGACTGGCTCAGTTCTTTCTTTGCCTGCTCAGCAGCTTCTTTTAGTCGCTGCAACGCGATCTTGTCCTTTGAAACATCAACACCGGTGGTTTCTTTGAATTTCTTGACCAAGTAGTCGACTACGCGCTGGTCCCAGTCATCTCCACCAAGCTTGTTGTCTCCGCTGGTTGAGCGAACCTGGATGGTTGAGAAGTCATCATCCTTGCCAACCTCGAGTAGAGAAACATCGAATGTTCCACCACCAAGGTCAAACACCAAAATCAACTCGTCTTCCTTACCCTTGTCCAAGCCGTAGGCAAGTGCTGCCGCGGTTGGCTCATTGATAATGCGAAGCACGTTTAGGCCTGCGATCTCGCCGGCTTCCTTGGTTGCCTGACGCTCAGAGTCGTTGAAATATGCTGGAACAGTAATAACCGCGTCGGTAACGCTCTCGCCAAGGTAAGTCTCAGCATCGCGCTTAAGCTTCATCAAAATACGCGCTGAGATTTCCTGTGGGGTGTAATCCTTATCTTCGACCTTGAACTTCCAGTCGGTACCCATGTGACGCTTCACCGATGAAACGGTGCGGTCAACGTTTGTGACTGCTTGGCGCTTCGCAGTTTCACCAACTAGGACGTTGTCATCCTTAGTGAAAGCAACCACCGATGGGGTGGTGCGGAAACCTTCTGCGTTTGAGATAACCTTTGGTTCGCCAGCTTCCAGCACCGTAACCGCGCTGTTAGTGGTTCCTAGGTCAATGCCTACTGCTCTTCCCATTTGTTGCTCCTTCTTTGTGAAAGTTATTTTTGAAGCTCGTGAACTTATGGCTCAAGTTGAGCCACATGTGCTCAAGTTTGACCTAGCGCCGAATGCTTGTCAAGAATGGTTAGCTGAGAGTTGAGTGTTAATGACTCAACTTTGAGGCAAGGGTAGAGTTTTATCGTGAACCCTCTAGCATTCAACGACCTAGCGCCCTTGGCAACCTTGTATAGAGGGGGCATGGCCGAGTCCTTTCATCACGGCGTTGCGGTATTGCTCGCTACCGACGGCAACATCTTGAAGGAAGCTGGAAACGCCAAGGCGCAGATCTTTCCAAGAAGCGCACTAAAACCGGTGCAGGCCGTTGCCATGCGGGAAATGGGTCTGCGGCTATCTGGCCAGAATCTAGTTCTCTCGATGGCCAGCCACCTAGGGACAACCGAGCACCGATCACTAGTTGCGAGCCTGTTGACCGAATATGGCTTTAGTGAAACGGATTTACAGTGCCCGATCTCCCATCCGGCTAGCCCGAGCGCTAAGGGTGACCCGAAATCCAGGTTGGCCATGAACTGCTCCGGCAAGCACGCCAGCTTTCTGGCTACCTGCAAGATAAACAACTGGAGTGCCTCCGACTATTTGAACCCTGAGCACCCGCTGCAACAAGGCATGAAACAGAAAATCGAGCAGTTGGCAGGCGAGAAGGTTGCACTGACTACAACCGATGGCTGCGGGGCGCCATTGTTCGCCATTTCAACTCTCGGGCTTGCCAGATCCATTGCCGGGTTCATGAGTGAGGGTGCCTCTCTATTTGAAGCAGCCAAGGCCAACCCATGGGTAATTGGAGACCATGACACCGCAGATGCGGTGTTCCTGCGCCATGGACTCATGGCCAAGATCGGCGCAGAGGGTGTCTTTGTTGTCGGACTAGAAACCGGAGAAGCGCTGGCAATCAAAATTGCCGATGGCAATTTGCGGGCCGCTCCAGCATTGGCGGCCAAGCTTCTAAGGGACTCTGGGCTAATTACTCAGGCACGTTTTGAAAAGCTCTGGTTGGAGGTTGCACCCAAGATTCTCGGTGGCGACAAGATTATGGGTGAATTGGTCCTCGAGTAGCGTGGTTTTAGCTTTTCGAGTTGGGTTGTGAGTATCGCCTGAACCATAGAGCCGATCAGGCGATTACGAGCACTGTCCTCTGGGTAGAACTTGCGGGAGTTGCCTCGATTGCTGTTTTCACCCCAATCAAGAGTGAGAACAGTCAAATAATTCGTGCCGAACTGGTTGCCAAAAAGTGAATTTTTAGTCTGTTGAGGCATAGCTAGGCTGCCTTTAGGGGTAATCTCGGGCCATGACCAACATAGATGTTGCAGCAGCTAGGCCAAAAGGAACATTCTCGTGGGCACTCTGGGACTGGGCATCACAGGCCTTCCCTACAGTTGTCACCTCCTTTATCTTCGGCCGCTACATAACAAGTGAGTTCTTCGCTCCTGCTGGCTACTCGCTTGCGGAAGCCGGCCAATACACGGCCTTTTGGCTAGGGATATCCGGCGTTGTAGCCGGAGTGCTAATCGCTCTCATCGCTCCGATTGTGGGTCGCCGGGCTGACACCTCGGGACGCAAGAAGTTCTGGCTGATGGTCAACACTTATCTATTTGCAGGCACTATCGGTTTGATGTTCTTCGTGGCACCCTCAAGTGACTTTTTTGTGTTTGGCCTGGTGCTCCTTGCAGCAGGAGGCATCTTCTTCGAGTTTGCAACCGTGAACTACAACTCAATGCTGAATGAGGTCGCCAGACCTCATGAGCGCGGCAAAATAAGCCAGTTTGGCTGGGGCCTTGGCTATATCGGTGGAATCATCCTGCTGGTGATGGCGCTCTGGATCATTCAGTTCGGCGGAGCCGAACTGCTGGGCATCCCGGACACTGATGCACTGTCGGTACGAGTAGTGATGGTAATCAGCATGTTCTGGGTAATTATCTTCTCGATCCCTTTGATGCTGAAGGTTCCAGAAGCGAAGCCGATTGCTGGCACCGAGAATGAAGGCGTACTGCTTGCCTACAAAAAGTTGATTCGCTCGCTTGTAACCATGCGGAAAGAAAACCCAAACCTTTTGAAGTTCTTGATCGCCTCGGCTGTCTACCGCGATGGCCTAAACGGTGTGTTTGCCTATGGTGCGGTGCTGGGTGGCATTGCTTTTGGCTTGGACCTAACAGAAATAATTTTGTTTGGAATTGCGGCAAACATAGTTGCCGGCATTGGGGCATTCGTTGGGTCGTTCTTTGAAGACCGCGTTGGCTCCAGGAAAATTATCTTTGTATCTCTAGTTGGAGTGATAGTCGGTGGCTTCGGGGTATTTATTTTTGAAAGCGCCGGAACAATCGCCTTCTTTAGCTTTGGTTTGTTCCTTTGCACTTTTGTGGGTCCTGCTCAGGCAGCTTCTCGAACGATGATGTCTAGGCTCTCGGCCGATGACAAGCAGGGCGAAGCATTCGGGCTTTACGCCACCACCGGAAGAGCCGTCAGCTTTTTGGCGCCAGCGGCCTGGGCAATCTTCGTGGGACTGTTCTCACCAATTTATGGGATTCTCGGTTTGATGTTGATTTTGGTGGTTGGTTTGCTGCTGCTTATATCCGTTAGGGCAATAGCAGCCCCTGCGGCAGCTAGCTAGGCTTTTTCCTCAGCTCGTAGCATCTAACTAATGTCAAAGCGCAATTGAGGAAGACTGGAATCGGCAACGAGAGGCCGCCTATGGGATCGACCAGAGGGCCTTAGTTCAATACGGATTTCGGCGATATTGCGCGATGATGAACTAGCTATCAACTCCATGTCGACGGTTCACTCCATGCTCGGCGCTGGTTTTCTCCCACTTTGCAAGCTCGCTCTCAGCAGACCAGCTTCAAAAACTAAAAGATGTTTTAGCCAAGTAGTCTTCCAAGATGGAGATTCCTCTATACCTGCTGATTATTCTGATCGAGTGGGTAATGCTCGTAACGGTCGCCGGACCGTTGTTCTTTGCCGGTCGTTTCAATAAGACGCCAAACATCGGCATCTGGTTTTGGTTCACAATCCTGATCTCTGCGGTTTTGGCAACTGCTGTTTCCTTGGTTATTGCCACGGCCTCGATCTTTACGACTTGGCAAAATCTTGCCGCTGGACAAAACCTTGGCATAACGCTGCTAGCAAGTTTCGCGCCCTGGGTGCTGCTTGGTGCAGCGGGTATTTTGCTGGCCTTGGCCAACCAGCGACTTGCTCCACTGTTTGCCATGAAAGACAAACTGGACCCACTGGCAGATCGAACGGCTAGACAAATCATGGCCTACCGCAAGGCACAAATCATGGAGCTAGATGTCTCTGGTTACTTTGCGCTAACCCGTGACAAGCAGATTTATCTTTCCAAGTCAGTTTTTGAATTACCGGCCAAACAACTCGCGGCAATCATGCGACAAGAATACGGGCACATAAAATTTCGTCACCAAGACCTAAAGCGGTTCGCACATTTGTTTTATCGACTATTTCCCTGGGTTGTAGCGTCTAGGGCCCTGGTTCATGAGATAGACCGGCTCTGCGAACTGAGCGCCTATAAATACGCCATTTACCGTGTTTACTCGAAGGACCTGATCGAAGCTAGGTCCAAGTTCAGGTAGGGAAGCAACGCTTATTTACAGAGGATTGTTGCCGGTGTCGGTGACATGAAAGTTCAGGTAGCTCCTGGAAGCGGTTGGGCCGCGCTGTCCTTGATACCTAGATCCATAAGCAGAACTCCCGTAAGGATTCTGACTGGCACTCGAAAGCTGGAAAAAACACAGCTGACCGATCTTCATGCCCGGCCAAAGCTTTATGGGCAGACTCGCAACGTTTGAAAGCTCCAGGGTCACGTGGCCCTGAAAGCCAGGATCCACAAAGCCCGCGGTTGAATGAGTCAAGAGACCTAGACGCCCAAGCGAGCTCTTGCCTTCGAGCCTTGCTGCAATGTCATCCGGCAGGGTCACGTATTCGAAGCTCGATCCCAACACGAATTCACCCGGGTGCAAAATAAAAGCCTCATCTGATTTCACTTCAACCAAACGGGTTAGGTCATCCTGCTGCTCACGAGGGTCAATAAATGGATACTTGTGGTTATCAAATAACCGGAAGAATCGATCTAGCCTCACGTCAATGCTGCTTGGCTGCATTAGCCCTAAATCCAAAGGATCTAAAGCAATACGACCGGCGTCAATTTGGGCTTTGATGTCTCTATCTGAAAGCAGCATGGCTCTAAGGTTAGTGACTCAGGCCGATTTTTTTATGAACTGCCTTAAGCCACTTAGGCGCCCACCAGTTTGCGGCTCCAAATAGCCGCATTAGTGCCGGAACCAACAGAGCCCTGACCACAGTGGCATCGAGCAGAATCGCGAAGGCAATTCCAAATCCGAGCATCTTCATTATTGACACTCCCGACGACGCGAACGCCCCAAAGGTAACGGCCAAAATAAATGCTGCGGCAGTGATAATCCTGCCGGAGCGCTGCAAACCAATTGCGACCGAGTTCTCGGTATTCATGCCGGCGTCGTGCTGCTCTTTGATTCTTGAGAGCAAAAACATCTCGTAGTCCATTGATAAACCAAATGCCACGACCGCGACCATCACCAGCGAAGAAGTGTCGAGGGTTCCGGTGACCGAGTACTCGCCAATCAGCCATTGCAAGTGACCGTTTTGGAATATGTAACTCAGCACTCCGACCACGGCGCCAAGCGAGAGCACGTTGAGTGCAATTGCCTTCAGCGGCAAAAGCACACTGCCGGTAAACAGAAATAGCAGTACATATGCGGTTATAAATATCCACAGCACCGCAAGCGGCAGCGCATCTTCAATGCCCTGCTGCGAGTCTGTGTAATAAGCCCCGCCGCCGCCAATTAATACTTGATCTAGATCGGAATCAAGACCCCTTAGTAAAACCGTTTGATCGTAACCGGCTGGGCTTCTGGGCTCAACGAGAGTGATCGCATTAATCCTGACCCAAGAGGTGTCCTCCTGGGTCGGGACGATAGCGACCCTGGCAATATCTGGCTGAGCTTGCACCAGCACGACATAGTCATTTATCGCCTCATCGCTGCCCTGAACAAGTATTTCTATCGGCGAAGACTCTCGGCCATCAAAGCGCTCTCTCAAGAGGTTAGAGGCGACCGAAGCGGGGCTGCCCTTAGGTAATACTCGGTCATCCACCTGACCAAACACGGCATCGGTTGACAGCGAGAACATGCCTGAGAGACCAAGAATCGTTACGAACAAAATTGGCAATGGCCTGCGCATCGTGAAGCGAGCAATTTTCTCCCAAATGCCCTTGTCACTTGGTGCTAACTTGCGCTTGAAGATTCTTATCGAATCGACCTTGTCGCCCAAAAGAACTAACTGAGCCGGAATCACGATCGCTGCTCCGATGACCGCCAGTGTCACAACCGTGAACCCGGCAAGTGCAAAGGACTGCAGGAAGTACTGTGGGAAAAACGCCATTGAAATCATGACCAGTGCGACGGTGAGGCCTGAAAAGATAACCGTTTTACCGGCGGTGGTAATGGTTACAACCGTTGATTCTTCAACGCTGTTTCCGGCCGCTCGCTCCTCACGAAAACGGTTCACTACCAACAGGCTGTAATCGATGCCGAGACCGAGACCGAGACCAGTGATCAAGTTCACTGCAAAGATCGACACGTCAGTGAACTCACTTACGCCCCAGACCACGAAGAACGATCCGACGATTGCAAGCCCGCCAACAAATAACGGTAATCCGGCTGCAACTAGAGATCCAAAGACAAACAGCAGCAGCAAAAGCACAATTGGTATTGCAATGATCTCTGCCCTAATTAGGTCCTGCTCAATGGTTTCTGTGATTGCTTTTGTCACGGCGCCGAAGCCGGCGATGTGAACCTCTGCACCCAGGTAATCGCCAGTGAATTCATCAATGATCAGGGCAGTGGGAACAGATTGGCTGATGCCATTTTGAAGATCCACTAGAACATAGACCAACTTGCCGTCAGAAGAAACAAGTGAGTCTGGTGAACCAAGTGAGTAGTAGTTATCAACCGAGATAACGCCATCTATTTTTGCCAGATCATCACTTAGTTCCGTGACCAGTTCAAAATACTTTGGCGCTCCGTTGGAATTTAGTTCGTTGGCATTACCTGGTAAATCAACTAGGACTATTACCTCGGCTGGATCAAGAGCAAACTCAGTGCCAAGGAGCTCACTGACGGTTGCCGAATCCGAGTTGGGGTCGTCATAGCCGCCACCTTGCAGATTGCCAAAAACCTGGAATCCCCAAACGCTGCTGAGCGCTATAAGCGCTATAAAACCGAAGAGTACAAACTTGGCACGACGCACAATGAAGTTAGCCAGGGAGATCATTTGGTCCTTTACTTCTTTTGTTTGAAGATAAAGCCTTGTAGTTCGTGGAATGATTCCAGCATGTTCAAAAAACACATCGTTCGATCAAGAATTTACTTCGCCGTTGCCGCTTTGGGTCTAGTGACCGCCTGGGTGCTGAATGCACTCGCGGTGACCCAAGAAGCAGACTACCTCAATGCCTGGTTTGGGTCCTACGTGGATTGGGTGCTGTCTCTAGATTTGCTAGTGGTTGGAATCGCAGTTATCACCTTTATGCTGGTTGAAGCAAGGCGTTTGGGCATGAAGCGGGTTTGGCTTTATTTCCTGCTCTCGGGAATCACCGCAATGGCCTTTACTTTCCCTTTGTTCATGGCCCTTAGGGAAAGAAAACTTCTAGAGCGCCGCCTTGCCGGCGGCTCAATGGAGAGATTCGATTTTGATAACCACCGCGTTGATGTTTGGTCGCCACGGGAAATCCTCCCGTCCACACCGATTCTGGTGATTCACGATGGCAAGAACATCTTCGACGAGGGTGATTCCCATACCGGCAAAACCTGGGGCATGCTTACAGCTTTGCGCGAAGAATTGAGGGGGAACCCCCCGATAGTAATTGGGGTCTGGGGGCTCAGCGACGACACCAGAATTAGGGAACTAAGCCCGCAGTCAATAGTTGAATCGAATCCCGATAAGTGCTGGGAACATGTCCCAGAGAGATATGCGACCACTGGCAGAGACTCCTTCGGCAATCAATATGTTTCGTTGCTGGCTGATGCAATCGTGCCGTTTGTTCAAACCCGTTACGGAATCACACCCAACTTCAAGACCACTGCGGTCATGGGGGGAAGCATGGGAGGACTGATGTCGCTTTATGCCATGGCCAAGCGGCCGGATGTCTTTGGCACCGCGATCTGCTTCTCCACGCATTGGATATTCGGCAGCGAGCTAATGGTGAAGGAACTAGTTGGGTTATTGCCGGAGCCCGGAGAACATCGGGTTTGGACAGACACCGGCACGATTGAACTGGACCAGCACTACCCACCGTTTCATAACATGGCAATGGCAGCCCTCAGGGACCGAGGCTACCGGGAGCCGGATGACCTAATTGGCGGAATCTACCCAAACAGCGGGCATCACGAGCTTTACTGGTCTAGAAGGGTGGCAGATGCTCTGAACTGGTGGCTTCGAGCTGAGCCCCTGACATAAACCGGACCACATCTGAATCAACCATCACGTCTCTAATCAGAACCGCGCGAGTTAGATAGAGACCGCCCAATGTTCTGACTCGGCTAAGGCCGACGTATGTTTGACCCGGTGAGAATGCCCCCCTGCCCATGTCGATCTGAACCTCGTCATAGGTTTGACCTTGAGATTTATGAATAGTGACCGCCCATGCTAAGCGAAGCGGAATCTGCTTGAACTCGGCAAGCGTTACCGGCACTAGCGTCTCTTTGGCCTCGCCTGTTGATTCGTTAAAGCCTTCTTCGACCTCGTAGCGAATCTTTTCCCAGGTCGCAGGTCCAACCTCTAGTTGCTCGCCGTCAACATCAACTACTACCAAGCCCGACTTCGGAAGTGCAACAACTCGGCCAATGGTCCCATTCACCCAGCGTCTGATCGCTGAACCATTTGAGGTCTTATTGTTGCTGGCGTCATCGTTTTTAATAAACATCACTTGAGCGCCGACCTTGAGAGTCAATTCTGTCTCCGCAGGAAGTGCCCGCCCGAAGGCTTTTGCAGCGCCGTCGGAGTAGACAGCCTTAAAGATCTTCGGGTCAGTTTCTATCAGCTCGATGCGCTGATGGTTGACGGCATTCACAGTCTCGTTGATTGTCGCCAGTCGAATTACATCTAAGTGCGGCGGGTAGCGGTTGCCAGCTTTATTCAAAACATCCAGCATGGCTTGGGTAACCGAGCCATCTCGGATTGCATTAAGGATTTCTTTGAAGTCGTCATCCGACTGACGGAAGATTTCAGACAGCTCGAATCGCTCTAGTTCAGAGTTTCGCCAAACATGAGCATCAAAAAACCAAAGTGACTGGTAATTCTCAGCGATGTAGTTTTTTTCCGAAGGATCACGAGGTGGGACGGGGGCTAGCTGGTAGGGGTCTCCGAACATCACTATTTGGGCGCCACCAAATGGCTCGTTCTTCCTGCCCCTTGCGATTCTAAGAGCCCGGTCAATCCCGTCCATCAAGTCGGCAGACACCATTGAAATTTCGTCAATTACCAGCATGTCCAACGCTCGAAGAATTTCACGAGTTCGCTTATTCAGGTGCCTTGCAATCTCGACTTCACCGAGCAGGCCAATTGGGAAAGTAAATAGCGAGTGGATGGTAACTCCACCCACATTCAATGCCGCTACGCCGGTTGGGGCGCAAACCGCGAAAGACTTTTCGGTATTGGCTGTCAGGTGTGAAAGAAGGGTCGATTTGCCCGTGCCGGCACGGCCGGTGACAAAGACGTTGCTGCTTGATTGCTCGATGTATTCAAAAAGAGACTGTTGCTCTTGGCTCAAATCAATAATCACTAGTGCTTGTCTCTCGTTTTACTCAGACTATCAAGCATTTGGTTGTAATCCTCAAGGTCCCGGTTACCACTGCGATCAGATGCTCGATCTAGTCGCTTGCGCTCTCGATCGTCAGACCTTGACCACTGGGTAACAACTATCAGGGCTATGACGATAGTAGGTATTTCACCGACTCCCCATGCAAAAGCGCCGCCAATGGCCTGATCCGCCAATGGGTCATCGCCCCAGGTTCTACCCATCGCGCCAAACCAGTCGGCCAGCAGCAAGCTTTTTTCGTTCATAAGACCGAGCCCAAAGAAAGCGTGAAAAGCCATTGTTCCGATCAAGAGCATTAGCTTTATCGGATAACCGGTTCTGTGTGGCTGAGGATCAACACCCATCAGAGACTGCACGAAAAGATAGCCGGTAATCAAGAAGTGAATCAACATCCACTGATGTCCTATGTGCTCTTCTGTTGCCCACCGAAATAGCGGCGTGTAGTAAAACATCACGAGTGACAGTGCGAAGTTCAGACCAGCGAATAATGGGTGGGAGACAAACCAAGCAAAAGGTGTGTGAACAGCCCAAAGCACCCACTCCCTCATGCCCCATGAGCCATCCTTACGCGGAGCCTGTGCTCTGGATAGCAACGTGACAGGAGCTCCTGGAACCAGCAGGACAGGAACCATCATCGATAGCACCATGTGCCCAACCATGTGAACGCTAAACAGGTACTCCTGGTAGGCGTTCATCGCACCGTTAGTTACATAAAGCAAAACCAGCATTCCGGAGACAAAAGAAATAGTTCTAACCAGTGGCCACTTATCCCCGCGCTTATGCAGCACGCTGACGCCGTAGAGATAAAGCGCAATTGCCCCAAGGGACACGCTCATCCACAACACATCAATATCCCAGACCGTGACCCAAGCAAGGTCGGTGAGCTCCGGAGGTAATGTGTCACCGGTGAGGATCTCGGCCGGAGTTAGTGGCACAAATTCTGCAGCGTCCAGCGGAGTCTGGGTTCTGGCGAGTGCCGTTCCCATTCCAACTGCCAACCCCATGACCGCCAATTCGAAAATAGCCAGTCGCCAGAAACTAACTGAGCGTTCAGCCAGCTTCTTCACCAGCCCAAGCCGGTGTCGGGCGCCAAAGAGCCCCAATACCACCAACAGCGACGCTTTTAGCATCAGTAGCAGTCCGTAGCTAGAAAACAAGTCTGCTGGCTCGTAGAGCCTTATGACGCCTGAGGTAACTCCGGAAACCGCAACCATGATGAAGGCTACAAACGCCAATGTGCTGTATCTAGAAACCAGCACTGCCGTTCGCTGGTTATCACCCTTGAAAACGGCATACAAGGCAATAAGCCCGCCAACCCATATGCTGATGCCGATTAGGTGCATCAAAAGTGAGTTCACCGCAAGCGCGTGACCCGCATCGGCAGAAGCGTGCCCGGATGCAGCCAAGGGGTAAAGGCCCGCGATGGCGATTGCTGCATTCACCGCATTCATCCGTCGGCCATTAAAAGCAAGTGTGGAAAGGCTCAGCAGAAACGCAAAACCTAGATTCCAAACCAAAAGTGTCCCAAGTTCAATCTCGGTTGCAAACAACCACAGGCCATCGGAAAATGTTGAGCCGTAGGAAATAGCTGAGCCCGAGACGCTTAGGTAGGTCATAACGAAGTTGACAGCGGCAGCACCTACCCAGAGGGCTGCAGCCGCGCTGGCAACTCGAGATAGTTTCGACCGCTCCTCTTCGTTTCCGGCAAATGCCGAAAGCACCAAAGACCCCACTGTGGTTGCCATCGCAAAGTTCATAACCAGCTTGGCAAATGGGGCTCCCCAGCGAACTACAGGACCTGGGTCAGAGAACTGAAGTGGACCCGCACCGCCGGCAATAACCAGGCCAACAACAACGCTTAGTAGACCCGCAGCAAGAACGACAGCTATTGCCTGCAGAGCGTGATTAGACGTTTTTAGCTTCACCTACCGAGCCTCGGGAAAAACCGCGGTGTCCTCTCGGAGTATTTTTTGTACTCTGGGTATCGCTCGCGCAGCATTGATTCCTCGAAATCCGCCTTGTTGCCAAGCAGCACATAAAGCAGCATCACGACAATGATCTGTGGCCAGTAGCCGGCATCGAGCATCACTCCAAGGCTCATCACAAGTAAACCAAAATAAATCGGGTGCCTAACCCGTGAGTAGATTCCGTGGGTAACAAGGGTCCCATTGTCTTTAGGGATCGCAAGGGCGGTTAGAGAATTGCCCAGACTGATAAAGCTAACCAACAACACACCTGAGCCAAGAGAGATCAGGGTCACTCCAAACACGCCAATAATTTCACTGGCAGCGCCGTAAGGAGATCTTTGTCTGGGTGACAACAACAACAGCGCAATTAGCAAGAATTGCATAAAAACCAAAGTGTAGGAGCGAGACTTGCTATTCATGCCTACAAGCCTATTCCAGAGAAACGAAAAAGCAGCGCCTAATCAAAGACGCCGCTTCTAGGTTAAATACTTGAGTTACTTGACTGACGCCTTTAGCTTGCTGCCTGCTGAAACCTTTACGGTGTTAGCTGCTGCAATCTGAATGGTTGCGCCGGTCTGTGGGTTACGGCCCGCACGTGCTGCACGGTGACCCTTGGAAACGCTTAGGTAACCAGGAATGGTCACCTTGTCGCCTGATGCAATTGATGCGCCGATAGTGTCAAACATTGCGTCGATAACTCGGCCTACTGCTGCCTGAGATTCTCCGGTGTGTTGTGCAACTGCGGCAACTAGCTCGCTCTTGTTCATATGGTCCTCCTGGACAATTTGTGGACAGTTATGTCTCAATCAACTTATAGCCCCTGCGCCGGTGTCAATGCACTCGCCTCGGCGTGTTGCGCGCTTGGATTTCCGCCATTTTTGGGGGATGTAGGCACTTTTATGGCTTTTTGGAGAGAAATTACCCCCGCTCAGGATTTAGCTACCGAGATTCGGAAGTAGTTTCCGCTCCTCCTGCGCCAACGGGCCCACCGGCTAAAACAAAAAAATCCCGTCCACCTTGGCTTTGGCCTAGGCAGACGGGATTAGTTATGAAAAGTATTTACCAGCTTGACTTAGTGATACCCGGAAGCTCACCCTTGTGCGCCATATCGCGGAAACGAACACGGCTGATACCGAACTTGGATAGCACTCCACGTGGACGACCGTCAATTAGGTCACGGCTACGAACGCGCACTGGGCTTGCGTTTCGAGGAAGCTTCTGAAGCCCCACTCGGGCTGCTTCTTTCTGCGCGACGGTTGAGGCTGGGTCAACCAAAGCCTTCTTTAGTTCTAGACGCTTTACTGCGTAGCGCTCAACAATTACCTTGCGCTGCTCGTTACGAGCTATCTTCGACTTCTTTGCCATGTGTTTAGCGCTCCTCGCGGAATTCGACGTGCTTACGCACTACTGGGTCGTACTTCTTCAGACTGATACGGTCTGGGTCGTTACGACGGTTCTTCTTAGTTACATATGTAAAGCCTGTGCCCGCAGTGGACTTCAGCTTGATGATTGGACGTACGTCCTTATCCTTGGCCATCTATTGCTTCCTAGATCTTCTGGCCGCGAGAAACCATCTCGGAGATTACCGAGTCGATACCGCGAACGTCGATTGTCTTGATGCCCTTCACAGAAAGGGTCAAAGTAACCTTTCGTCCCAATGAAGGAACGAAGTAAGTCTTCTTTTGGATGTTCGGGTCAAAACGACGCTTGGTCTTGTTCTGGGCGTGCGAAACTTTGTGACCGAACTGCGGTCCTGTTTGCGTCACCTGGCAGTACGCTGCCATGTTTCCTCCTAAGGGCGTGTTTTCCCGAAGCTAATGATTTGGGTTTGAGCGGGCCGGAGCCCGTGCAACCATGCAAGTTTAGGAGGCTCGGGCACTCAAAAGCAAGTCCTGAATCAAGAAAATCAAGCCGACATGCCACATTTTTCACAAATACCGAAAAGTTCGATGCTGTGGGCAACATCTTTGTAGCCGTGTTTGATAGCTAAAGCGGTCACTTCAGACTCAAAACCATCAAGGTCAAATTCCACTGCAGTTCCGCACTTTCGGCAAATCAAGTGGTGATGGTGCTCGTTACTGCAGACCCGATAAAGCATTTCGTTGTCTTCGCCGGCCAAAACATCAGCCTGACCAGCTTCGACCAGATCCGTCAGTGCTCGGTAAACCGTTGTTAGTCCCAATTTTTGACCTGATGAGAAAAGTTTGTGGTGCAGTTCTTGGGCGGAAACAAAGACTTGATCTTGGTTCAAGGCCTCAAAGACCGCTGTTTTCTGCCAAGTGGCCCTTCGCTGAGTCATGCGCGCACCACTGCCTTCTCCTTTACCCCTTTGGACTTCACGAAAGCTATCAGGCGTGCAATCAGGTAAATCAAGAACGAAATGGTCGTCACGTAAGGGCTAATTGGCAATCCACCGCCAAGGGCAAGCAGAATTCCACCCAACATCGCCACCAGTGCGAATGAAACACTTAAGACCGGAACCCAGAGCTGACTCTTGCTCAATCGAAGCGCGGCTGCAGCCGGCGTGACAAGGAGCGCGAGGACCAACAGCGCCCCGACAACCTGAACCGCAGCTGCAACAGCAAGACCTAGAACCAGCACAAACACAATTCCAAGAGCCTTGGTGTTTACCCCCCTAGCGGCGGCAACCTCGGCATCGAGCGTTGCAAACAAAAGCGGCCGCCACATAATCACCAGCAAGGTAAGCACCACGGCACTTATGACCGTAAGGGAGGCAAGCTTTGGGTCATCCACGGCAACTATCTGACCTGTAAGCAAACCAAATTTATTCGCCGCTCTACCCGGATAAAGAGCCAGAGCAAGAATTCCAATACCCAGCCCAAAGGGCATCAGCACCGCCACAATTGAATTTCGATCCTTTGACTTGTCTCCCAACAGAGAAAGAATCAGCGCAGCAATCATCGACCCGATAACCGATCCGAATACCACGTCAAAACCAAACAGCAAGAAAATCGCTGCTCCGGCAAAAGAAAGCTCGGAAATTCCGTGGACGGCGAACGACAGCTCTCGGTTCATTACAAAAACACCAACCAGGCCACCCACAAGGGCCAGCAATACCCCCGCCCACAGCGAGTTAGTAACCAGCGGGATTAGCCGGTCATAGTCTGAGAAGTCAAAAACGTCGGAGAACTCCATCACAACCACTCTTCGTCATCGTGGTGGTTGTGATCGTGGGCCCCAAGAACCACGATTCGTCCTTGGTTTCTAACTACGTCGATCTCGGTTCCGTAAAGATTGGAGAGCACCTCGGACTGCATTACTTCATCGGTTGTTCCGATTTCGTATCGCCCCTGCGCTAAGTAAAGAACCCGGTCGACATAGTCTGCAATTGGGTTCAGATCGTGGGTCACAAACAGCACCGCAGAGCACTGCTTTTAAGCCTTGCAGGCAATCAGACCGCTAACGATTTGTTGGTGGTTTAGATCTAGCGCACTAAGCGGCTCATCGGCCAGGATCAGTTTGGGCTTAGAAATAATCGCCTGCGCCACCCGAACTCTTTGCGTCTCGCCGCCGGAAAGCTCAACGATTGGCTTGTCCGCTAGGTCTAGGGCGTCGACCTGTTCAAGAGCGCCTAAAACAAGCTGCTTGGTTTTTTTGCTTGACAGTGGCAAACCAAAACGATGCCCGTCTAGGCCAAGACGAACAGAGTCGAAGACTCTAAGCGGTAGTTGGGAATCCGTGGACCGATGTTGAGGGATGTAGCCAATCTTGGTGCTACCCGCAGCGGAGCGTTTCCCAAGAAACTCAATCGAGCCCGAGGTAAGTCCCTGTTGGCGAAGGATCGATTTCAAGAGCATCGACTTGCCGGATCCGTTTGCCCCAATTAGCGCAATGAACTCTCCGGGCTCGATAGCAAAATCTAGACCTTGCCAGATAACCCGATCATCGAACCGGAGAGTCGCATTTTGGACGCTTAGGACTGCTGTCATTTAGTAAATCGCCTGTTGAAGTCGATCAATAACTGATGCCATCCAATCCAAGTAGTCCAGGTCTTCACTCGGAATTACTTCGCTAAGTGCAACAACTGGAGTCCCGACCGATTCGGCCATTGTCACAAGGTCTGCGGAGACCGCATCATCAATCTGAGTGTTGGTGACAAGTAACACCACAAGCTTGTTCTTTATCAAGGTTCTGGCCTCATCGACGGCTGTTAGAGGAACATCGCGCTCTTCCTCAATTGCATCGGCAAGACTCTGCGGAGTCAAATTTTCAAAACCGGCATCAGTAAGCATTAGGTTTCCAACGCCCTCAACTGCAACCACACCTAAGCCCAAAGCTCGATCCCTTAGTGAATCGACTCGAAGCTGAAGGTTTTCAAGCTCGGATGCGAAGAAATCGTAGTTCTGATTCACATCGTCAAAGGCTTCTGGTCTGAGTTCATTGATCGCCTCGGCTATCAAATCGGCAGCCTCTGCGACAGCGTGAAGGTCATACCAAATGTGTTCGTTCTCATGTGTATCGACCGCAGCGGCCTCAGCAGCCTCAGCATCGGTGGCTTCGTGGTCATCTTCGGTGTGACCATGCTCGCCTTCAACTAGTTCCAAAAATATTCTGTCGCCATCGGTTGCAGAAACTAACTGCTCCATGAATTCGTCGTAGCCGCCGCCATTGGCAATTACTAACTCGGCATCTTGAATTGCCAGCTGGTCTCTGGCGGTTGCCTCGTAGGAGTGAGGGTCTTGGGCGACGTTGTCAATAATTGCCGTTACTTCCACCCAGTCACCGCCGATAATCTCTATGATGCTTGCCCAAACGTTGGTGGATGCCACAACCTTGATGGTCCCGGTCATTCCCTCTCTAGTCAGGCTTGAGTCCTGGTCGGGGGTTGCTGAAGCTTCAGGCTCCTCGCTATTGGAAAAGAAGGTCAGTGCTGAAATGACGAGGGCAAGGGCGGCTACAGCTGCAAGAACGGCCCAAATGATTTTCTTCACTAGCGGATTCATGGTGCGATACTAGCGCCTAATGAAAACGATTGTCAATACCATTTAGTCAAGCAGTAGGGCTGGCTCCTCCATGACGCTGGCCACATCCTGCACGAACCTGGAAGCAACATCACCATCAACGACCCGGTGGTCAAAAGTCGCACCGATAGTTGTCACCTGTCGGACCACAATCTCGTCGTCAACAACCCATGGCTTTTTGCGAATGGAGCCAAGGGCAACAATTCCAACCTCACCCGGGTTCAAAATCGGGGTTCCGGTGTCAACACCAAAAACACCGATGTTGGTGACGGTGATTGTCCCGTCCTGCATGTCCTCAGGCGTGGTCTTGCCTTCTCTGGCAGTTGCAGCAAGCTTTTCGATTGCTGTTGCGAGCTCGATCATGTTCATTGCGTCCGCGTCTTTGATGTTCGGAACTATCAAACCCCGCGGGGTTGCCGCCGCGATGCCTAGGTTCACAAAGTAGTGAACGATAATCTCGGTGTCTGACCATGTCGAATTCACCATTCGGTTTCTTCTGGCGGCCCAGATTATGGCCTTGGCCATGATCAAAAGTGGTGTTACTTTGACGCCGGCAAAATCAACCGATGCCTTTAGGCGCTTTACGTATTCCATGGTTCTAGTCGCATCTACATCAACAAAGATGCTCACGTGGGGAGCAGTGAATGCGCTTTTGACCATTGCGGAGGCAATCACCTTGCGCATGCCCTTGACTGGGATCCGCTCTTCTCGTTCGGAGGAAACTGCCGGCGTGGTTAGGTTTTTGAAAACGCTGGCCTGACTAGCACTGGAAACAACGTCAACCCTGGTTATTTCACCCCGCGTTCTCGCGCCGCTAACGCCCTCCACTCTCCCTCCCTACTTCCCGTCTCATTTGTCGCTTTCTTCACTCGCCATTTCCT